>Ga0299914_10001164_pt1 | contig 17051 bp, 19 predicted proteins | sample RVTome_10_FD_201361 | JGI IMG/M metagenome (GOLD analysis project Ga0299914, IMG submission 201361) | Soil microbial communities from uranium-contaminated site in the Upper Colorado River Basin, Wyoming, United States - RVT153D57 (version 2) ...
ATTCATCGGCCTGTGGTGGCTGCTCTCGTTGTGGGTGGGATCGGAAGCACGCCTCCCCTCACCGGGCCGGGTCTTCCAGGAGATCGTCATCATCTTGCAGGGCGATTTCTGGAACCAGTTCTGGGCCAGCATCGTCAGGGTTCTCGCCGGTTTCTTTGCCGCGGTCCTCATCGGCACGCCGGTGGGGTTCTTCATGGGAAGGAGCAAGTACTGGGGCAGCTTTCTCCAGTCCCCGGTGATCGTGGCTGGATCTATCCCCGGTCTCACCTATGCGGTGATGGCCTTCGTCGTGTTCGGCATCTCCTTCTGGGGCCCGGTGCTCGCCGTCGGGCTGATCGCCATGCCCTACGTGGCGATCAACGTTGCGGAAGGGGTCAGGGGAGTCGATCGGCGGCTGGTCGAGATGAGCACGGCATACGGCCGGAACGAGAGACAGGTCTTCCGGCATGTCACCGTGCCCTCGGTGCTCCCCTTCATCTTCGCCGGGGTGCGGCTGTCGTTCTCGCTGGCCTGGAAGGTGGGCACGTTGACCGAGGTGTTCGGGTCGTCGAAGGGGATCGGCTTTCAGATCAGACGCAACTATCAGCTGTTCAACATGCCGGCGGTGATCGCCTGGGTCCTTCTCTTCGTCCTCTTCATGCTGCTCCTCGAGCGATTCGTCCTGGTCAGACTGGAGCGACGGCTCTTCCGATGGCGCCAATGGGAGCGGGAGCGATGACCGCGGCCCCCGTCGCCCTGCCGGAGACATCCGCCCCGCCTGGTCGGTTCCGCCGCTGGCTGACATCTCCGGTCGGCGCCCAGGTCACCGCAGCCGTCGTCTTCATCGGGGCGTGGCAGCTTCTGACGCTCATCGCACCCCGCGTGCCCGGGCCGAACGAGGTGCGGCAGTTCCTCTACATAGAGATCACGGGTGGATCACACGGCGGCATCGTGCGGGGTCAGTTCTTCGAGCACTTCGCCATCACCCTCCAACGTTTCTCGCTCGGTCTCCTCATCGGGTTCACCAGCGGCCTCCTGGTCGGGGTGTTGATCGGGCTGTCGGGTCTGGCACGGGCCCTCCTCAACGACACGGTCCTGGTACTGCTCACCATGCCTGCCTTCGTCTGGGCCTTCCTGACCACGATGTGGTTCGGGATCACGTGGCAGGCCCCGGTGCTGACCGTGGCGTTCACCACGTTCCCGTTCGTGGCGATCAACGTGGCCCAGGGCGTTCGCGCCATCACCCCCGAGCTGAAGCACATGTCGACGGCATTCGAAGTGGGGCGGTGGAAACAGTTCCGACACCTCATAGTCCCCGCCGTGGCGGGCTACATATTCGCCGGACTTCGTTTCGCCATCATCGTTGGTTGGAACGGCATCCTGCTCTCGGAGTGGTTCAGCGGGCAGGCCGGAGTCGGCTTCCGCACCCGGTATTGGTTCGACGCCAATCGATATCGAGGATTCGTGGGGTGGGTGATCGTCTTCATCGTGTTCATCGTGCTGGTCGATCGGGTGATCCTGAATCGGCTGCAGAAACGTGCGTTCCGGTGGCGGGACGCGAGCGAAGCGGACTTCATCGAGATCGAGGAGCGACAGGTAGGTCTATGACATGGCACGGGTAGCGATCGATCGTCTCAGCAAGACATTTCCCCCGCCGGTCAAGGATGGTGACCCGGTGGTGGCCATCGGAGACATCTCGCTAGAGGTGGAAGGCAACGTCTTCGTCTCCATCGTGGGGCCATCGGGATGCGGGAAGAGCACGTTGCTCAACATCCTCTCCGGGGTGGAGACCCCGACGAGTGGCAAGGTCTCCGTCACCGAAGGCGGCCGGCCGGCTCATCTCGGATACGTTTTCCAGGACGCCCGTCTCCTTCCCTGGCGGACGGTGATGGACAACATGCTTTATGTCCGCGACGACGGTGACGTCGGAGCCGCCAACGCTTCCCGGTATCTCGACATGGTCGGCCTGGCCCACACCCATGAGATGTTCCCCGGACAGCTGTCCGGCGGGATGCAGCAGCGAGTCGGTATCGCCCGCGCCTTCTCGGTCGAGCCCGACCTCTTGTTGATGGATGAGCCATTCAGTCACCTCGATGCCATCACTGCCCGTTCTCTGCGCGACCATCTCCAGGAGCTGTGGTCGGCGACCCGCAAGACCGTGCTCTTCGTCACCCACGACGTCGTCGAAGCAGTCCAACTCTCGGATCGCATCATCGTCCTCGCCCCTGGGGGCCGGATCTTCGACGACATCAGCATCGACCTCCCCCACCCCCGGCGTGCCACCGATCCGAAGGTGGCCACCCTCCAAGCAGAGATCCTGGGCCGATTCGAGGAGATGCACCCCGCCGACGCTCCGGCCTGACTCCGTCAGTCATCGACGATGGCGACGGCGCGGGTCGGGCCGCCGTGGGCGCCGACCACCTTCAACGGGAACCCGACGAAGGTGAAGCGTTTGCCTACGACCTCTGTCAGCGCCAGGTTCTCGTAGTGCGTCTTTCTCTCACGCCGGCACATGAGGTGGACCGGGTAGTCGGTCGACGCCGGGTTGTCCGGTGTCGGCGAGTCGACGCCAAAGGTGACGATCCCCTTGCCCAGGATCCAGTCGCAGGCCGACTCGCCCAGGCCGGCGAAGCTGGTGAGGTACTCGGGCTGGTCGTGATACCGGTCGTAGGTGGCGGTGTAGAAGAAGCAATGGTCGCCAGCCTCGATGATGAGCCCTGCCGACTCCAGGGCGTTGTCGAGGTCAAGGTCGGTGATGTCGGTCCGGGGAGCAACCTGCGAGACGTCGATGCAGACAGCCGGCCCATAGAACAGGCTCAGTTCCATCTGGTCGATGGTCGGCGCCGAAGGATCCGGATCGAGATGGCTGAAGGAGTCGACGTGGGTGGGACCGTTGTCGTTGAGCATGAAGCCCCACGTCTGGAACGAGAAGTCGGAGGTGAACCTGGGGGACGTCTCCTCGTGGGTGACATGTTGGAAGGTCACCGTCTTCAGGTGCCCGGGGTAGACCTTCATCCCCTCGTAGATGGGCTGGGACAGATCGATCAATCGGCTCATGCTCCTCCTTTGCTCAGTACATCACGACGCCGGAGTTGACGTTGATGTCTGCCCCGGTGATCCCGGCCGCGCCTTTCGAGGTCAGGAATGCCACCGTCGTCGCCACATCGCTGGGATCGGTCAGTCGTCCCAGCGGTGACTGGTCCTCGAACTCCTTCCGTATCTCGTCGACATCCATCCCGCGGGCATCTGACTGGGCCCTCATCACCCACTCGATTCTCGGCCCGGAGACAAAGCCCGGAGAAACGAGATTCACCCTGATCCCGTGAGGGCCGGCCTCGACGGCGAGGGTCCTGGTCAGCCCGATCAGGGCTGTCTTGGTGCTCGTGTACGCCGATCGTCCGAACAGGGGCCGCTTCCCGCTGATCGAGCCGACGACGACCACCGATCCCGAGCCCTGCTGGATCATCACCGGGAGCACGACCCGGCTGACCTCGAACACCCCGAACACGTTCACTTCATAGGTGGTCCGCCACTCCCCCGGATCGACCTCCCACAGCCTCCCACTCGGGCCACCCACGCCACTGTTGTTGACCAGATTGTCGATCCGGCCCAGACGCTCGGTGACCGTGGCCACCATCGAAGTGACCGAGGCGACCGAGGTCACATCGGTCTCGACGACGACGTGCTCTCCACCGGCCTGATCGATGTAGTCGGCAGTTTCCTCCAGACCGTCGGCGTTGCGGGCAGCCAGCACCACGATGTCCCCCCGAGCCGCGAGCTCGATGGCGATCACCCGGCCGATGCCCTGACTCGCCCCGGTGACGATGCTCACCGGGCGCTCAGCCATCCGACATCTCGAGCACGTCCGGGAAGAACTCTGGGTTGAGACGAAGGCGGGCGCTGATGGCGTGACCTTCCATCAGCTCGGCATCGGCCACCACCGCCGCCGGCTCGGCGACCTGCAGCGAACCCTGGGGACTGCAGCGCTGGGTGGTGACGGTCTTGAGGAACTTACCCACCCACAGACCCCCGGTATACCGCGCCGCCCTTCGAGTGGGGAGAGTGTGGTTGGTCCCGATCGCCTTGTCCGAATAGGCAACCGTCGCATGAATGCCGATGAAGAGGCTGCCGTAATTGGTCAGACGGTCCACAAACCAGTCCGGATCCTTGGTCTGGATCTCCAGGTGCTCCGGGGCAATGTCGTCGGCAATTTCGACCAGCCCGGTGTCATCCCCGCAGACGATGACGGTTCCGAAATCGCGCCAGGCGGCGCCGGCGACGTCAGCCGTCGGCCATCGCTCCAGCCACCAATCGACCTGTTCGATCGTGGCGCGCCCCAGCTCCTCACTCGTCGTGGCCAGGATCGCGGGCGAAGTAGGACCATGCTCCGCCTGACCGAGGAGGTCACACGCCACGACTGACGGGTCGGCGCTCTCGTCGGCGATGATCATGATCTCCGTCGGCCCGGCCAGCAGGTCGATCCCGACCCGCCCGAACAGCTGGCGCTTCGCCTCGGCGACGTAGGCGTTGCCGGGCCCGACGATCATGTCCACCGGGTTCGAGTCCTCGAGACCGAACGCCATCCCCGCCAGAGCCTGAACTCCGCCCACACAGAAGATCTCGTCAGCCCCGCACTCGGCCATCGCCCACAACTGCGGCCGGTGCATCCCCCGCTCGTCTCGTGGCGGCGCTGACGCGATCACCCTGGGCACCCCGGCGACTCTGGCGGTAGCGACCGTCATGACCGCGGAGGCGATGAGTGGATAGCGCCCTCCTGGCGAGTACGCGCCAACCGAGGCAACCGGGATGTGACGCTGGCCGAGGAAGACTCCGGGCAGGGTCTCGGTCTCGAAGTCGACCAGGGTCTCCCGCTGCAGCCGGGCGAAGTTGGTCACTTGGTCGATGAGGAACCGGCCGCTCTCCTCGACGGTTGGCTCCATCTCTCGATACGCAGCTTCGATCTCGTCCGGGCCGACCCGGAACGAAGGTGGATCCCAACCGTCGAGACGGGCCGAGTGACGACGGACCGCAGTCGTGCCCTCCCGCTCCACCTCGGAGATGATCTGCGAGACAGTGTCGGCGACCTCGCGGGTCACCTCTTCCGGTGTGGAGATCGGTTCCTTCAGATACAGCACGGTGGCACCCTCACGACGCACCGGATTCTATATGTTGCAGGATGGCCTTCCAGGGGGGCGTCTAGCCTTGCCGCGATCGACAGAGGAGGCCGCATGCTCGGTTGGCTGGACGACATCGAAAGGGCGACGCTCGAAAACGAGAACTTCCGGGCGGTCCTCTACACGGGAAAGCACACCCAGTTGACGGTAATGAGTCTCGCTCCAGGCGAGGAGATCGGCTGGGAGTCACACGGCACACACGATCAGTTCATCCGACTCGAACAGGGCAATGCCCGTGTCGAGTTCGGGCAGACCGAAGATGCAGTCGACGAAACGCACGAGGTCGAGGACGACTGGGCCTTCATCGTCCCGGCCGGGGTCTGGCACAACGTGGTCAACACGGGGAGCGGCGAGGTCAAGCTCTACTCGCTGTACTCGCCGCCCGAGCATCCCGACGGCACGATCCATCGCACCAAGGCGGAGGCCGACGCGGCCGAGAACTGACCCGGGCATCGATTCGGATTTCGCATCAGGGACTGATCGCAGACACCGCCAGATACTCGGCTCGACCAGCCCGCATCGTGTCGACCTCGACCGTCGTGTAGCCGTGGGTCGCGAGCAATTGACCGAGCCGCCCCGCAGCGGCCTGGTCCAATCCGTGGCCGGCGCTCCGCTTCAGCTTCCTCTCGACAATGAGCAGTCGGCCTCCGCTGGAAAGCACACGTCGAACCTCGTTCAAGCCGGCGTCCGCGTCGGCCCAGTGGTGATAGGTCGAAACCGAGAGTGCGGCCGTGAACGCGTCGTCATCGAACGGAATCGACTCGGCAGATCCCAAGCGCACGTCGGCTTTGGGCACCCGTTCCGCGGCACGGTCCACCATCGACGGGCTGGGGTCGATACCGGCTGTGGTCGCCCCGCTGAGGGCCGCATGCTCGAGAGCCGCGCCCAGACCGCAGCCCAGGTCGAGGAAACGATCGTCGGAGTCGAGCCCCATACGGTCGACTGCGGCGGAGTTGCTCTCCGGGTTCCGGTTGAACAACGAGAACAGCCACACCTTCAGCGCAGACCAGCGCTCGACTTCGGTGGCTGAAGAGGTCATCGCAGTCGAGGTTAGAACAGGCCTTTGGTCCCGCCCCCGTCGACCGAGATGGCAGTGCCCTGGATGTGACGGGCCCGGGGCAGGCTGAGGAAGACAGCTAACTCGGCGACATCCTGTGTGGTGCCGAGTCGTCGTATTCCCTGGCGCTGAATCGTCTCCTCCAACATCTGCTCTCGGGTCTTGCCCTGCGCTGCTGCCTGATCGGTCATCATCTCCGTGAGACGCTCGGTCTGCACCTGTCCGGGATGGATCACGTTCACGTTCACGTCGTCGACGAGGCCCTGACCCGCCAGCGCCTTTCCGAAGTTGGCCAATGCTGCGTTGACCGCGCCTCCGATGGCGAAGTTGGGGTTGGGGGTACGAGCCATCCCACCGACGATGTGGATCACGGACCCGTGGCTCTGGACGAGAAGGGGCCAGAACAGCCTCGACAGCCGAACCGCCCCGAAGAACTTGAGGGCGAAGCCCTCTTGCCACAACTGGTCGGACAACTCGAGGAAGGGGCCGCCCTTGGTGGCGCCGGCGCAGTTGATGAGGATGTCGACCTGATCGAAGAGGGCGGTCGTCTCACGGTACAGGGTGTCGCAACCTTCGTTCGTGGAGAGGTCAGCGGGGACGGGCTCGACGCGGCGCCCGGTAGTTGCGGCGATTTCCTTCGCCGAGGCCTCGAGGGCGTCGGCGGTGCGCGCCGAAATCACCACGTCCGCCCCCTCCTCTGCCAACCGACGGGCGATTGCCCTCCCGATCCCCCGACTTCCACCGGTGACCACCGCCACCTTGCCTTCCAACTCCACAGTTCCTCCGTTGGCCGAATGACGCGAGGCTACCGGCACCTGAAATCACCTCCGACAGGAGTTGCACGTCTCGCTCCGGTGATTGGAGGTGGGGCCCTACTGACCGCGCCTTGGGGATGGAGCCCGGGCATATCATCACTGTGTGGCCGACACGACCATCGAGACAGTGGGGACGACCGCACTCCGCTTCCCACTCACGACACCGATCACTACCGCGCTCTCCACCTACACCCACGTCGATGCGACCGCGGTGCATCTCCGAACCCGAGGCGGGCTGACCGGATTCGGAATCACCGCAGGCTTGGGCGGCATGGCGAACGTGGCGATCAAGCCCTATATCGACGCCGAGTTGGCTCCATTGGTAATCGGGCAAGACGCCCTGGCTCCGGCCGCCTTGTGGCACCGTATGTGGAGCCCAAACAGGCCCCGGATGCGAGCCGGGCTCGGAGTCTGGGCCCTCTCGGCCGTGGACATCGCCTGCTGGGATCTGGTGGGGAAGGCTGCCGGTCTGCCGCTGCACCGGTTGCTCGGCGGGTTTGTCTCGGATGTCCCGGTCTACGGGAGTGGTGGTTGGCACAGCCTCTCGGACGAGGAACTGATCGCCGAGTGCCGGGCGTTCTCCAAACAAGGGATCACCGCCTACAAATACAAGATCGGCGGTCCCCGGGACCAGGAGCGCACGGAGCTACTCCGCCGGGAGATGGGGGAAGATTTCATCCTCTTCGCCGACGCCAACCAGCGTTTCACGGTGAATCAGGCTCTGGAAACCGCCCGGATGTTGGCCGATCACGGGGTCGCCTGGTTCGAGGAGCCGGTCCTGGCCGACAGCACCGACGACCTGGCCGAAGTAGCAGCGGCTTCACCGGTGCCGGTGGCGACCGGCGAGAACGTGTACTTCGGATGGGGATTCCGGGAGGTTTGCGACCGGCGGGCGGCGGCCTATCTGCAACCGGATGTGGGTCGATGCGGCGGGATCACCGAGTTCGTCGAGATCGCTCATCTCGCCGAGGCATACAACCTCGCCCTGAGCAGTCATCTCTGGCATGAGCTGTCGATCAGCCTGGTCGGTGCCAGCCGGCGGGGGTTCATGGTCGAGTACGCCGAGCTCATACCACCCGATGCCCTGACCTTGCCCTTCGGTGTCGTCGACGGGTCCATCCGGGTGCCCGATTTCCCCGGTCACGGTGTCGAGGTAACCCCCGAGGCGCTGGCCCGTTTCGCGGTCTAGGGGATTCGATGCGTATCGCAAAGTTGGAGATCCATGCGATCACCATGACCCTGCGGACGCCGATTCCGATGTCGAATGGGGTGATCGAGAGTACGGGGAACGTCCTGGTCAAGCTGGTCACCGACGATGGTGTCATCGGATGGGGGGAAGGGGTCGAGGCGCCCTCTCTTACTCACCAGCGGCAAGCCGACATCGTGTCCGACCTCGAAATGCTCACCCCTCTGGTCATCGGTTCTCACCCGATGCGGCGCAACGAGCTCTGGAGCCGGATGACCAGAGCACGCCCGGAAGCGACCACTGCCGTCGGCGCCATCGACATCGCCCTTCACGACCTGGTGGGCAAGGCGCTCGGCGTGCCCGCTTACGAGCTTCTGGGCGGAGCTGTACGGGAGCGGATTCCCGCTCTGACGCTCGTGGGAAGTGGCGACCCTGCAGCCGACGCCGGCAAGCTGGCGGAGCGTCGTGCCCAGGGCTACCAATGGTTCAAGATCAAACTGGGGATGGCCCCGGCCGAGACCGAGTTGGCCACCCTGGACAGGGCCGCCGATCTGGTCGGTGAGGAAGGAGTCGTCTGCGGCGACGCCAACGAGGCGTGGGGTGAGGAGGAGGCGAGGTCCTTTCTGGCTCTCTTGGATCCCGACCGGGTCCGTTTCATCGAACAGCCGGTGCCAAGGGCCGATCGCGATGCGCTGATCCGGCTGGCCGAATCGTCCCCAGTCAAACTGTGCGCCGACGAGAGCGCCGGAACCCTGGACGCGGTACTCGGGTTCGTGGGCACGCCCTTGGGCGGGGTGAGCCTCAAGCTGATCAAACATGGTGGGATGACCGGCGTGATGAGAGGTGCCGCCATCTGCTCGGCGGCAGGACTCGAGATCAATCTGGCCGGGAAAGTCATCGAGTCCAGCGTCTCTGCGGCTGCCAACCTTCACTGCGCAGCGGCGATGGACCAAGTCGACTTCGGGTGCAGCCCGGCCAACCAGGGAGTGATCCAGGACGTCACCGAATCGCCCGTCACCGTCAGCAACGGCCATTTCGCTGTTCCCACCGCCCCGGGCCTGGGCGTCGACGTCGACGAACAGATGCTGCGTCTTCTCTAGCGCGGGGCCACTCCGTTGGACCGCAGAGGTGCCCCTACCGCAGCACGACCGAGATTCTCGACGGAACGACCTGCGTCGGCTGCCTCTTCGTGGTCGGGGAAGAAGCCGAAGCAGCCCGAGCCGGAACCCGTCATGAGCACCGGTCCACCCCAATGCATCCGCAGGTCGGCCATGAAATCGGCCAAAGCCGGCTCGATATGAACGGCCGCCGGGACCAGGTCGTTTCGGATCGGCATCCCGTCACGGAGACCCGGTGGGAGGAGACGGGGCGCGATCGGCTCCCCCTCTGGTCCCCCCATCTCGTCCCATCGCCGGTAGACCTCCACGGTAGACATCTCAAAGGGGGGCACCGCCACTGCCATCCCGAATCCGGTCAGAGGTCTCAGCGATTCCACCTGATCCCCGATCCCGGTCAGCAAAACCGTGCCCCCGATGAGGAAGAGAGGCACGTCGGCACCGATCGAAGGGGCCACATCCTCCGCCACAGACCGCGGAATCCTTCCCATTTCGGCTGCCGCCAGCAGCATTGCCGCTGCGTTGGAGCTACCCCCACCGAGCCCGGTCCCGATCGGGATCTGCTTGTCGAGCCGGATGTTTAGCGGGGGAACGAAGCCTCTCGCCCGGATGGCGTTCAACGACCTGATCACCAGATTGTCCTCAGAGTGCAGATCGGCGCCCTCGATGACGAGGTCGTCCTCGTCGGACTCCTCGACCTCGAGTTGATCGAGCCAGTCGACGGTCTGGACCAGCGACTGCAGCGGATGGAGACCATCCGCCCGTGGTGCCTCGACGAGGAGGTTGAGATTGAGCTTGGCCGGAGACTCGTAGACAGTCACGCCCGGGCCAGCGCCAGATAGTCGGTCGGGGAGAGATCCTCGGCCCGGGCAGTTGGGTCGATCCCGGTTCGGACCAAGGCTGCCCCCGGGTCGTCGAACAGGCCTGCGAGCGCCCCACGCAGCATCTTCCGCCTCTGGTTGAACCCGGCGGCGGCGATTTCGATCGCCCGCTCGGCGCCTTCTGGCGCCACGACCCGATCCAGCACGACGACGGCCGACTCGACCCGGGGTGGCGGGTAGAACACCTGGGCAGGAACCGTGAAGCAAAGCCGGCCGACTGCGTGGATCCCCGTCACGACCGAGGGCAGGCCGTACTGCTTGTTGCCGGGGCCGGCGACGAGCCGCTCGGCCACCTCCCTTTGCATCATCACCACGAACCTCTCGATCTGGGGGACGCGGCGAAGAGCATCGAGGACCAAAGGTGTCCCAACGTTGTAAGGGAGATTGGCCACCATGACCCAGCGGCCACCGCCCAACTCGCCGGCCAGATCGACGTCTGTGATATCGAGAAGCCGGAGTTCGACGGACAACCCACGAGTGGCCTCCTCGAGCACAGGGAGCAGCCCGGAATCGATCTCATAGGCAACGACGTGAGCGCCGGTGGCAGCCAGAGCCCGGGTCAAGGTCCCGGTGCCCGCACCGATCTCGAGGACCTGTTCCCCGGGCCCGACTCTTGCGATATCCACGATCTTTCGCGTGATGTTGGCGTCGGCGAGGAAATGCTGCCCCAGCCGTCGCGATGGTGAGAGGCCGTGACGGGACAGCAGACCGGCGATCTCGGACCTGGTCTGGGCCGTCATAGCCCCGAGTCTCCCCTCCCCGCCATTTCCTCCCCCAGGAGCGGAGCGACGTTGGGGTAGGTGGCCCGCAGGGCAGGAGGGGATTCCGGTTCTCCCCCCTTGGGGGGGAGAAACACCCGAGCAGCGTTGTCCGAGGTGACGCGTGCCACTTCCTCGGTGTCGAGCCCCCAGACCTGGGCCAAGGCCGCGCCGACCAGAGCTACCCACGCCGGCTCGTTCGGCTGTCCGCGGTGAGGAGGTGGGGCCAGATAAGGGGTGTCGGTCTCGACCAGTGCACGCTCGGGTGGCACCTGGGCTGCTCCCAGCCGCACCGTATCCCCGGTCTCGAATGCGACCGGCCCGGCGAAGGAGAACATCACCCCGAGATCGAGATAGCGACGGGTCCACTTGGGGCCGGCCGTCCAGCAGTGCATCACCGTCTGCGGACCCACACTGGTGTCCTCGATCACGTCGATGACCTCGGCGAAGGCGTCCCGGCAATGGACCACGATCGGTTTCCCCAGTTCGAGGGCGAGCCCGACATGACGGCGAAACACTCGGATCTGATCCGACCGTGAGGAGAGATTTCGGTAGAAGTCGAGCCCGGTCTCACCGATGGCCGCAGCCGTGGGGGCCAACTCGGTGAGGCCGGCACATTGCTGCGCCCACTTGCCGGCGTCGTGTGGGTGCAAGCCGGCCGTGGCCAGCACCCGACCCGGATGAGCTGCAGTCAGACGAGCCGCCTGTTTCGAGCTCTCCAGATCGACACCCGGCACCACGACCCAGCCGACCTCGGTCGCCCGTTCCAAGAGCAGGACCGGGTCACGTTCGTCGAGTTGGAGATGACAGTGGGTGTCGACCCATTGCATTCGGGGACGGTACCCGGCACCGGTTGGAACACCCCGGGTAGGCTCGCCTCGGGGAAGCTGAGGTGGTTATGGAAACAGGTATCGCCCGGAAGATCGACGACCTGGGCCGGATCGTGATCCCGGCGGAGACGAGAAGGCTGTTCAACATAAGGGAAGGGGACCACCTCTTCATCGCCGTGGAAGGTGGCTCGATCGTCTTGCGCAAACTGACCGACACCTGCACCTTCTGCGGGTCTGAGACCAAAGTCACCCAGTTCAAGGAAAAGGGGATCTGCGCCACCTGTCGGGCTCAGCTCGGTTCCTGATCCCCGATCAAGACCTGATAGATCTCACGACGAGACACACCGGTTGCCGCGGCCACTCGTCTGGCAGCTTCCGAGGGAGACGCGCCGCTTTCGACGAGACGTCTCGCCTCCGCCACGGCCGAATCGAGGGCGGGGGGCTCCGACGGGCGGGGAGCGACGACCACGGTGAGCTCACCCTTCACCTCTCGATCCGACCATTCCTCGATGGCCTCGCCGACCGAGCCGGACCAGACCTCCTCGTGCAGCTTTGTCATCTCTCTCGTGATCACGATCGCGCGTTCGGGTCCGGTCGCTCCCGCGATCGACTCCAGGTCCGCCACGAGTCGATGGGGGCTGACGAAAAGAACGACGGGGCGATCCTCGTCACCGATCCGGCCCAGACGCGCGGATCGCTCTTTGCCCTTGCGTGGGAGGAAGCCCTCGAACACGAAGCGGTCCCCCCCGAAACCAGCCAGTGCCACCGAGGCAACCACGGCCGAAGGTCCGGGCACCACCGTGACCAGATGACCCGCCTCCCGCGCCATTCGCACCACATCGGACCCGGGGTCGGAAACCGTCGGCATACCGGCGTCGGTTACCAGCGCCACCATGAGCCCCTGATCGAGAGCATCGAGCAGGTCTGCGGTGCGCCTCTTCTCGTTGCCCACGAACATAGACCTCACCGTCGGGCTCGCCCCGACATGACGAAGTAGCGTTGCTGTCCGTCTCGTGTCTTCGGCATAGACCACGTCGGCCGTCTGCAGGACCTCACGCAGGCGATCCGAGACATCGCCGAGATTGCCGATGGGGGTGGCGCAGACGAGCAACCGGCCGCCTTCAGCCATATGTGATCTCGATCTGATCCCCGATCTCGGGAAGTGGCCCTCCGGCGGGAAGCTCGACGATCATGCGAGCCGATGGGATCACCCGGACCCGGTTGGGGGGCAAGGGCATCGTCGCCACCACCCTCATCCGGCGATCGACGCCGATCAGATCCAACGTCCGGCGGAGGCCGAAACTGTGGACGCTGGTGGCGGACAGCACCACGACCGAGCCGGGCGGAGCACGCCGGACCCCGAGCAGACGATCGGAGAACGTTCGGGCCAGGTAGCCGGTGGTGCCCCAATCGGAGGCGGCTAGCGCGACTCTCTGCATGCAGACGACGCTAGGTGATCATCCGAGCCGGGGTAAGGCCCTCAGCCGCTGACCGAGGCCAGGATCGATTCGCCGACTTCGGGCTGGTCGGCGGCGATGAATGCCAGACGGCCGTCGAGGACCTCGACCCAGACGTAGTCCTCTTCGGCAACTGCAGACAGGGCGTAATCGAGCAGCGCGGACCTCAGCTCTTCGGTGTCGCGATCGGTGTCCCCCTCGAACAAGATCAGCAATGCTGCGTTTTCGCCGTCGAACCATTGGGCGTAATAGTCGCCTCCCCAACCATCGGCGGCGTCGACCCCCACATCCTCGCCGAGGATCTGGTCGATCATGATCCTGAACCCGAACTCGCCCCACACCGACTCCCGCTCGAGCTCGTAACCGGGGACCGAAGGCGCGGTCGCCTCGAATGTCCTGGGCAGGTCTCTCTCGTAATCACTCGGCGTGATGATCTGCTCCGTCGACCCTGGCAGGCCCGGCATCTCGGCGTAGGCCTCATTCACCGTCGTCCATTGGTCCTGGAGATAGTGGGCCTGCACCCAGGCCAGACCGGAGTCGTAGGGGAAGATCAGTGAGTCCTGGATGAATTGCGGAGCAGAATCGAGCGCGGCGGTATCCACGTCCAAGGCCTCGGAGAAGAACTCGCCGAGTTCTTCCTGCGAGAGGGTCTGCAGGTAGAGAAGCTCGGCCATGCTCGCATCGCCCTCGATGAGGGCCTGATAGGCCGAGGCCTCGTCGAGACGGTCTTCGTCGAGCATCGCCGTGTAGCTGGTGTGGAAATCGAGCTGATCATCGGTCAGGGAATGGGTGAGCTCGTGGATCATGGTCCCCCGCTGAACGACGCTGAACCCCTCCTCCCGCATCGGGACCACTAGCTCACCGGTTTCCCCGTCGTAATAACCGGCGACCTGCTCCCCGTAGAGCTCGGTGAGGAGGGACTGGAGATCGACCTCGGCGTCGAGCAGGCCGAGGAGCTTGTACAGCGCCTCGTCGGCCGGGAAATCTTCGGCTTCGTCCTCGATCTGCTGGCGAACCCGGTCCTCGAGCTCCTGCTCGGTGACGATCACGATCGTTGGCGGCTCCTGGAATCGAAGCGCCCGGATCTCTTCCGTAGTGCGGACCAGCGCGAGCAGCTCTTCCTGGACGGCGGCGGGCAGAGCGTCGATCCCGGGGAGCTCCTTCCAGGTCGGCTCGGCCAGGGTCGTTGTGGTCGAAGGGTCCCCGCCATTGGTGGTGGTGCTGCCCTCGGTGTCGGTGGACGTCGATGGCGCAGTCGAAGTGGTGTTGGAAGTCGTCGATGTGCAGGCACTGAGAATCAGGGCGCACGCGAGGATCGAGGCAAGAAGGCGGGTCACGATCCGCAGATTATCGGCCCCAAATCGCTAGATCGTGAGTGTCATCCACGTCATCCGACGGTGGGGTACCCTCGCCATCGATGGTGGAAAGGAGGTGATCGTGAAGCGAAGCTACGCAAGGCTGACCGAGCCACTGGTGCGGGACAACGGAAATTTGCGCCCCGCCAGCATGGCCGAGGCCATCGAGCGGGTTGCGACCGGGCTGGCCCCCCACCGGGGCGACGCCTTCGGGCTGTTCAGCTGCTCGAAAGGGACCAACGAGATGAACTACATGGCACAGAAGTTCGCCCGTGTCGTCATGGCCAGCAACAACGTCGACAGCTGTAACCGCACTTGACACGCCCCCTCTGTCGCCGGTCTGGCGACTGTGTTCGGGGCTGGTGGCGGCACTAGCTCCTATCGAGAGATGGACGACACAGACCTCATCGTCATGTGGGGATCGAACGCGCGCGAGGCGCACCCGATCTTCTTCCACCATGTCCTGAAGGCCATCAACAATGGCGCCAGGATGTTCGCGGTCGACCCGAGACGAACCTCCTCGGCAGCCTGGGCCGACGTCTGGCTCGGCATCGATGTCGGATCCGACATCGCCCTTTCCAACACGGTCGCGTGGGAGATCATCAAATCGGACCTCTACCACGAGGGCTTCGTCGCCCACGCCACGTCCAGCTTCGACGAATACGCAGAGTCGGTGGAGCACTGGACACTGCAACGCGGACAGGAGGTCACCGGCGTGCCAGCCGAGGCGATCAAACAGCTGGCCCACGAATACGCCACCGCACCCACCGCCCAGCTGTGCTGGACCTTGGGCATCACCGAGCATCACAACGCCACTGACAACGTCCTGGCCCTGATCAACCTCGCGTTGCTTTGCGGGCATGTCGGGCGTTACGGCTCCGGTGTGGTCCCGGTCCGGGGCCAGAACAACGTCCAGGGAGGCGGCGACATGGGTGCCCTCCCCAACCGTCTGCCGGGATTCCAGTTGGTGGCCGACCCCGATCTGCGGGGGAAGTTCGAGCAGGCCTGGGCATCCACGATCCCGCATAGGCCCGGCAAGCACATCAGCCTCATGCACGAGGCGATGGATGAGGGCGAGCTGCGCGCCCTATATGTGATCGGGGAGAACCCGCTCCAGTCCGAGGCCGACGCCCAGCAGATGGAACGACGGCTCACCGGTCTCGATTTCATGGTGGTCCAGGACCTGTTCTTGACGGCCACGGCCGATATTGCCGACGTCGTGCTGCCGGCGGCCGGCTGGGGCGAAGTCGAGGGGACATTCACCTCGAGTGAGCGGAGGGTGCAGCGCGTCCGAAGGGCAATCGACCCGCCCGGCGAGGCCAGGGACGACATCGAGCTAATGAGCATGGTGGCCCGGGCGATGGGCCACGAATGGCCCACCCCGACCCCCGAGGAGGCCTGGGACGAGTTGCGCAGTCTCTCGCCGATGCACGGCGGGATGACCTACGAGCGGCTCGACGAGTCGGGTGGGCTGCAATGGCCCTGCCCGACCGAGGACCATCCCGGGACACTGTTCCTCCACGGTCGGCTCTGGGAGGAGGAGACCGGGCCGAAGGCGCCATTCTCCGTCGTCGATTGGGTGCCACCGGTCGACACCCTGAGCGAAGAGTTCCCGCTGCGTCTCACCACTGGCCGCCGGCTCGACTCGTACAACACGGGGGTGCAGAGCGGTCGCTATCCATCGCCCCGGCGCATCCATGGTGTACTCGATCTCTCCCCGGAGGACGCCGTCACCCTCGGCGTCGACGAGGGCCAGACGGTGAGAGTCGTGTCCCGCCGGGGCAGTCTCGAGGCTCCGGTCCGTCTGGACCGCTCGCTCCGGCCGGGTCTGGCCTTCATGGCGGTCCACTTCCCCGACGACACCGACGTGAATCAGCTCACCATCGACGCCTGGGACCCCAAGTCGGGAACCGCCGAGTTCAAGGCGACCGCGGTGCGGATCGAGCCGCTGGTCTCCGCCTTATGGACATAAGAAACCTGCTGGAAGGGCCCACCGAGGTCGAACGGGGGGCGGTGGACGATCTACTCGGACCGCCCGAGACGGGATGGGATGGCGGTCATTTCACCGGCCTCGACGGACACGTCGCCTACGGAGGGCATGCCGCCCGGGCACGGCGCAACCTACTGCTGCCCGTGCTGCACGCGGTGCAAGACGCGGTGGGCTCGGTGAGCAAGGGGGCGCTGGGGTACATCTCGGAGAGGCTCACCGTCCCTCCTGCCGAGGCTTACGGAGTTGCCACCTTCTACGCCCTGATCAACACCGGGCCTCGGTCGCCGACAATGCTCCATGTCTGCGACGACATCGTCTGTGCTCGTTATGGGGCAGATGAGCTGAAGAGGTCCCTGGAACAGGAGCTGGGGCCGGCCGGCGACGCCGGTCCGGGTATCGGCTGGATGCCGAGCCCCTGTCTCGGCCAATGTGACCGGGCCCCGGCGGCACTGAC
>Ga0299914_10001165_pt1 | contig 17039 bp, 7 predicted proteins | sample RVTome_10_FD_201361 | JGI IMG/M metagenome (GOLD analysis project Ga0299914, IMG submission 201361) | Soil microbial communities from uranium-contaminated site in the Upper Colorado River Basin, Wyoming, United States - RVT153D57 (version 2) ...
AGTCGGCGTTGGCGCCCAGGGTTCCCAGGAAGGACGCCTTGTAGTCGGGGCTGCGGCCCATCCAGCCGTATACCAGGCGCTGCCAGGCAGCGATGGCGTCACGGGATCCGACCAGGTCCTCCACGGACCTGGGGACGCGGAAGAACTTGTGGGTCGTGCCGCCGTTGCCTGTGTCGGTCTCGCACAGCAGCGCGTCCCGCATGTCCGGATCGTGCAGGGCGTCGTAGAGGCGAGCGATCGACCGAGCGCTGTTCCGGAAGGCGGGATGGGTGGTGACGTCCTTCACCCGCTCCCCGTGGAAGTACACGCAGCGGGAGTCCCTGAGGCTCTCCAGGTACTCCTCTCCGGTGTAGGGACGGGCGACGGTCTGCTCGGTAGCGGCCATGGACTCCCCCGGGGTTCGATGCTCCTCTGACCGGCCGAGAGGTTAGGTCGGCGCACGGAGAGGCGCCGACTCGCCACACCCTCGGTGGCCGTCGGTACGCAACCGGTACGAGGGGCCTGGAGGTCCCGCTCGGGCCGCCAACCACCTCGTTCACGGGCGGTTAGCGCCGATGGCCCATTCTCGGTCGGAATCGATCGGGAGGCCACAAGAGGTGCGCTACGGATCCACACGAGGCACGCTGCTCACGGCGACGGCGGGCGCAGGCACCGACCGGGCATCCGAGCACGAGTCAGCGACGGGAACCGTGGCCGCCCAGGCCCGGGCCCTCACCGGGCCACCGACGACGGTGCGGGTGGTGCGCAGCGACGACCAGGTCGACATCCTGATCGAGCTCTTCGACGTCGAGGTGGTCGACGGGAACGTCGTCGGGTCGGGCCCCAACCCGGCGATGCGGCTCACGCTCGGTTCCCAGCACACCACCGAGCGCACGTTCGTCGGTCCCACCCCCACTCCGCCGATCACACGCATCAACCACATCGCCGCTGGCCAGAGTGTGGTGGTGGCGCCCATCGCGGGGGCGTTCCCGTTCACGCTCGACGGGCTCCTCGCAACCGCCGAGGCAGCAGCCGGCCTTGCCGGCCAGAGCACCGAGAGCGAGCCCGACGGCAGCGTCACCGCGATCGAGATACCGGCGGGACTGTGGCTGAGCCCGGTGTCGCCCACCAGGCTGGTCGCCGCCAGGGAGCCGTTCACCCGATCGGGGACGACGGAGGTATGGGCGGCCAAGCTCGAGTCAGCCGCCGAGTCGGGAACCCTTCAGCTGGCGGCCATCCACAGCACGCCGCAGGACCTGCTCGTCACGCAGGTGCCGGATGCCGCCGCACGCGGCGACATCGTCGACAACACCACGACGGATGAACCGCAGTCTGAGCCCCTGTCGTCGCACCGCATCTGGCTGACCTCGTCGGGCGCCTTCGCCGACCTCCACGGCGAGTGGACCAGCGGCCTCGCCCTCTACGACCACGTCATGGCGGGCGGCCGCGACGTGAGCGTCGAGGTGATCGGCCTCGGTCACCTCGTTCCGTTCGGCCACCGGGCGGCGATCGCCGAAGCCTCGGAGCGGGTGTTCGTCGACGACGACGGAGGCGGCCTCACCTCGGTGATGCAAGTCGAGCGCTTCCTCTGCGTCGTCGAGCCGGTCGTGACCACGCCACGTTCGTTCTCCCAGTACGAGGGACGGGGCCTGCCGCTGGCGTCGATCACCGCCAGCACCAGCGAGACCACGCCCATCACCTTGACCGCCGTCGACGACGCCGACGGGGTGGTCATCGAAGGGGCCTCCGACATCAAGTTCAGGGGCACGAGCGACGACCTGATGGTCGATTACCTCTCCGTCGACAGGGGTGGGAACACCGTCTCGTTGGCGCTGCCGGCGACGTTCATCGACGACGACACCGCCTACGGGACCGGAGCCGCACAGGCGCCTGCCCGGCTGCGCGACGTCGCCAACTCCCCGGCACGCCTCGGCCGGCGCGAGGTCGACCTCGGCGGGCAGCGCGTCGCCTACGCCGACCCCTTGGCCGGCAGCCAGACGGCGAAGGCGACGCACCGGTTCCGCCTGAAGTGGGATGGGCCGGACGTCGACGCCGCCGAGGGCGACCTGGAGGCGGCGCGCAGTCCCGCAATCTTCGCTGGTCTCGAGCTCGCCGACGTGGTCGACGATGTGATCGGTGCGGCCACCGGTAGCGCGGGTGACACGATGGAGGTGGCGCTGCACCAGCGCTGGCTCGAGTTCGCCAACCTCGCCGGCAACTTCGACCTCGCCTTCCTGAAGCTGAAAGAGGCCACGTCCTCGCTGATCGGCTCTGGTGGCGCGGTCGGCGGCGTCGCCCAGCTCGAGATCCTGGCAGAGGTCTTCAACCAGTCAGCCGGCGTGGGACTCGACCTGGCCTCGCCGACGACACCGTGGGACCCCGCGAAGCTCCTCGGCGAGGCCTCCAAGATCATCGGCAACATCCTGCTCTCGGAGGTCATCGAGGCGGTGGCAGGAGGCGAATCCGGGCTCGACACCCCCGCCACCACAACCACCGTCGACGGCGACACCATCACCGTGAGATTCTCTTTCTGCCCGACCCTCAAGGACCTCGATGCGGTGGGGTTCCGCACCGTTCCGGGTCAGACCCGCTGCTGCGTCCACCTCACCACGACCGCCTCCGTGTCGGACTCGATCGAGGCCTCCTTCGAGACCGAGATGCGGGTCGACAACTTCCAGCTCGAGTTCCCGCCCCTCGTGCCGCCGGTCGTCATCGTCCACTTCGACTCGGTCGTCGGCACCATCAGCTCGGACGGCTCGACAGCGATCGTGCCGACCGTCAGGGAGTGGGACTTCTCGGGCGCCATCTCGATGCTGATGGCGCTGGTCGACAAGCTCGGCCTCGGCAACGTCGACCTCAAGATCGTCGGCGACGTGATCGACATGGACAGCTCGATCAACCTGCCCGACATCTCGCTCGGTGTCGCCGAGATCAAGAACTTCGCGATCAACCTCGGGTTCGAGCTACCACTCGGCGACGGGCCCGGCCAACTCTCGGTCGGCATCGGGAAGAAGTCGAGCCCGCTGGACATCGACGTGATGATGTTCGGCGCCACGTTCTGGCTCGAGATAGAGCTCGGGTTCAGCGGCGGCGCCGGAGTCCCCACCACGACGACCTCGATGGGAGTGTCCGTCTACTGGGAGATGCTCGACTTCGACATCATCGTCGTCAGCATCAGCTTCACACTGCGCCTGTCGGCCGACTGGGTGCTCTCGGGCGGCGAGGTGGTGTTCACGGGTGCGGTGTCCCTCGAGGGCGAGATCGAGGTGCTGGGTCTGATCTCGGTCAGCACATCGCTTGTCTGCAGCCTGACCTACCAGTCGGCGACCGAGGAGATGATCCTCAAGGGGACCGTGCACTACTGCGTCGACAGCTTCCTCGGCAAGCTCAGCAGTGGGCGGGTGCCGATCGGCCGGACCAACATCGAGCTCGGCGACGGCCCGGGTGCCAGCGCCGCCAGCCTGCGCCGCCCCCCGCCCTCTGCACCACGCGTCGGCGCGTCGGGCGGCGCAGCGTCGTTCGCCGACCGCTACGCGGAGCCGGTATGGGCCGACTACTGCGACGCGTTCGCCTGATCAGGAACGGGGACAGGAAATGCCACTACGCCATCTCGTCATCACGCCCCTCCCCGAGGGGCGCAGCGGCACCACGCTGTTCCTGTCGGTGCACCTGTCGCCCCGACTGCGAGAGCAGGGGACCCTCGACGGCTACAGCGACCTCGCCGACTGGGGATCGTTCGTCAACAGCGCCCCGCCGCTGCAGTTCCAACCGCTGATCAACGGTGCCCAGCGACCGGGTGTGACCGTCACCACGCTGTCACCGCCGGTGGATCCCGACGTCTGGCGAGCCGTGTTCGGCGACCCGCCCAGTGCGGTGCCGGTACGCCCGTTCAGGTTCCTGGACCGGTCGCAGATCGACATCACCGCAATCGACTCCGGCACCACCTCCGAGCAGATGATGGCACTGGTCCGGGCCATCGCGGCGCTGGGAGCGGCCAACGCCAGCAAGGCCGACGTCATGGCCGCCGCCGGCCCGCTGTTCGACGATCTTCTCCCTCCGGCCCAGAAGTTCTTCGACCAGGTGGGCAACGGGGCCGATCCTGCACCACCCTCCGAGGAGTTCCACGACCAGCTCGGACCGCTCTGTGCGCACCCGTACCTGATGCGCGCCCTCGGCCTCGTGTTCGACCTCGAGATCACCATGCCTGCGGGCGCAGGAGCGATCGACGACATCGCAGTCCGCAGCAACTGGCCCCAGAAGACCGGGCTGACCCCCCACGACGAGGTCCCGATGCGCGTGGCGGTCGATGCCGACTTCAAGGCTGTGGTGAACCAGACCGAGTACCGCGTCTCCGATTGGCTGAGCCTCGGCGGATCGAAGTACGCCATCGGCCAGCTGGACCTGATCAACGCCACGCATCAGATGGGCCAGCTGGCCAACGTGCTGGCGACTGCGCCCGCCCCGACATCGACCATCGAGGTGCCGGCCCTCCTGGAGAGTGGGATGTCGATCATCTGCGGCGACCTCGGTGACGTGCTGGAGGAACGCCTCGGGCGTCAACGGATGATCGAGGACGGCATCGACCGGTGGTTGACCAACGTGCCGAACTCGCCGCCACCGCTGCTGTTCGCCGAGGACATCACTCTCGGCTACCGCTGCGATGTCAACGACCTCACCGCGGCCGGCTACCGCTCCCTGCACGACCGCCAGGTTCCAGCCGGCTACGTGCTCCCGCGCGACAAGTCCCTGCACATCGATCCCCCACCTGACGAGGGCTGGGGATCGATCGGGCTGTCGACGGACGGGTCGGAGGTGTACCAGCCGCAGACGACCAACATCAGGTACCGCCAGGAGGGCGCGCCAACGGTCACCAAGGGCGAGGAGATCGACCAGACCGGGTGGCGCGTCGACGACCACGTCATGACGTGGGGCGGCTGGAGCCTCTCGACCCCACGCGTCGGCAACAGCACGACCGGTGCAGGCGAGGTGAAGCCCCGCGAGATCAACGTCCCGGCCAACGGCACCGCCACCCAGCTCGTCGTCGACTACGCCCACATCAACGGCACACTGCCGAAGCTGCGCTACGGGCGCACCTACACCTTCCGTGGACGCTGCGTGGACCTGGCCGGCAACGGTCCGGTCCTCGGCGATTCGCCTCCTGCCGGCGGCGAATCGGCACCTGCGCAGTTCGGCCGCCTGGCTCCCCTGGTGCCGCCACTGCCGGTACGGCGCGAGTCGCGACTCGACCCCGGGGTGGGCGACCTGCCCGACGTGCTCGTCATCAGGAGCGAGCTGCGGCAAGCCAACCGGCGCACACCCCCCACGGACCGGCTGCTCTTCCCGCCACGGGTCAGCCAGAGCCGCCTGGAGCGCCATGACCTCCCGTCGGGTGGCAACGACCCGGCCTCGTACGCGTTCCTCGCCGGGCGCGACGCGCTGTCACTCGCCGACCAGAGCATCGTCGATCCGGAGACGGGCGAGCTGGTCGCCGGCGACGCCCTCGTCGACGGCGAGGTGACAGCGGGGCCGACCAAGCCGCCCGTGGGCTACCTCGTCGACCCCGTCGCCGGCCACGTCGCCCTGATCGGGTCGCCCGGTGGCGATCCCGACGTACCCGTCCTCATGACCTACGGGTCGTGGCCCGACGCGAGGGCTGTGCAGCTGGAGCTGCGGGCCGGGAACGGCACCCCCCTCGTCTCCCGGGCACAGCGCCGGATCCGAGTCCGGCTCCCCAAGGGCACGGTTGTCACCGCGGAGCTGAGCACCGCCCCTGACGCGGACCTCCTGGGGCACATGTCGTTCGGGCAGGGACTCGACGAGGCGGCCACCGAGGTCGCTCTCGGCGGACTCAACCGTTCGATCTCGCCGCGGCGCACGATCACCTTCGTCCACGCGGTACGGCTGCCGCTGCTGCCGCCGTCCTTCGGAGCCATGACCGCGGCTCGGACCGATGTCGGCCAGACCGATGTCGTGGTGGCGGGCACCCTGGGTGTGCACCGCGCCACGACCGAGCACGTCGTCCTCCGCAGCCGGTGGACGGATCCGATCGATGATCCCGCCGCGGACGCACCCGTCGAGCGGATCACGAAGAAGGTGATCATCGACGTCCCCATTCCCCTCGACGGCGATGACGACACCGCCGAGGAGCTCGCCCCCACAAGCCTGGAGCTCGGCGACACCAAGCGCCGCACGGTCGACGTCATCGCCCAAGGCTTCTGCCGATTCAGCCGCTACTTCACCGAACGCATCGACTTCATCACCGGTGCAGCGGGCAACACCCTGCTGCTAGACGAAGAGGGGGTGGTCCTGTCGTCGGTCGTGCTCACCCGGCCCGAGAGCGGCGAGCGGTTCGTCCGCGGCGAGCACTTCGACGTCGACCGCGACTCGGGTGAGCTGAGCATCATCGACACCACGACGATCCCGCAGGGCACCACCTGCCGGGTCGAGTTCATCCCTCTACCCGTCAGCCGGATCTCGCTGAAGGCTCGGACGGGCAAGAGGTTCACCTTCGACGTCGCGTCGTCGGCGGCACCCGACCTACCCGGCGTCGTGAGCGTGCTCCCGGCGTTCTCGCGCCGGCTCACCCAGTCCGCGTCACGCATCACGGTGGTGCACGACGGCCGGGTGGTTCGCCTGCACCTGGACCGGCCATGGTTCTCCAGCGGAGCCGGCGAGCTGTTGGGCGTGGCGATCGACAGCGATGGCACATCGACGCCGGTGCTGACGCGCTGGGCCCGCGATCCGCTGACGGCCGGCACCGGGGCGACGGTCGATCCGACCACCGCGAGCTTCCCAGCTGCCAGCGAGGTGGCAACCGGAGTCGACGGCCGCTTCGACGTCGCCGGACACGATGTCACCTTCGACGTCGAGCGCAAGCTGTGGATCGCCGACGTGCCTGTGGACGCGCAGTTCGGGTACCGCCCCTTCGTGCAGCTACACGTGTGCCGCTACCAGCCCCTGGCCGTGGATACCCAGCACCTGTCGGGCACGGTCGAGCTCGCCCCCCTGAGGCTCGGCGCCCCTCGTCGGGTCGTGGTGACCCAGCAGGGCGAGAACCAGGTGAGGGTTCGTCTCACCGGACCCGACAACGTCAACGCCGCGACGGTGGTCCTGCAGGAGGCCGACGACTCGATCGCCGACCCGGACCTGCGGTGGCACGACGTGAGCACCACGGCGCTGACGCGCAGCGGAACGACCATGGCGGCGGTGCACGCCGGGCTCGTCGGCATCCCCCAGACCGGCAACGAGCGGCGGCTGGTCGTGGAGGACTCCGAGCCGGTGACCGTCGAGTCCGAGGGCGCCTTGGTGGACGGGACCGCCGTCGCCTACCGCGAGGTCATCCCGATTCCGTCGGAGTGGTGAGCCGGGCCCCGTAGCGCCAACGGGCCTGGCGGCGAAGCACCTCGGTAGCCGCCTCCGGCTCCACGCCCAGCTCGTCGAGCGCCGAGTCGAGCCGGTGCAAGGCGCGGTCGATGCCCGACGGGTCGTCGATCTGCAGCAGCGCGGCGACGGTGAGGCGGTGGGCGTGCTCGCTGTAGGGATCGCACTCGAGCACCTGGCGGCCGCACTCGAGGGCGGCCGCGGCGTCGCCGGTGGCCACGCGCAACTCGCCCAGCCGCAGCAAGGCGGCCGTGTGCTGCAGCCCCAGGCGCTCGATCAGCGCTTCCATCCCCTCCACGGATGCCAGGTCGTCGAGCGGATCACCGTGCCAGAGGTCAGCCACAGCCGCGAACAGCTCCTGGTCGCGGTTCCGGTCGCGGCGGGGACGAGCCAGCTCGGCGTGGAGCTCGTTCCACCGCCAGAGGTCGACGGTGAGCCTGGTCGACTGGTGCAGCTCGATCGTCGTCGAGTCGGCGCGGACGTGGAAGCCGGCGTCGCCGGCGGCACGGTCGGGCTCGATCAACCGCCGAAGGTGCGACAGTGTGACCCGCAGGTTCACCGAGGCGGCGACCACCGGCATGCCCGGCCACAGCAGGTCGCAGGCTCGGTCGCGGCGCACGGTGCGCTCGGTCGCGAGCAGCGCCAGCAGTTGACGAACCCGGGAGCGGCGGAGCGCCGGATCATCGACGTCGCGTCCCCCTCGCAGTATGCGCAGCGGGCCGAGCACGCGGATGTCGAGGTGCTCGCTGGGCACCGGTGGGAGTTGACGCAACAGGGCGCTGGCGCCGTCGACGCACGCAGCTTCACCCTTCGGGTTCGCGGCGGCCCACGTCAGCTCGGCCCTGGCCGCCTGGCCGACGACGTCGGTGAGAAAGGCCGCTAGTTCGAGCCCGCGTCGCTCGCCGAGGGTGTGCCAGCGACAGGCGAGCTCGACGGACCAGGGCAGGGGGAGCTGTGTGAGGAGTAGCGCTTCAGTCAACGTTCCCGCAGCGGGGGTGCTGGAAGCAGGCGTGCTGGAAGCGGGTGTGCTGGAAACAGGCGTGCTGGAAGCGGGACTGCGGGCCCGGGCAGCCAGTAGGGCGCGGGCGCACTCCCGGGCCATCTGATGGTCCGGGCCGAGGTCGGCCTCGTCCCACCGCTGGCGCAGCTCGGTTGACAGCACATAGCCCAACGCCGGCCAGCGACGAAGGTGGCGCTCTCCGAGCGCGTCAGTCACCGGGTAGGTGTCGAGGTGCCGTCGAAATTGCTCGGCAGCGGCGTCCTCGTCATGATCGACGACGGCCCTCGCAGCCATTGCGTAGGTCATGTGAGCGCTGTCGCGGGCGTTGTCGAATGCCAGTGCGGCCACCGGCGCGGCGCGCCAGATGCGGTCGATCTGCGTGCTGTCACCGACACTGGCGAGGATCACCGTCCACAGGCACGCCCTCACGAAGTGGTCGCGATCGGTCCGACCCGGCTCGAACACGACACCGCGCCACGGCGCCAGGCCGTACGGATCACCGGAGAACCAGCGCGCCAGTGCTGGCAGCTCCCGGATGTGGCTGTCGGCAGCGTTCGCGAACGCCTCGGTGGCGACGGCGATCGAGTCGGAGGCCAGTCCCGACATCCACAGCGCCTGCACCCTCAGCCGCTGCACCGTCGTCTCGAACTCGGGCGGGACGAGTCCCCACGGTGCGTGCTCGAAGGCCTCGAGAACCGCCTCCGGTTCACCGCGCAGGTCCGCCGTGGTCGCCTCCAGGGCGCATGCCAGCAGGCGCAACACCGGCTCCTCGACGCGGCCGGAGAGCTCTTTAGCCCGAACTGCGAGCGGGAGCAGCCGGTCGAACTCCTTGCGTCCGTGCGCCACCAGGGCCGTCATACCTAGGGCGGGGACCTCCACGGCGAGGTCGCCACGCGTCCTGGTATCGGTGATCACTTCGTCGAGCAGGGTGTTGACCGTCTCGTCGTGGGCGTTGTCGATGTAGCGCGTGGCTACCGACAGGAGCCTGAGGGACGGGTTGTCGTGGCCGGGAGGCACCCGCGCGAGCCAGCTCCTCGCCGTGTCCGAGGGCAGGATCGACAGCGACCGCGACACGAGGTCGAGCGCGATTCGTCCCAGCGTCTCCCAGTCCTCGTTGGCGATGGCCAGCGCTCCCGCTCTGTGAAGCTCACCGGCCTGCAGGAGTACTGCGCAGCCGGACCGGCGGATCTCGGCGAGCTCGTCGGCCGTCAGCGTGGCGAGCGCCACCTCTTCCCACAGCTGATGAGCCGAGTAGCGGCCGTCATCGGTGACGCTGACCAGGGGGAGTCGATCCACGAGCTCGGCGAGATCGACCTCATCGACGTCACCACCGAGAGCCCGCACGTACTCCTCGGTGGCTGGGCCGAGCACGACGAGCGCGACGAGGACCCGCCGCAGCGCATCCGGTAGCTCACCCAGCACCTCCTCGCGCAGGAACTCCCGATCCACACCCGGCGGCGCCACGAGCGCCAGCCGGACCAGGGCCGGCCATCCGGCGAGCTCGTCGACGCTCGCCTGGTCGCGACCCAGCAACTGGCACGCGGCAGCAACCTCGGCGGGTGTGAAGGCCAGGTCGGCACTGCCCAGAGCGGTTAACCGACCTGCCGCCCTGTGCCGCGCCAGGGGCACAGCGGGGAGCTGACGGCCCGACAGCAGTAGATGGCCGTTGCCGGGCAGGCGCCGGACGAGTAGCCCGAGCAGGCGTTCGCCGGAGGAACCCGGGGGTATGACATGGCAGTCGTCGAGGACGACGCACACGTCGAGGGGCGAGCTCGCCACCATCGCCGACACGAGCGGCTCCACCCTCGGCCTACCCGGATCGACAGGGATCCCGCTGGGAGCTCCGAGGGCGGCCAGGATCGACGCGGCGAGCTGTTCGGCGTTGGCGTGCTCCTCGGTGCACGACACCCAGGCGTCGATACCGAGAGGTGCCACCGCGTTGTGCCGAACGGCTTGGGCGAGGGTGGTCGACTTGCCGAATCCGGCGCCGGCCGTCACCACAGTGACCGACGAGGTGAACCGGCACCGCAACCGGTCGACCAGCGTCGAGCGCACGAGCTCCGAGGGGACGGGCTGCGGGACGGCGCTGGGCACCACACGATCGGAGACGCTGAGAGTGTCCCCCACTTCACGCAGTGTAGGCAGCGCCACGACGCCCAGGACCCGCCTCCACGACGTCGCTGAGTGCCGCCCAGGCGCGTCGTGCTCGCTACGGTGCGCGCCTCGGCACTACATGGGGAGCGCGACATGGCCTACGAGATGAGCGGTCTGGACGGCAAGGTGGCTGTGGTGACCGGCGCGGGGCGGATGCGATCCATCGGCCGCCCCATCGCCGTCGAGCTCGCACGGGCCGGATGCGACGTGGTGCTCACCGGTACGGGCCGCCCACCCCAGCGCTACCCCGACGACGAGAAGGAGGCCGGCTGGCGCGACATCGACTCGGTGGCCGACGAGGTGCGGGCGCTGGGGCGCCAGGTGCTGGCTGCCGTGTCGGACGTGTCGAGCCACGAAGCCGTCGTTGCTCTGCGCGACGAGGTGATGGCCACCCTCGGTCGGGTCGACATCGTGGTCAACAACGCCGGTGCTGCCCGCGGCGAGGATCGCAAGCCCGTGATCGACCTCGACGTCGATACCTGGCGCACCGTGATCGACGTCAACCTCACCGGCACCTTCCTCATGTCGAAGGTCTTCGGAGGCACGCTCGTCGAGCAGGGCAACGGCGGCTCGATCGTCAACATCTCCTCCATCGCCGGCAAGCTCCTGCCGCCCAACACCTCGGCCTACGCCGCCTCCAAGGCAGCCATCCAGGCACTCACCGCCTGCATGGCTCGCGAGGTCGGCCGCCAGGGGGTCAGGGTCAACGCCATCTGTCCCGGTGTCGTGGACACCTTCCGCCTGGACGACCTCGGTCGGGGCGAGGCCTGGGAGTCGATGATCGACCAGGTCATACCGCTGGGGCGCGCCGGAACGGGCGAGGACATCGCCAGGGCGGTGGTGTTCCTGTGCTCGGACGAAGGTGCCTGGGTGACCGGCCAGTCATGGAACGTGGACGGCGGCCACGTCGTGCAGCACTGAGGGGGCGAGCTCACACAGGAGCGATCACTGCCTGGCCATGGCGATGCGCAGGCGCTCCTCGGGGGTGATGAGGTGGTCGAGGTCCTCGGCGGCTTCGTCGAGGTCGATCTGCACCCAGCTCACCTCACCGGTGAAGGCGTTGTGCGGACCGTAGTCGGGGGTCACGATCGCACCACCTTCCCTCCCGACGTCGCAGGTGTCATCCGCGCTGAAGATCATGGCCGCCGTCCGGTCGACCCTTCCCTCGCCGACCTGGGCACCGTCGAGGTACAGCGTCGCCGTGCCGCCCTGGCCCAGGCCGCCGCCGTCGTAGGCGAACTCCATTCGGACCTGGTGGCGGCCTGCCGGCAGGGGCCGATCGCTCTCCACGTAGAAGCGCTGCAGCCCGAGCAGGTTGTAGCAGTACTTCGGCCTGCCGTCCTTCGCGTACAGGCTCCAACCGCCGATGCTGCCCCCCTGGGCGACGATCACCCCGGCAGCGCCGGAGTCGGGGACCACGACCTCGGCGGTCACCGCATGTGACTTGTTCTTGATGCTCACGACCGAGCTCTCCGAGAGCCGGCCCATCCCTCCGAACAGGAGCTGCGACCGGCCCTTGATGAGCGTCGGACGGCCCGAGATGTCGGGGTTGAGTCGCTCAGCGGCTCTGTCGTCCAAGGGCAGTACGCCATAGCGGGTCGCCTCGATGATCCAGAGCCGCTGCAGCTCGTGGAGCCTGTCGGGGTGCTCGGAGGACAGGTCGTGGGCCTGGCTCCAGTCCGTCGTGGTGTCGTACAGCTCCCAGACATCGTCGTCGAATGCGGGCACCGTCTCGCCCACCAGGATCCACGGGGTCTTGTGCTTGGTGACCGCCGTCCATCCCTTGTGGTAGATGCCGCGGTTGCCGAACATCTCGAAGTACTGCGTCTCGCGGCGCTCGGCGGCAGCGGAGTCGTCGAAGGAGTACGCCATGCTGACGCCCTGGATGGGCATCTGGGCCACGCCGTGAACGAACGTGGGCTCGGGCAACCCGGCAGCCTCGAGGACGGTGGGAGCGACGTCGATGACGTGGTGGAACTGGGCCCGCACCTCTCCGTGTGACGAGATGCCGTTGGGCCAGTGCAGGATAGTCCCGTTGCGCGTGCCGCCCCAGTGCGAGGCGACCTGCTTGGTCCACTGGTACGGGGTGTCCATGGCATGGGCCCAGCCCACGGCGAAGTGGTTGTAGGAGTCCGGTCCGCCGAGGTCGTCGAGATGGGCCGTGAGGAACTCGGGGGTCTCCAGAGCAGCGGCTCCGTTGAAGTTGATCATCTCGTTGTAGGTGCCGTTGATGGTGCCCTCGGCCGACGCGCCGTTGTCCCCGATGATGTAGTAGATCAACGTGTCGTCGAGGACTTCGAGGTCCTCGAGGGCATCGATCAGGCGTCCCACGTGGTGGTCGGCGTACTCGAGGAAGCCTGCGTAGACCTCCATCTGGCGTCGCAGGACGGGCTTGAGCGCTTCGGGCATGTCCTCCCAGGCCGGGATCTCGGGGTGCCGTGAGGTGAGCTCGCACCCGTCGGGGATCACCCCGAGCTCCTTCTGGCGGATGATCGTGCGTTCGCGCAAGGAGTCCCAGCCATCGTCGAAGGCACCGGCGTAGCGGTCAGCCCACTCCCGAGGCACGTGGTGGGGAGCGTGTGTGGCCCCCGGGGCGAAGTACACGAAGAACGGCTTATCGGCCATCAGCGCCTTCTGCTGGCGGGTCCAGACGATGGCCTTGTCGGTCATGTCGTCCATGAAGTGGTAGCCCTCTTCGGGCGTCTTGGAGGGCTCGACGGGGATGGTCCCCTCGTAGATGGCCGGGTAGTACTGATGGGCCTCGCCGCCGATGAAGCCGTAGAAGTACTCGAAGCCCCCGCCGCCCGACGGCCAGCTGTCGAAGGGCCCCATCGGGCTGGTCTCCCAGACGGGAACCTCGTGGCACTTGCCGAACTGCGCGGTCGAGAAGCCGTTCAGCTTCAGGATCTCGGCCAGCGGCGCTGCCGTGTTCGGCCTGATCGAGTTGTACCCGGGCGCCGAGGTGGCGATCTCGGTGATGCCTCCCATGCCCACCGAGTGGTGGTTGCGGCCGGTGAGCAGTGCCTGGCGGGTGGGCGAACACAGGGCCGTCGTGTGGAACCGGTTGAACTTCAGCCCGCGCGCCGCCAGCCGCTCGGCGGTCGGCATGTTCACCGGTCCCCCGAACGCGCTCGACGCGCCGAATCCGACGTCGTCCAGCAGCACGACCAGCACGTTCGGAGCGCCCGCTGGCGGACGCAGCGGTTCGATCGCCGGGAAGGACGTGTCGGGGTCCTTGGCGTCGTAGGTGATCAAGCCGGCGTAGGCGCGGTCCGGTACGGGTAGAACTGCTCGGCTATCGGGCGACGGCATCGGCTGGCTCCTCGTATGGCCTGCGGCAGCCACAATTGTGCCGCTGGCCCCGACGACGTCACACCACCCTCAAGGGGTGATTGAGATGCATGGACCGCGACCCCCGCTACCGTCTCGGCGGTGGCACACGCGCCGTCCGAGAGCACGTGAGCGCCAGCGCAACGATCCGGCGCCTGCAGGCACGCTTCGACGCCTCGCGGAAGTACCCACTGAGCGACCGGGTCCGCCACTGGTCGCACACGGCACGGAACTGGGTCCACTTCCGTAGCGTCGTACGGCCCGATCACGTCACCTTCCTGCGCCTGGTCAGCATCTACGTCGATCCACGCGACGAGCGGGGCAGGTACCTCCTGAAGCACCGCGGGATCACCCAGAGCGGCGTGACCGGCTCCTGGATCGCCGCCGACCGCCTACTCGATCCCCACCTGTGCCTGGACATCGGCGCCAACTACGGCGAGGTCTCCCTCTGCGTGCGCCACAAGGACCGCAGGCTGTGGCTGTTCGAGCCGAACCCTGCCCTGCTGCCCTTCTTGGCAAGGTCCGCGGCCAGCCATGTGGACAGCTCTGCCATCAGCGTGGAGCCCATGGCGGTCGGCGACGCGGCGGGACGGGCCACCCTGGCCGTCACCGAGGGATGGTCGGGAACATCGAGCCTGCGGGCCACCGGCTCCGAACCGACGCGACCCGTCGAGGTGGAGGTGACGACCATCGACGACTTCCTGGCGTCGGAGGACCTGAGCGGCACCCGTCTCCTGTTCAAGATCGACGTGGAGGGCTTCGAGGGCCAGGCGCTGGCCGGCATGCAGGCGACTCTGCAACGCTGCGCCGGCTTCGCCGGGATCGTGGAGTTCGACCGCTCCTACCTGGAGGAGGTGGACACCGGCAACGCCCGCCTCACCGTCGAGCGGCTCCTGGGATACGGCAGCTGCGCGTACGTCGACGAGGACGACCGGTTGTGGTCGTTCGCCGACGTGGAGGACCTCCCTGCGCACACCGACATCGTGGTGTGCTCCGACCCCGAGGTCCTGGCCGCCATCGAGATCCCGCCCTGGGCCCGCTCCCGCTGAGCGCAGGCCGGGCGGCGCTCACATCCGATGGTGGGCGTGATGGTCGGAACGTTCGTAGTGCTGGCGCAGCAGGTCGATGCCGTAGTCGTTGCCGTTGGGGGTACGCACGATGCTGTGGACGTGGTGACGCGTCGGCTCGTCGTTGTCGAACACGACACCGGGCTCGTGATCGAACTCGATGAGGATCACCGGGCTCTGGACCTTGTAGTAGAAGGGCTCGACGTCGTCGGTGCCGCCCATCCAGCAGAAGTGGGTCTCGTCGAGGTGAGCCTCGACCTCTGCCATCTTCACCTCGGCATGACCGTCTCTGATCTGCCCGACGTAGGTGTGCAACAGGTCGCGGAGCAGGCGGCGCTGCCCGTCGGTCATGTCGTCGGCCCGCAGGCCCTCGTAGTCGAGGCGCCGGTTGTCCTGGAAGGCGCCGGCCATCATCTGGCCGTCGATGGGCACAGCCCGCTCCGCGGGCAGGTCGCCGCTCATGATGGACGGGTAGAGGATGGCCTTGGCAGCCTGGGCCCCCGACAAGGCCCGGATCAGCGACAAGCCGTTGCGCTCCTCGGCCTCGAAGACGCGGGTGCCGGCATGCGGACCCGTCGTGGCGTGGCACGGCTCGGAGCCCAGGAACGCCGGAGTCATCACCATCTGGTCGCCGAGCACGAAGCAGTGGAGGTTGATGTGGTGCCCGTCGAACTGCCAGCCCCACGGCTCGGTCTCCGACGGCGTCCCGAAGATGCTCAGGAAGTAGGCCCACTCGCCGTACTCGTCGGGGCTCGAGGTGATGTCAGCCAGCAGGTCGTTGAGCTTCATGACGTCGCGGACGGCCTCGAAGCCCCGCTGAGACAGGCTGGCGCGCAACATGGCCAGGGCCGCCTCACGCTGGGTCCGCGACAGGTCCTCCAGCAGCAGGCCGTGCCGCATCAGGTAGATGTGGACGTTGCACCACCTCCGCCACTGGTCGGACTCCACCGGGTAGGTGATGGTGTCGCGCTGGCCGGCGTCGAGCGTGCCCATGAAGGCCAGTGCCGCATCCACCACGGCCACCGTTGGCGCGCCCGATGTCCCCAGTGGGAACAGCCCCGGACGCGCCACGCCGTCGGTGGTGATGCCCACGAAGGGCTCGGTCAGGACCTTCTCCCCGAACTCGACCAGGTCGGTGAGGATGGGTGGCAGGTCGGGCGGGTGGCGCCTGGCCGACAACGGCGGCATCCGCCGCAGCACGAAAGCGTCGTAGCCGTCCACGGTCTGCTACGCAGGTGGAACCATCGGGTAGTCGTCGGGCAGCGCCGAGTAGTCGTCGCTGTTGAGCACCCACCCCGGCCGCTGCGAGAAATCCATGCGCGGCGGGCAGAAGATGTCGATGAGCTGGTGTCGCATGTGGTTCACGGCCTGACTGGTGTGCACCACAGGCGGCGGGATCACCGTCACGGCCGGGCTGGGGGTGTAGTGGTGCTCGTCGGGGCGCCAAGCCGACATGTCCACAGTCCACGGCGTGCGCATGTGATGGACGTAGTCGCCCTCTAGCGTCAGGGAGATCTGCTCGAAGTCGTCGTGATGGTGCGGCGACAGCTTGGCCGGGTCCCTGGGCTCGTCGTCGACGTAGAAGTAGTTGACCATCATCGTGCTGCAGCGGAGGATGCGACCGAAGCGGGCCGGGTCAGGCTTGATGTCCGCCAGCGGGTAGACCCTCACCTTGTAGCCGTCGGGCGGGTCGGGCCACGGCTGGAAAGGCGCCACGTTCGGGTCCGGCTCCGCGTACACGTCGGCGTTGCTGCACCTCTCCAACACGTCCTGGGCCTGGTTCGAGAACACACGCGCCACCATCCCCTGGGCTTCGACGGCCACCTCGCTCTTGCCCGGTGGCACGACGATCACGGCGCTGCCCATGACCTCGCGTCGGTCGCCGTTGGCGCTGACCACCACTGAGGAGTCCGGCGAGTGCAGCAGCACCATGTACTCGTCGGGCTGGTCGTCCCGTCCCAGGCGCTCCCCTGGCCGCGCCAGGGTGAACGCCACGCAGCAGTTCTGGCTGCGGACGTACCAGGACTTGCTCCCCAGCGGGGATACCTCGTCGGGCTCCAGGGTGGGAAAGACGAAGTACTGCGGGGCCAAGGTCGCCCCGTCCGCCCGCGGCCCGCCGGTGGCGGAAC
>Ga0299914_10001166_pt1 | contig 17031 bp, 25 predicted proteins | sample RVTome_10_FD_201361 | JGI IMG/M metagenome (GOLD analysis project Ga0299914, IMG submission 201361) | Soil microbial communities from uranium-contaminated site in the Upper Colorado River Basin, Wyoming, United States - RVT153D57 (version 2) ...
GTAATCACGGGGCGGGGGGTGGCGCGCGCGGGTTCAGTGGCCACGGAAGCTCCTCATGGTCGATCGGTCTCAGCTCCCATCCTGCCCTGCCCGGCGCGCGGTCGTCACCTCACCCGGGGCCGGACCGGATCGTGGGCACCCGGGCACCGGTGGTCAGCAGGGGCGGGCGGGCCGGCGCCGGGTGGGGCACACTGTAGCTCTATGCGCAGTGAAGTGATCACGGTCGAGACCGGCACCGGAGCGGTGGTCCGGGACATCACCACCGAGGCGCAGTCGTTCGTGGCCGGGGAGGGCGACGGGCTGCTGCATGTGTTCGTGCCGCACGCCACCGCCGGCGTGGCGATCATCGAGACCGGCTCCGGCACCGAGCCGGACCTGCTGCGGGCAATGGACGAGCTGTTGCCGGCCGACGACCGGTGGCGGCACCGGCACGGCACCCCCGGGCACGGCCGGGACCACGTGCTGCCCGCCCTGGTGGCGCCGTACGCGACCGTGCCGGTGCTGCAGGGAAAGGTGATGCTCGGCACCTGGCAGTCGATCTGCCTGGTCGACCCGAACCGGGACAATCCGACCCGGCAGGTCCGGTTCTCGTTCCTCCCGGCCTAGCGCGGTCGGCCAGCCGGACGAACGGCCCCATCCGTCCGTTCCGGTGCGCGGCGACCGGCCGGCCAGCTGCTCGTCGGCGGGCCGGTGGTTGGCGTGGCGATCTCGACCCGGCTGGTCCGGTAGGTTGCGCGGAGACCGATTCCGCATGAGAAGCTAGCTCGGAGACGCAGTAAGGAGGAACTGACCGTGAGCGCGACCGCTGGTCAGGCCGCTGAGGGAGTACGCAGCCCGGCGGACCGGTTCGGCCTGGAGCCGGGGATGGTCGTGATGGAGATGGGCTACGACGACGACGTCGACCACGACCTGCGGGATGCCCTGATCGACCGGTGCGGGGAGCTGGTCGACGAGGACACCGACGAGGTGGTCGACGCCGTCCTGCTGTGGTATCGCGATGGCGACGGTGATCTCGTCGATCTGCTGGTCGACGCGCTCGGCCCGCTGGCCGACAGCGGGGTGGTGTGGCTGCTGACCCCCAAGGCCGGCCGGGACGGGCACGTCGAGCCCGGCGAGATCAGCGAGGCCGCCCCGACCGCCGGGCTGCAGCAGACCTCCACCATCAGCGCCGGCAAGGACTGGAGCGGCGCCCGGCTGGTGGCCCCGCGGGCCGGCCGCAAACGGTGACCATCAGCCCGGGCCGGCCGGCCGCCGGGTAGGCTTCGTGCCGTCCGGGCCGCAGCTCAGCCCGACCCGGGCGCGTAGCTCAGCGGGAGAGCACCCGCCTTACAAGCGGGAGGTCGCTGGTTCGAGACCAGCCGCGCCCACCAGCAGCGGAAACGTGAGTCACGGCTTGACGATAGCGTGAGGACACCGCATAATCAAGCTTCGTGGGAAACGACTTCATCCCGGCCGGCTGGTCGCTGGCCGAGAGCTACCGCTACCTCGCCGATGCGTTCCGGACTGCGCTCGACCTACCCGAGGCAGAGCTACGCGAGACCCTGGCCGGATACGCCGAGCAGTGCGCAGCGACCGACGACCTGCAGCACCTTGCCGACGCGCTCTTGACGGCGGCGAACCACCTACCCGATGTCGAGCTGCGCCTCGCCGCGGCGGAGCTTGGCGACCGGTTCTCGACAATGGCGCACGCACTACTCGGGGCCGGCGGCCGGCAGTGAGCGGAGAGTTTCGCGGACTGCTGGACAGTTTCACGCTTGCGCTGGAAGCCGAGGGCAAGTCACCGAAGACCGTCGAAAACTACTCCCGGGCCGTGGTCGCGCTCGCCCGGTGGCTACGCGGGCAGGACCGGGCCGACGACGTGACCGCGGTCCGGGCCGACGACGTACGCGCCTGGCTGGTGTCCCTGCACGGGCACGTCGCACCCTCCACCGAGTACCGCAACTACTCCGGCGCCCGGCAGTTCTTCGGCTGGTGCGTGCGCGAGGAGGAGCTGGAGGCGTCACCGCTGGCCAACATCCGCCCCCCGAAGGTCCCCGAGCCTCGGACCGAGATGCTGACCGCTGAGCAGCTGCGCGCGTTGCTGGCCGGTTGCGCGGGCAGGGACCTGGTGCCCCGGCGGGACCGGGCGGTCATCCTGCTGTTGGCCGATACCGGCATGCGCCGAGCGGAGCTGGCCGCGCTCACCCTGGATGACATCGAGCTACGCGCCCGGGTGTGCTACGTGCTGGGCAAGGGCCGCCGGCCGCGCCGAGTCAGGTTCGGACCCCGGACCGCTCAGGCGGTTGACCGGTACCTGCGGGTGCGCGCCGGACACACCTTCGCCGAACGGCCGGCGCTGTGGCTGGCCGAGAAAGGCCGCGGCGTGCTGACCGCGGACGGGGTGCGCCAGATGCTGGAGCGCCGCGGCCGGGCCATCGGCGTCCGGGTGCATGCACACATGTTCAGACATGGATTCGCCCACCACTGGCTTGCCGCCGGCAAGTCGCCCAACGACCTTCAGGAGTTGGCCGGATGGAAGTCGCCCCAGATGTTGAGCAGGTACGCGGCGGCAAGCCGCGCCGATCGGGCGCTCGCGGCCTACGACCAGTTCAGCAGCCCATCGGACGCGCTGTGAATGCTCGGCCGGTCCGCGACGGTAAGGGCAACTGGGTCCGCTGCCCAGCCTGCCACCGGCGGGTGCTGCGGGTGGTGCCGCACGGACCCCGGGTCGGCGAGGTCGAGCTGGCGCAGGGAGCGGCCGTCGCGGTTGCCGTCTACCGGGGGCCGCTGGGGGCGATGCCGGTCCGGTGCCCGCGGGGGCACCGGTTCACCATGTCTGGTACGGTGTCGCCAACAAGCTAATAGGTGCCCTGGCCGAGCGGCCAGGAAGGCCCCCGGCGGATCCGCCGGAATCCACCCGCGACAGGGGTAGCGGGGGGATTGAGCACGCCGTCATGGCTCGACCAAGCGGCCACCCCGACAACAAACTGATCTCCACCCTCGGCAATCATGTCCGCTGGTCCGGGGTGTCCGACCGGAGCGCCGAAACCGCCCCCGCCCGGGCCGGGTTCCGCGACCGGTTCATCCGCGAGGCCCGGGAGCGCTTCGGGAACCTGCCGGATCCCGAGCTTGCCCGCCGGGCCGATTCCCTGCGCAAGGCGCACATGGCGCGGCTGGCGTTGCGCTCCGCTCAGGCACGGCGCGCCCGCAAGGGCGGTGCGGCATGACGGACCTCTACCGCTACTACGACGCACAGGGCGCGCTGCTGTACGTCGGCATCGCCGACGATTGGCGCCAGCGGATGAAGCAGCATCGGTACGCCGACTGGTTCCCGATGGCTGGCCGGCTGAGCGTCGAGTACCACCCCGACCGGCGCTCCGCCGCGGCGGCAGAGCTTGCGGCGATCAGGTCAGAGTGGCCCCTGTACAACGTGCATGCCTCACCATGGAAGACCGGGCAATGGTTCGCGTGGCTGCGCTGGCGACGGCTCTGCGAGTCCGGAGGGCGCGTTTTCGGCAACGGCCGGAAGGTCGCCGGAGCCGCACTCGCCGGCCACGAACGGAAGCGGCATCGCGAGATCCGGGAGCAGACCGAGCGCGAGAGCCGGCTCGTCCGCACCTGCGAGTACCGCCTCGCCGCGCTCCTGCGGCCGGAGGCGAGCGAGCGGTGAAAGAGATGACCCCCCGGGCGGCAAGCCGGGGGGTCGAAGGTGAAGGGCTGGACGGCGCTTCACCTTCGACCCTACCGGACCCCCAGCGCTGCGGTGTAGCCGGCTGCGTTGACCCGCATTGCCTGTCCCGCGCCGGGCACGCTGCCGCCGACCGGGTAGCCCGCCGCCGGCGGCTGGCCACGATCATGCGGCCCCGGTTCCGGGACGCCCGCCGGCTGGATCAGCTGCTCGACCAGGACCGGCCGCCCGCCGGCTGGCGGCAGTGCTCCGGCGCCCACCACCCCGGCCGGCCGCACGATTGGTGGGCGACCTGCAGCGGGTCCAGCCGGAGCTACGCCGAGCACCGGTCGGGGGTGGCGGCATGAGCGCCAGGCCCGGCGCCCGACCGGCAGCGCCACCACCCGGGGGTGCCCGCCGGCCGCCGGCCGGTACCGCCTGCAAACTCTGCCCACTGTGTTCCTGCCACACCTGGTGCGTCCCGGGTGACGTGCCCCGGTGCCGGGTCACCGCCGAGCCGGTGACGGTCGGGGGTGGCGGCCGTGTCTGACGCATACCTCCGGATCGTGGCCGCGCTGGAAGCCCGCGGCACCGTCAAGGGTGCCGGCCAGGGCCGGGTGGTCGCGCAGTGTCCCGCCCACGACGACGACAACCCGTCGCTGTCGGTGCGCAGTGCCGAAGGCGCGGCGCTGATCTTCTGCCATCGCGGCTGCAACTACCGGGACGTGATGGCCGCGATGGAGATGACCCCAGCCGACCTGTATGACGAGAAGCGCGCCGAGTACGTCTACGACTCCGGCCGGGTGGTGCACCGCGGATATGACCACGCTGGCAAGAAGCGGTTCCGGCAGTCCGGCGACCTGCGCAAGGTCGAGCTGTACCGGCTGGCGCAGCTGCGCCAGGCCACCGACGGGGCGGTGTTCCTGGTCGAGGGTGAGAAGGATGTGCACGCGATCGAGGCGGCCGGCGGGGTGGCCACTACCGCCCCGATGGGTGCGGCGAACGTCGGCAAGTGCGACCTGTCCCCGCTGCACGGGCGGAACGTCATCGCCATCGCTGACCGGGACCTGCCTGGGCTCACCTGGGCTCAGACCGTGCGCGACCTGCTAGACGGCAAGGCCGCATCGCTGCGGTTCGGCCAGGCCAAGGACGGCAACGACCCGGCCGACCACATCGCCGCCGGCCACGGACTCACCGACTGGGAACCGCTGGCGCTCGACCCGCCAGCCGTAGTGGTCGAGCGGGTCGCCCCGGTCGAGCTGGACGAGTTCCTGGGTCAGCCCGATCCGGAATATGACTGGCTGATCCCGGGGCTGGTCGAGCGCGGGGACCGCGTGATCCTAACCGGCCCGGAAGGCTACGGGAAGTCGACGCTGCTCCGGCAGGTCGGAGTGCAGGCGGCGGCCGGGGTGCACCCGTTCAACGTGACAACCCTGGTTGCCCCGCTGCGGGTACTGATCTTGGACCTGGAGAACAGCGCCCGGCACACCCGCCGGGAGCTGCGGCTACTTCGTCTCGCCGCTGGCGACCGGTACCGGCCCGAACCGGGGCTACTGGTCCGGTGCCGGCCGGAGGGTATCGACCTGCTCGACGTAGATGACGGGGCGTGGCTGCTCGACCTGGCCGCCACTGCGCAGCCCGACCTGATTATCACCGGGCCGATCTACAAGCTGGCCAACGGCGACCCGACCGAGGAGCGTACCGCGAAGGTGGCGAGCGTGTGGCTCGACCGGGTACGCACGCAGGTCGGCTGCGCGCTGGTGATCGAGGCGCACGTGCCGTACGCGGCCGGCGGGAAGAAGCGCCCGGAGCGGCCGTACGGGGCGTCCCTGTGGTCCCGCTGGCCGGAGTTCGGGCTCTACCTGTCGGAGGAGGGTCACCTACGGCACTGGCGCGGCCAGCGGGACGAGCGCGAGTGGCCGGCCGCGCTTCAGCGGGGGGGCGAGTGGCCCTGGACCCCGGTGACCCGGCCGGAAGACCTGCGCTGGGCGCGGACCGTCGAGCTGTGCCGCGACGCCGGAGACCAGCTCTCGACCCGGGACCTGGCCGGGCTGCTGGGGGTTGGCGTGGCGACGGTTCACCGGATGGTCGCCAAGCACCGGGCCGAGTGGGATGCGCTCGCATATCGGCAGGTCATGGGGGGTGGAACACCTTGAATCCCTTATACCGTAGGAGATCAACTACTGTTCCACCCGTTCCGCTCAACTGTTCCGCCCCTCTGACCTGCGGAAACGGGGTGTTCCACCCCCTATGGTGTTCCACTTGCAAACTGTGGACGGTGGGCACCGCGCTGACCAGCGGAAACGCGGCGCTGTTCCGCGTTCCACCCGTTCCCCCTACGGGGGTGTGCGTGTGGAACACGGGCACGCCACCCCAACGTGTGGGCCGCCACCCCGGGCGGCCCCGGAAAGGCGAGCCATGTTGAGACCAGCACCGGGCACGACCCTGGCCGATGCCATCGCCAGCGCGGCGCGGTCGGTCGGCACCCGCGAGCCACTGACCTTCGTCGCTCACGTCGGAGACGACGACGCCTACCACCGCGGTCCGGCACCCGGCGGCAGCCTGTTCGTACTGCTGGGCGTCTGGTCAACCATGCCGCCGCGGCTGCTGGCCGCGGTCCGCGCCCGCCGGTACGCCAGCGTCGCCGGCCGCTGCCCGCTGTGCGGCGGCTGCCTCGCGCTGGCCACTGGCGACTTCGAGCACGAGCCCGGTTGCCCGGTGGCTGATGACCGGCTGGCGCCGATGCTGCGCCGCTGGGCGCGCCGCACCGGCAGGTACGGCCGTGGCCGCCGGCTGGTGGAAGATCCGCTAGCCGGGGGGCAGCCATGAGCCACGGCGGCTACTGCCCCGAGCGCGACCCGTGCTTGCCGGTGGGCTCGCTCAGCCGGGCCGAGCTGGCGCAGGCCACCCGGCAGGCGGAGGCGCTGGCCGTGCGCTCCCGCGGCCAGCTGGCCCGGTCCTGGCGCGAGCTGGCCGCCGCACTGCGCGAGCTGGCCGGCCAGCGCGACCCGCGACACCAGACTTCCGCCGGACCGGCCGGCGGGGAACAGGAGAGATCATGAGCGACAACACGATGACCAGGGCCGAGCGGATGGAGCTAACCAAGATCGTCCGCCAGCGTGCCAAGGTCGCCAAGGACGACGTGACCGCCCGCGAAGCTCAGGTACTAGCCGACGCTGAGGCGGCGCTCAGCGCCCGCTTCAAGGAGCAGGATGAGGCCTGGCGGGACATCACCAGCGAGGTCCGCAGGTACATGGCGGAGGTTCAGGAGAAGATCGACGCACGGTGTGCCGAGCTGGGTATCCCGGTCAACTTCCGGCCTGGCTACGCGACAGGATGGGTCAGTCGCGGAGAGAACGCCGACCCAATCCGGCGCGCCGAGCTGCGCAAGGCCGTGCAGGCACAGGCCGCCGCCAGCGGCCGGAAGGCACGGCTGGAGATCGACCGGCAGGCGGTCAACATCCAGGAGCAGATCATGTCCGGCGCGCTCGTCTCCGCAGGAGCCCGGGAGTTCCTAGCCTCGCTGCCCACCCCCGAGCAGCTGATGCCAGCGCTCGAACTGCCCGCGATCACCGGCCGCACGAACCCGTTCTGACCAACCGCCGGCCGGGCCCACCCGTAGAGGGCCCGGCCGGCACCAACCCTACCGAGGAGAGATCATGACCCAGCCAGCGCTGTTCAGCATCGCCCCGCCCCCAGCGCGGGAGCAGACCTGCAAGACGTGCGGAGCCAGCGGCCCCGGGCCGATGTTCGTGGAGCCGGTGTCCGGTGAATGCGTCACCTGCAACCACGCCACCATCGCCGAGATGGCGGAGGCTTGCCGCGCCGGGGACCTGCAGAGACTGCGGGCCGCGTACGGCCGGCACATGCCCGGCTACGACGTGCGCAAGATCCGGCTGCCCCGGGCGCGTTGACCATCCAGCCGGCCCCGGGACGCACCCTTGCCGACCTGCCACCCGGTGCGACACTGGCCACGTGCGCGACCCCACCCCGTACACCGCCGGACTACCCCGCTGGGCCCGCGATGAGCTGGCCACCATCTACACCCGCCCGACCACCCCGGCGCTCCGCGCCGCCGCGCTGAAGGTGCTCCACCGGCACGACGCGCTCGACCTGGCCCCGGCGCTCGGGGTCGCCCCGGACCCGCGGCCGGCCGGCGGGTGCGCGCTCAGCGGCTGCGACCGACCCGCCCGCGTCCGGGACATGTGCCACACGCACTACTCCGCGAACTGGCGCGCCGGCAAGCGCGAGTCCGGTCCGGCCAGCCACGGACCCAACGGCTACAACTGCGGCTGCCGGTGCTCGGTCTGCCGGTCCGCCCGCCGCGGGCGTTGAGCGCGGCCGGCCACCAGGGCGGAACCGGCCTACCTGCTCGACCCTGCCGGCGGGTCGTGCTCGGCAAGGTAGGACTCAAGCGCGGCCAGCACCAACCCGCTGACCGGCATCCGGTGGGCGCGGGCGTACCGCTCGGCGCGCGCCCACAGCGGCAGGTCCGCCTCGCGTACGTAGATCGCTGTAGCCTTTCCCATCCTTCTTAAGATCATGCTATGAAGGTCTTCACATGTCTTCGGATACGCGATACCGTGCCATCACGCCCTGTCTCGGGTGCAGGCCCCGGCCGTCGCTGCGGCCACCGCGTGGCGGCCGGGAGCACCACCCGCCACCCCCGGAGGACCGATGCAGCCCGAACTGCCCCAGCCGATCGACACCCTGAACGGGCTGTCCGTCTACCTCACGAAGACCACGCTCGGGGAGCTGCGGGTGCAAGTGGTGGACCCCCGGTGCGGGCTGCGGCTGCTCGACCTGGCACCGGCGGATGCGGCCGCGTTCGCCGCCGTCCTGGCCGAGAAGGCCACCCGGGCCGGCGCCCGGACGGACAGCCACGGCTGGACCTCGGGGACCGCCGGCCACTACCCGGGGGCGTGAGCCGCCAGCCACCCGTCCGGAGCCAAGATCGTCGGACGTGGGAACCGTACAGATAGCGAGACAGGCGGGAACGTACTGGCTCCGGCCGGCTAGATCTCCGCCGCGGCCCCGCCCCCCCCGGGTCCGCCCCGTACCGCTCCCGCGGCCGGCCAGTCGGGCACCAGCTCGCGCGCCAGTGACCCTGGCTCGGCCGCCGCCGCCCGACTGCCAGCGCTACCAGAACCTGGGGGGGCACGGCGCCCATGCCCACCCCGCGCGCTTGCCCCCTCCCCCGTTGAGACACCCCCCCGGGGTTGACCTGCCGGGGGGTGCTGCGGGCGCGGGGTGCCCGGCCGCCGGCTGGCTGCCCGCAGCGGTCCGGGCGGGCAGCCGGCGCACCGGGCTTCCGGGCGTCCCACCCCCCGGGCGCTCAACCCCCCGGGGGCTATCAACGGGGGGAGGGTCAAGCGCCGGAGCGGCCCAGCGGCACGGCACCCCCCACTGCACGGCCACCAGCAGCACCCCGCCCGCCCCCGGGTGAGTGTCCACCCGTACCGACGCCACAGCGTGGCTCTCAGCGCGTTGGCGCCTGGCCGCCCCGGTGGCAGGGGGTAGGGGGGGCACCACACGACGCATCGACAGGGGGCGGCCCCCAGCACCCTGGCTTCTGTTTTATCTATCCGGTACCACTGACCTGGGGTTTCCCGGGTCTGCCAAAACAGCCGTCCATACCGGTAGGCGGGGACGTGGCGAACCGGGGTGCTGCTGGTGCCCGCCCGCGGCTCCGTCGCCACCCCCGCCCCCCGGTCCGGCTACCGCCGGCCAGCGTGCTTCGAGCTGTTGCACGGCCGGCACAGGACGGCCAGGACGCCATGCTCGGACCCGCCGGCGCCCACGGGCACGACGTGGTCGGCGGTCAGGTCGGTGGCGGGGTGGGGTGGTCTGCGCCACCCGGGGCACCAGTCACCGACCCGCCCCCGGTGTTCGGCCACGGTTGCGGCGCGGCGCCTGGTCTCGGCGTTGGTGATGTACGGCATCTTGGCCGCGCAGTCGGGACAGCGGCTCTTGCGCCGCCCGCGGCGCCCGTGGGTGAGCGCGGCCCCCGCCTTGTCGATCAGCCGCCCGCAGTCGAGGCACGGGATCATGGGCACCGGGTCAGTATCCCCCCGGGTCGGTTGCCGCCTTCCTACGATCCAGCCGGTCACTGCGCCGTGTCGCCTACGGTTCCCAGGCCTCGAGCACCGGTCTTCCCTTCGATTCGTAGGACGGTCCCGTAGGATGCCGGGTAGGGCGACCGAAGGGGACCAAGCATGTTGAGACGTTGGCCGGGTGCGAGCACCGGGCCGGGGTGGGCGGGTACCGGACCCGCCCACCACACCTTGACCGCCGGCGCGAGTGATGGCCGGTGTCCGCATGGGAGTCGGGCACGCGGAGTGTCCGGTGCGCGCGGGAGGCACGTGAGGGTGCCGGGTGTGTCCCTGGCCGAGCTGCGCAGTTCGGCGTTCATCGCGGCACACGGCCGTTGCCGCGAGACAACCGGGTACGCGCGAAGCCGGTCGCCTGGCGCGCGTACCGGGTGGCCCGGTTCCCTGGCGGTTCCGGGCAGTGGCCGGGCGCGGCGCCGTAGGCCGTGGTCCGCCCTACGCGCCGTGCCCGGCAACGTAGATGGGGTGGTGTGAGTGTCTTCCGCAGACATGCTGAACCGGTTCGACCCGGGCCAAGTGGCGACCCGGGGTGTCATCGCACAGTTCGGGATCAGCCCGGACCGGGTGCGGCGGCATCTGTCGATGTTCAGCGCGGCCGAGCGTCGCCAGCTAGCGGCCGGTATCGCTGACACCTTCCCGGAGCTGGCCGGCATCGTAGGGGCGACCCGGCGGCGGGCGGTGACCGCCCCGCGGACCGCCGCCGACCGGGCCGGCCAGTGGCGCGAGTTCCTGGCCGAGCGGGACGCCGAGCGGGAACGCGAGCGGTCCGCCGCACAGGCCCGTGCCCGTTCCCGCGCCAAGCGGGAACGGGCAATGGAGTTCCTGACCGGGCACAGGCGGCCGGACCTGGTCCGCCGGTACCGGTCCGCCCGGCTGGGCGCCTACCACGAGGCAGGTCACATCGTGGCCGCGTGGGTGCTGTGCCATGACGTGGTGCATGCCCGGGTGGATCCGGACGGGCACTGTGGCTACACGGGACTTTCCGGCCGCACGGATGCGCGAGAGTCGCTGGTGATCCTGTGGGCGGGTTTCGCGGCCGAGTCGGCCCATCCGGACTTTGATCCGGAGTTCTCCCAGCTGTGGCCGGAGTACGAGGATCACGTGCAATTCGAGCGGGTCGCGGCCGGCATGGACCCGTTCGCGGGGAAGGTGGCCGCCGGCTTGGCGGTGCGGATCGTGGGGCAGCAGTACCGCCGCCAGGTCGCCACGGTCGCTGATGCGCTCGGCTGGTCCGGCGCGCTGGACGCCTCCGAGCTGGCGAAGCTGCGGGCGGCGTGCATGACGGAGCACGAGTCCGAATAGGGGCGTCATGGCTGAGCCGCTGGCATTCGACATCATCGCCCGGGACCGGGCTTCGGCCACAACCCAGCGCATCGGGAAGAACTTCCAGGGGCTGAAAGCGTCCACTGTGGGCGCGTTCGCTGGGATGGGCGCGGCGCTGGGAACGTTCGCGCTGCAAGGCTTGTCCAGCGCCGCCCGGGCGGTGAGCGAGTTCGTCACGGACTCGGTGCGGCAGTTCGTCGCCTTTGACCGCAGCATGCGCGAGGTGTGGACCCTACTCCCGGACCTGTCGGCTGATGCGTTCAAGAGCTTGCAAGGCGACGTGCGTGGCTTCGTCACCGAGATGGGTATCGCGCACCAGGAAGCGGTCCCGGCGCTGTACCAGGCCATCTCGGCCGGGGTGCCGCAAGGGGGCGTGTTCGACTTCCTGACCACCGCAGCCAAGGCCAGCATCGGCGGCGTGACCACACTGGAGACTGCCGTCGATGGACTGACCACTGCCATCAACGCCTACGGCCGGGAGAACCTGTCGGCCCAGCAGGCGTCAGACATCCTGTTCACCACGATGCGGCTCGGTAAGACCAACATTGGCGAGCTGTCGGCAAACCTGTTCCAGGTGCTGCCGACAGCTGCCGCGCTGGGCATCAGCTTCGGCACCGTTGGCGCCGCGCTGTCCACAATCACCACCCAGACCGGCAACACGGCGGTCAGTACCACCCAGCTCCGCCAGCTGTTCGTGGAGCTGAACAAGGAGAGTGGCAAGACCGGCCAGCTGTTCGATGACCTGGCCGGGAAGTCATTCCGTGACTTCATCCGCGACGGCGGGTCGGTGCAAGAGGCGCTGGCGCTACTGAAGGTCGAAGCCGACGACAACAACACGTCACTGTCCAACCTGTTCGGTTCGGTGGAGGCGGGGAACGCCGCGCTGGCGCTGACCAGCGAGAGTGGCGCGAAGGCGTTCAACGGCGCGCTGGGTGAGATGCAGGACTCTGCCGGCGCCACGGACCAGGCATTCGGCCGGATGGATGAGGGGATCGGCCGGTCGTGGGACCGGTTGCGGGTTCGGGCCGATGACCTCAAGATCGCCCTAGGCGAGAAGCTTGCCCCCGCGATCCTGGCAGTGTTCGATCACTTTGGACTTGCTGGTGATGGGGCCGACAAGGCGGGTAAGAAGTGGGAGGAGTTCGGCCAGGTCGCGCAGGAGCAGACAGACGAGAAGATCCTCCCCGCGCTGGCCAGGTTCAGCCGGAGCGCCAGCGACACCGGGTCGGAGAACGAACAGATGGCGCTCACATCCATCCGGGCGCTGGGGTCGCTGGCCAAGTTCTGGATCAACAACCTGAACTTCATGCTCAACGCGCTGACCGCCTGGAAGGACTTTGTGGTCGGCGTGTGGATGAAGGTGATTGACGTGTGGGCGGCGTTCGTGGAGGCCTCCGTCCGTGGCGCCGCCATCGCCTTCGGCTGGATCCCGGGCATCGGTGACAAGCTGAAGGGGTTGCACAGCAAGGTTGTCAAGTTCCGGCAAGACGTGAACCGGGAGCTGGACAAGCTCCGCTCGCGCAAGACCATCGACGTGACGATCCGCTACGCGTCTGTTGGGGAGGGTGCCCCCACTCCGGGGCGCAGGCAGTTCTTCCACTCGGGTGGGCTGGTCGGCGCTAGCGCGTTCGGCGCCATGCGGGATGTTCCGGCGATGCTACGAACCGGCGAGTTCGTCGTGAACCGGAACGCGGCGCAGTCGAACCTGCCCCTGCTGCGGGCCATCAACTCCGGCGGGTCGCCGAACGTGAACGTCTACCCATCGTTCAGCGTGCAGCGCTCCGGCCGGAGCGCTGAGGACTTGCTGGTGGAGATGTTCTTGGGTGCCCTGCGCACTAGGGGATCGCTTAAGAGCGCGGTCAAGGCGGCGGCCCGGTGAGCGAGCCGAGCGCGGCGGAGATCCTGGGCACGCAGGGCTCGGTGGTGGCGTTGCTGGCCGCGATGATGGATGACGACGCGGAAGGCTGCCGGTTGCTGCTGGACTCGGCCGATCACGGGTCGCTGACTTGCGAGTTGGCGTGGGCGCTGATCCACGCTCTGCTGGCGTTGCACGGGGCCGAGCTGCGCCCGATGCTGGCCGCGTGGGAGCCTGGCCGGCGGCTGACTGGCGATGAGCTGTAGGGGTACGGTGGGCGCGGCCCCCGGGGGCCCGGGGAGGCACCGGGGGCCGCCATTCCCGCGCTGTTCGCCGAGATGCGTCTCGCCGCACAGCGAACCGCCCCCGCTGGCCGCTGAGGGCCGAACGGGGGCGGTTGCGGGCGGCGGCTAGTAGTGGATGTCGACCACGGTCACGAGCGCATCGGGGGCCGCCGCCGCCAGCACTGCGGCGCCGCGCCGGGCCCACTCTTCCAGCTTCTCGCTCGCCGATTTCAACGCTGGGCGGCGTTCGGCGAGGAATGCGCGCTGGCTGTCCGGGGAGATGAAGTCAGCCATGGCCGCGAGCTGCTGAGCCGTGGTCATAGCAGCCCATTCGTCGGTAGCGAGTCCCGGGCCGTGCAGGGTTCCGCCCGCGTCCAAGATGTGCACCGGGATCGGGGTGGCTGGGATGTCCAGCTCTCGCTGCTCGATCTGGTCAACCCCGGGTCCGTACTGGACTCCCGCGACGCCTCGCCTCATGGTTCCGTCCGTGACGGCTGCCATCCATGCTTCAGCCGCTGGGAGGGTGTCACCGTAGCGACGCCCGGTGGTGGCGCCGGGCAGTGGGCAAAGCTGGCCGCTGTACCGCCCCCCGATGCCTGCCCAGTCGACTTCCCCGCCGGGGTCGAGGGTCAGTCCGGCTGCGCGTTCCTGCGGGTCGTCGCCGATTACGTAGATCATGCTGTGCATCTAACTGTTCCCTTCCGTTGTGTGCTGTCGATCGGTGGGCGGTTGCCCCTAGCCGTCGCCGAGTCCTTCCAGCCCGATGCCGTGGCCATCGTGCCGGCCGCGTTCGGGGTCCGGGGCACCCTGTCCCGGGTCGGGCTCCCGGACGTAGCCGCCGGCGGTCAGGGCCGCCACCACCCGGGAGGCGATGGCGTCAGCCAACTTGCCCATGTCCAGCTCGACGCTGAAGGCGCCGGTCACCTGGCTCATGACCCACCCCCGGGCGGGTCGTCATCCATCCACGAACCGATCACGTCTACCTCGCGCGGGCGCAGCACCCGCGCGAAGAACACGGGGACTTCCGGGTAGTGCCGGCGGCAGACTGGGAAGGCGCGCGGGTCCGACCGGCCGTAGCCGTACGTCACCACGTACATGGCCGGGCCCGGGCACCCGTCGCACACGTAGCCAGGCTGCCAGTGCGGGGCGTCGGGACCGAGGTCTGGGCAGTCGCACCATGAGCACTGCGTCCCGTCCGGGGCGAAGTCGACCACGAACACCGCAGCGTGCGGGTCCGCGCTGAGTTCCGAGGCCTGGGCGAGCAGCTGATCCTTGCGCGCGGTTTCGTGCGGCCGGAGCTTGCGCCGGTTGCTCATGACCCACCCCCCATCTCCGGCAGCCGGTTGACCGCCGCCGCCAACCGCGGGCTGGCCACCAGCACGTACCCGAGCGTGGTGACCAGGGACGAGTGCCCCATCAATGATTGAACCTCCTCAATCCCCGCGCCGGAGTAGACCAGCGTGGTCCCGTACCAGTGCCGGAGCTGGTGGGCGGTCACGTCCACCCCCAGCGCCACGTAGCTCTGCCGGAGCAGTGTGGACACCCGGTGGGCGGAGACTCCGGCCAGCGGACCGGCCGGCAGGTCCCGCACGGCACGCCACACCGCCGGGTGGGTTGGCACCCGCCGGGGTTTGTTCCCCTTGCCAGCAAGGGCGACGGTCCGCTCGGTGACGTGCTCCCGGTCCAACCGGCTGATCTCGATGCACCGGGCACCCGAGTACGCGGCGATGGTCGACCACATCCGGACCCGGCCCGTGGTGCCGGCCAGGATCCGGTGGAGCTGGTCGTCGGTGCACGGGTTGGGCAGCTGGCGGGGTACCGGCGGGCGGGCTATGCCCGCGGTTGGGTCGGAGGCCAGCACCCCGGCCGCCACCGCCCACTTGCTGAAACTCTTGAACGCATTCCAATAGCACCGGCGGGTGGCCGCCGCCTGGTAGCCGGCCAGCCACACCTTCACCGCGGTGGTGTCGGAGTGGAGCAACCCGCCCGCCAGCTCACGGGACGCTGCGGACAGCGCCCACCGGTAGGTCCGGCAGGTCTGCGGGCTGCGGTGGCGGTCCGTGAGGTGCGCCAGGAAGTCAGCGACCGGGCCCGCGGGTGGCGCGGTGGGCCGGCTCACGAGGTCACCTCCGGCACCGCGGGCAGCCACTGCGGAGCGTCGGGAACGGTGCCCACGGTTGGCTCGGCTCCGTGGAAGGTGGCCAGTGCCCCCGTGAACATGTTCAGAACCGGCGGGGCGACGTGCTGCCACGCCTGGTCGGTGGGCACCACCAGGTTCCCGCACGTGAGGCACGGCTGCGGAGAGCAGGGCCGGGTCATGACGCACCGTGCCAGCGGTGCCGGGGGGCCCGGGCCGGCGGGTAGCCGGGTCCGAACAGTCCGGCCACCCGCGCGGACACCAGCTCGGCCAGCTGCGGCGCCCACGCGCCGGGTTCCGGCGCCCGGCCGAACGGGTCGGGCGGCATGTCGTCGAGCCCGACCGGCGGCTGCGGGTAGGGGTCGATCAGCCGGCCGAGTTCCACGGTCGGCTCGTTGTGGTCGTCGGGCTGCTGGATGTGCAGCCAGCCGGCCGGCGGCTGGCCCGGTGCCGGGTCGGTCCGCACCTCGTACCGGATGGTGGCGCCGCAACCGGCGCAGGTGTCGAGCGCGCCGGGCTGCCACTTCTCGGGTGGCAGCACCGCGGGGTACGCCCCGTGGCGGCGCTCGGTGGTTGGATGGGTCACAGCGGAACCTCCTGAGTTCCGTCAGGCCCCGGAGCACCGGCGTTTGCGCGCCGGCCGGGGCCGCCTACAGAATCAACCGGCAGCGACCCGATAACTTTCGCGGTTCGCTGCCGAATGACCTGCGTTTCCGCTGGTGGCGACACCGCTGAGCCAGGGCCGCCTTACAAGCGGGAGGTCGCTGGTTCGAAACCAGCCGCGCCCACCAGGACACGCCTTGCTCCCACCACCGCCCGGCCCGCAGTGTCGGGTCCGGTCAGCCGTCGCCGGCCGCCCAGCCGACCGCCGCCTGCCGCGCCTCGCGGTACCCGTCGCCGATCTGGTAGTTGCTGTGGCCGCGGATCGGCGGGTCGCTCACGTCGGCGTCGGCGGGTCGCAGCGCGGCCGGGTCGAGCAGCTCGATCTCGGTCAGCGGGAGGTCGCCGCCGCCCTTCACCGGGTAGCCGAGCGGGTCGGTCGCCCGCCACAGGCTGGTCCACCGGGGTGCCGAGGCACCGGCGGCCAGGACGGTGCTGACCGCGCCCAGCCGGGCCGGACCGAGGTAGGCCGGGAACACCCGCCCGTACAGCCGGTTGAGCTGGCAACCGAAGGTGATCAGCCAGATCCGTTGCTGGACCGGCTCCGGCAGCTGGAGCAGGGTCGCCACACAGAGGACGGCGCCCTGGCTGTGCCCGGCCAGGATCAGCTGGCCGACCCGCTGCGGGTGGTCGGGCGGCAGCTGCAGCAGGCCGGCGACCCGGGTCTGCAGCTGCGGGACCGCTAGCTCGGCATAGCACGGCGGGGCGAACGGGTGGGCGCTGCGGGGCCAGAACGTCGCGATGTCCCAGATCACCCCGACCGAGCGCCGGAACGTCCCGTCCCGGTAGATCATGAAGCCGATCCCGCCGATCAGCACCGGTAGCAGTGCCGCCAGCGAGCCTCCGATGTCGACCAGTGCCTTCAACCACCCGGGTGGCTCTCCGGAACCCTCAGTCTCCAGCGGACTGTAGCCGGCCACCGCCGCGGCCGTGCCGGCCGCGATCACCGCGGCGCCGATCAGGACCAGCCAACCGAGATAGCGTACGCCCTGCTGCTCGACCAGCGTGTGCAGGCC
>Ga0299914_10001167_pt1 | contig 17028 bp, 17 predicted proteins | sample RVTome_10_FD_201361 | JGI IMG/M metagenome (GOLD analysis project Ga0299914, IMG submission 201361) | Soil microbial communities from uranium-contaminated site in the Upper Colorado River Basin, Wyoming, United States - RVT153D57 (version 2) ...
GCGCCTTGTGGGGGAGCACCGAGCTACCGATCGCCGACCTTCAGGTGCGTTTCGAACAGTGCCAGCGTCTTGCCGAAGCAGCCCGAGGCAGCGTGGTGGTCGTAGTTCGGCCAGCCCGGCCAGGTGAAGCCGTGATCGGCGCCTGGGAACACCTCGATCTCGACGTGGTCGAGCGGTTCCACCGCGTCGAAGAACCGCTGGTGCAGCTCCACCGGCTGCATCTGGTCGGCATCGCCGATGCCGATGAACAGTGGCCTCGCCAGGTCGGGTGCGGTCAGATGAGGCGAGTCGGGCTCGTCGTCGGCCAGGAAGGACGGGTGCCACATGGCGCCGGCCACGAACCGGTCCGGCAGCCGCATCAGCGTGCGGAACACGGCCCGCGCCCCGACGCAGAACCCGAGGACGCCGAGCCGTTCGCTGGGCTCGACGGCCAGCGACCCGAGGGTGACGTCGAGGTCGGCCTGGATGCCCTCGTCGGTCAGCGAAGCGAGCAGCTCCCGGAGGCGGTCGACGATGGTCGGATCGGCTTCGCGCTCGTGCAGCTCGAACCCGATCAGCCGCCCGTGACGGTGGTAGAGATCGGGCACCGCCACGTCGTAGCCCTCAGCGGCGAGCTTGACGGCGAACTCGTGAGTTGCGCTGCGTACACCCGGTCCGTCGTGGAACATCACGACCTTGGGCCAGTCGCCTCCGCCCTCGGGCCGCTTGCGCAGGATGGCCATCGGCCCCGACGGCGTCGAGCCCTCGAGGATCTCGTCGCGCACGTCCATCGCTCGATGACCCTAGGCCGTGTCTGGGAGCATCTCCGTTGGTGGACCGGTTCCGGCTCGGCATCGTGCGCTGCGCCCTGGCTGCGGCGCTGTTCGGAGCGACCACTCCCCTGGCCGCCCGGCTCGCCGGCGACGTCTCCGCGCCGGTCCTCGCCGGCTTGCTGTACCTGGGGGCCGCTGTGGCGGTGCTGCCTTTCGCCGGGCGCCGGCGCGTCGACGGAGCCGCAGCCGTTCGGGGCACCGGTCGGCTGGCCGTGGCCGTCGTCGCCGGCGGCTTGGTCGGTCCGCTGCTGCTGGCCGCAGGCCTCGCCCGCACACCTGGGGCCACCGCCTCGCTGCTGCTGAACCTCGAGCTGGTGGCCACGGCGGTGCTCGCCGCCGCCTTCTTCGGCGAGCACCTGGGTCGCCGAGTCATCGTCGGGACGGTCCTGGTGGTGGCTGCCGGCGTCGTGCTGGCCGGGACCGGCGCAGCCGATCTGCGATTGGGGGCGCTCTTCATCGTCGCCGCCTGCCTGTGTTGGGGTCTCGACAACTGCGTCACCGCCGAGCTCGACGACATCGCCCCCGAGCACGTCACCCTGGCCAAGGGCGTGATCGCGGGCGGTACGAACCTGGCCCTGGGGCTCGCCATCGGCGCTGGCCTGCCCGGTGCAGGGCACATCGCCGCCGCCCTGGTCATCGGCGCGCTCGGCTACGGCGCATCCATCACCCTGTGGGTGGCCGGTGCGCGCGACCTCGGCGCCGCCCGCGGCCAGCTCGTGTTCTCCTCGGCGCCGTTCCTCGGCGTGATCGTCGCCTGGATCGCCCTCGGCGACGCGGTCCGCACCGCCGAGTTGGCCGCGCTTGTCATTGCCGCAGCCGGCGTCGTGCTGGTGCTTGGTTCGGCGCACCAGCACCGCCACTCACACGAGTGGGTCGAGCACGACCACGAGCACACCCACGACGACGATCACCACCTGCACGGCCACGCCGATGAGGGCATCACCATGGCCGCCGGCGCTCGCCACTCACACCGGCATGTGCACGAAGCCGTCGTCCACACGCATCCTCACGTGCCCGACCTGCACCACCGCCACGACCACTCCGACGCCTGAACTCGGGCCGATCAGGAGATGCAATCCCCCCGCAGTGGCGGTCTCGTCAGCCAGGCCCCAGGTGGGTTCCGGGTGAGCGGGACTGGTCCAGGCAGAACGATGCCCCGGGCGCGAAGCCGTTGGGGAAGTGGAACCCTGGCCCGGGGCCACCGGGAATGGCCGCACCCCGGCCGGCGTTGGCTCCACCCACGACACCACCGGAGGGTGGCCAGCCGAGGGTACCCGCGCCCACGCCGCTGACGTAGTCGCCGACGATGTGCTGCCCATGGACGGCGATGCCGAGCGTTCCCGAACAGGTCGGTTGCGCCCCGACTGGTGCAGCTGCGATGGCGATCGCCGCGAGCAGGATTCCTGCCCCGCCGACGATCCTGGACGTGATACGTGCCATGAGCCCATCTCCTTGTCCAGGCGCTGACTCCGCCAGGTGCCTGCTGGTCGAGTGACGGGCCAGCGACGAATGTGAAAGTAGCACCGGCACGGGTCGGGATCTCCTGGAGTAAGGGATGCCGAGGACGGTGCCGAGGTCAGCTCGGGCTGGGCGCTCTCATGTCGAGGGTCGAGACGCCCTCGGCCGCGGCCGCCTCCTCGCACAGTGGCAGGATCAGACGGCCGACTCCCCGCCGAGCGAACGCAGGATGGGTGTACATCGCAGTTCAACACACGCTCGGGACCGCGTCGGTGCCATGGACAGGGCGGCGGTCTGGTCAGGGGCCGCGCGATACTCCCGCCGATGCCTGGGAGTGGATCCATCGCGCAGTTCCTCGTCGCCTCGGCGCAAGCCTCCCCCGACGCGGTGGCGCTGCGCACGGCTGACGACGCGTGGACCTACAGAGAGCTCGATGAGTGGTCGCGCCGCGTGGCACAGGGCATGGCAGACGCCGGAGCACAGCCCGGTGACCGGATCGCCTTCTTCATGCCGAACTGCGCCGAGCTCATTGCCGGCTACTTCGCATGCTTCGCCGCCGGCTTCGTTGCCCTGCCGCTCAACCACCGCTACCTGGCCCCTGAGGCGACTCGCGTGATCGGCCACGCGGGCGCCACCTTCGTGATCACCCACGACGAGCTCGTCGAGCGGCTCGATCCGCTCGACTGGGACGAGCTGGGCGTGGTGGGTCGCTACCTGGTCGGCCCCGAGCGCGACGGTTGGACGCCCTTCGACCGGCTGGCCGAGTCCGTGCCCATGGATCCCGAGCCGCTCGAGGCGTCGGCCGACGCCATGATCTTGTACACCTCGGGCACGACCGGTAACCCCAAGGGGGTCGTGTACGCCCACCACGGCCTGGGCGCGCTGGCCGAGGCGATGCGCTCGGAGTTCGGGCACGCTCCGGAGGTGGTGCAGCTGCTGCCAACCCCGGTGTCTCACATCGGAGGCTTCTCCCACGTGATGGCGGGCACGCTCGGGGGCGCCACCACGGTCCTGGGCGCGTCCGCCGACCCCGCGGTCGTGCTCCCGCTGATCGAGCGCTGGCACGTGCAGCTCATGCAGCTCCTGCCCACCGCGCTGGACGACTTCGTCGAAGCCGGCGAGCACGAGGTTCACGACGTGTCGTCGCTACGGGCGGTTGCCGTGGGCGGCGACAAGGTGCCGATGGAGATCCACCGTCGCTTCATCGACCTCACCGGGTTCGCCATCACCGAGGGCATCGGGATGACCGAGTGCTCGCACTACGTGTGCAATCCGCCGTTCGGCGAGAAGCGCCTCGGGTCGGCGGGCGTGCCCGTGACCGGGCACGAGGTGCGGGTCGTCGGCGTCGATGGGGCCGACGTGCCCGCGGGGAAGACGGGCCAGATCCTGGTCCGGTCCGACGCCAGGTTCGACCGCTACTGGAGCAACCCGGAGGCCACCGCCGAGGCCTTGCGTGACGGTTGGCTGTACACGGGCGACCTCGCCCGCTTCGACGCCGACGGGTGGCTGTGGTTCATGGGGCGAGCCAAGCAGATCATCATCCGGGCGGGCTCGAACATCGTCCCCGAGGAGGTGGAGGAGGTTCTCTACCAGCACCCTGCCGTGCGGCTCGCCTGCGTGGTCGGTGCGGCCGACGAGCATCTGGGCCAACGTGTCGAGGGCTTCGTCGAGCTCGAGCCGGATGTGGCACCGGCACCCTGCGGCGACGACCTTCGGGCGTTCGTCGCCGACCGCATCGCCGGCTACAAGGTGCCCGAGCACCTCTTCGTGCTACCGGCGATGCCGCGCACCGGGACGGGCAAGCTCGACCGCCACAAGCTCGAGACCGACGTCGACACCTACCTGCAGTCTGTCTAGCTAGGCGCCACGCCACTACCACTACCAGTCGTCCCCGCGTCGCGCCTCGCACGAGATCGGCGCTCCGAGATCCACATCCTCGCTGGGGCCGAACCGGAGGACCATCACACCGTCGTCCTCGGTTGCGGTGCGGATCAACTCCTCGCCGCGGCGGACGAAGGTCGGGCCCTGCCATCGCTCCCAGCCGAGGCGGGCGTAGAAGCTGTGACGGCCGGTCGACAGTGCACCCATCTCGAACTGGCTCCGCAGTAGCTGCGCCGCCTCGGCCATGACCACCGAAGCGAGGCCCTCCCGCTGCATGGTGGGCGCAGTGGCAACCCCTTCCACGTAGCCGCCGTGAAGTCGTCGGCCCGCCACCTCCAGGGTCCGCGGCACGACGGCAGCGTGGGACAGGAGGCTGCCCTCGTCGGTGACGATCACATGGCTGCCCCCGAGGGTGTGGTCCCAGTCGTCGTCGGAGAACTCGCCCTCGAAGGCGTCTACGAGGAGGCGGCGGATGTCCGCCAGCAGGTCCCCGGACGCCTCGATGGTGGTGAACCGACCGATGGCAGTCACGACGCACAGGTTGGCTCCTGCGGCCGGGCGCCAATGATCAGGGCTCGCGGTTGCGGGGTCGATAACGTCTCGGCGTGTCCCGCGTGCTTGCCCGCGTGCTGGTGGCGCTGGTCGCACTCGGTGGCTGCTCGACGGCCAGCGGTGACGATGGCGACGTCCGGACGGCTGGCATCTACGAGGCCGCCCTGCGATGGGCGCTGATGGAGGAGGGCCTCCAGCCCACCGAGGACGGGGATCTGCCCGTCGTCTACGTGGTTGCCAGCGACGGTGACCCGGCCCCGCCCGAGGTCCAGGTCGAGGTCGTCCGCAACCTCATGGAGGAAGCCAACCTGCGCTTCACCGATCTGCGCGACGATGCCCTACAGACCGACGAGGAGGGCCAGCCGGTCAAGGACGACGGTCTGCTCGTCCTGGTCGGGATGGTTCCCGCAGAGGGCCTGCTGGTGGATCTCGCGGTGGGCTTATACCACTCGGAGGAGGAGCGTCGTCCGTTCGTCCTCCGTCTGGCGGGGAGCGGGGCTCGCTGGAACGTGACGAACGCTCAGCCCGTGGAATAGGGCGCAGCACATCGCGCGCCAGCCCTATGGCGCGGTCGGCGTCGGCGGCGGTGACGTCGTCGGCACGATCGAGAGCGGTCTGGCGTAGCTCGTCCAGACGCCGTCGCACGTGCGGAGCCGCCTCTACGCGGCCGACCGCCAGGACCAGGTCCGCGGATGCGACGGCGTCGATCACTGCCAGCCGCGGGTACCCGTCGCGTCGCCAGTTCTCGGCCGCCGCCAGCCTGGTGGTGGCCAGGTCGTGGGCCGCATCGGGAGTGTCACCCTCGAAGCGGCGGGCCTCCCGTGCCCCCCTCAAGTACAGGGCGATGGCGGGCAGGTACACGGCCGACAACAGCACCATGCTGACCTCGGCAGGGAACACGATGGCTGTGGCCAGGATGCCGCCCAACACCCAGGAGAGCTGGAAGCGGGTCTCGTAACGGGCGAACGCCCGCCCGCGCACGGCGTCCGGCGCCCGCCGCTGCACCAGGCTGTCGAAGCCCTGGCGGGCGAGCGTCGTGGACATCCCCACCAGGAAGGCGATGACGATGAGCAGCCCGCGGGTCACGCTCACGATGGCGATCAACGTCATGACGGCGGGCGCCGCCAGGGCCAGGGCGATGAGCTGCTCCTCGTGGAAGCGACGCCGCAGGTAGGGAGCCACGACGTTGCCCAGGAAGGCGCCGGCGCCGTACACGATCACGGCTGCGGCATACACCCACGGCGGCTCGCTGGCTCGCCGGAAGGTGAAGGCGAGCATGAAGACGAAGAACCCGACCGCCGCCCTGATGGCCATGAACCCCAGTGACGCCACCATCACCGAAGGGGTGTGCAGCTCGGCGTACTCCAGTTCCGGGGGTAGGTCCGGCCCGGTGCTGACCGGCCTGACGCGCAGGATGGATGCTGCGGCCAACAGGTACAGCACGGCGCCGAAGCGAAGCGTCCAGGGTGTGCCGACCAGCTCCTGGATGGCTCCGGCCAGGAACAGCCCGGTCCCCCCGGCCACCGTGGCGAGCTTGGACAGCCGCGAGTTGGTGGTCACCAGGTCCTCGGTGTCGCCGACCAGCTTCGGTATCAGCGCCTGCTTGATCACCCCTTGAGCCCGGTTGCCGACCAGCAGGGCCAGCACGATGACGTAGAAGGTGAGATCGAACAGGGTGAGGGCCAGGGCGACACAGAACACGGCACGGATGCTGTAGGTGGTGGCGGCCACCATCCGCTGGCCCCGGTGGAAGTGGTCGATGACCGGGCCCACGAACGGGGCCAGCAGCACGAAGGGGACCATGGTGATGACCAGGTAGAGCAGCACCTGGCTCCGGGAGGCGTCGGGGCTGACGTTGAAGAACAGCGACCCGGCCAACGACACGGTGACGAAACCGTCGCCGGCCGACGCCACCGCGTGTGAGGCCGACAACGGGCCCATGGCCGGCGGGCCTCCCACGCGCCTCCAGGTACGGCCGATGAGCGCGACGGCGCGGTGCCGGACCCCGGGCTGAGGAGCCGGCGCCGTAGGGGTCACGACCTCATGGTGCCCGACGCGAGCCCCGGCAAGCGCGCCGTGTGCACCGTGGGCCCTCCGGGCCCGACCGTGGCAAGTCCCGCCGGCAGGGTCACCGGGCGGGCAGCACCATCACCTTGAGGGCACCCTGGGCCCGATCGCGGGCCACCTCTATGGCGCGCCGGAGCTCGCTCAGGGGGAAGGAGTGCGTCACCATCGAGCCGGCGTCGAGCCCCCCGCCGGCGAGGAGGCCCAGCGCCCGATCGAAGCTGTGCTGGCGGACACCGTCGTGTTCCTCGATGCCGTATCCCAGGCTGCCGAACAGCTGGAGCTCCTTCTGGTAGAGCGGGGTGAGGTCGGTGTCGGCCACCGCCACCGCCCCCATGGCCCACAGCACGGAGCGCTGGCCGGCGAGCACCATGGCCAGTCCCAGAGCCGCCGGCGTACCGACTGCCTCGGCCACCTGTCCGAAGCCTCCGACGAGCTGGCGCGCCCGGCCACGCCCCGTCACCCGGCCTCCGCCCAGCAAGGCGATCTGCTCGAAGTGGCCTCCCTCGTCGTCGTGCATCACCACGTGCCGGGCCCCGACGCGCCGGGCGGCACCGGCTTGGTGCTCGTAGCGGGCCAGGACCGTCACCTCGCTGTGCGGTGCCAGGTGGGACAGGGCGGCGACAGTGGCCAGCCCGAGGGACCCGGCGCCCACCACCAGCGCCGGCTCTCCATCGGCCGGTGGGCACCGCAGCAGCCCGTGCAGGCAGACCGCCAGCGGTTCGGTGAGGGCGGCGGTGACCGCGTCGACCTGGGCCGGAACCGGGTGGAGCTGGCTGTGGTGGCACACCAGCTGCTCGCTCCACCCGCCGCCCACGCCCGAGGCGAAGCCGTGCGCCCAACCACGAACGGGCTCGGGCGAGTCGAGGCTCAGGCAGGTGGAGAGGTCGCCGTCGCGGCAGCGGGGACAGGGCTCCAGGCCCCGCGCCGTGCACGCCAGCGTGGGGTCCACCGCCACCGGGGTGCCGACGGGGGTAGGACAGTCGGGTCCCGCCTCGATGACCGTGCCGCTGATCTCGTGTCCCATCTCCAGGGGCGCGCCCACGAAGGGCAGCATCAGCACGCTCTGCGGGCCGTGGGGGAACAGGATGGCGAGGTCGGAGCCGCAGATGCCGCAGGCGTCGACGGCCACCCTGGCCCAGTCGGGCCGGGGCAGCACCGGAGGGTCGACGTCGGTCAGCGAGAGCCCGAAGGCCGGATCGGCACCGTCGAGTCGGGCGTTCAGCACGCCGGCAAGTCTTACCGGCTCAGCGGGTCAGGAAGAGCTGCACCTCGACGATGCCGTTGTCCTCCACGGACAGGACGGAGAGACTGCTGGGCGCCGTGATGTCGTAGTCGGCGAACTCGATGGGCAGCTGGCCTGTCACCACTATCACGTCGCCGACCAGCTGCCCCTCGAGAGGGAACACGACCTGGTTGGTCACACCGTGGATGGTCAGGTCGCCGGAGGCGACCAGCTCGACCGTCTCGCCCTCGGCCGGAACCTCGGGCAGCACGATCGGCTCGGTGAGGACGAAGGAGGCGGTCGGGAAGTCGCGGGTCTCGATGCCCTGGCTGCGGATGGCACCGTCACGCCTGCTGTCGTCGGTCTGCAGCTGGGTCATGTCGGCCTCGAAGCTGGCAGCGGTGACCGTCGCTCCGTCGATCTCGACCGAGCCTGTGACACCGGGTGTGCGCCCGACGGCGGTCTTGGCGCCCAGGCTGGCCAGCTCCTCATCGACCCGGAACCCCACGAAGGCCGACGTGAAGTCCTCGAACGAGCCGATCGAGGTGTCGACCTGCCAGGTCCCGTCCAGGCTCGCCGGCGAGCCGGGTGCACCCGACCCGGCCGTCGTCTGGGGCTCGCCTGCGGAGACCGGAGGCGCTGATCCGGTGGCACCGCCGGTGGTGGCACCGCCCCCATCGGCTGCTGTGGTCGCCGACCCGGCCACCGTCGTGGACGACCCGACGACCTCCACGGCCGCCTCGAGGCTGACTGCCTCGGGAGCGTCGTCGCGGAAGAACTGGTACCAGATACCGAAGCCTGCGGCGGCGAGCAGGACCACGAGGGCGACGCCGCCCACGACGAACCAGCGGATCCGGCGCCCCGACTTCCGTGAGGGCTCCGCCTGCGAAGCCGGGCCGTCAGGGGGCAGGTCGACGGTGGGTGGATCGTCGGTGGCCGGATCGGCGCCGGTATCTCTCATTCGCCTCGATCCTTCCTGCCGTTTGGGCGCGGCGCAGTCGCGGGTTCTCGTCTCAACGCTGGCAGGCGCCGAGTAGTGCCCGCGACCGGCCGCACCAGCGGACCCGCCGGCCCGTGACCGTCAAAGGCCCTCGAACTCGAGGCCGAGGTCGGGAGCGGTCAGCAGGGGTCGCCACTCGACACCGTCAGCCGCCGCCAACTCCCCACCGGTGCCGCCGCGATCCAGCACGGGAACCGCCATCACCGGATGGGCGCCCAACGCACGAACGACCCCGACCGCCTCCATGATCGACGTCCCCCTGGTGGAGACGTCCTCGGTGACCGCCACCCGATCGCCGGGCCGCAACGCGCCGGCCAGGCGACCTTCGACACCGTGGTCCTTGGCCTGGGTGCGAATGCTGAACGAGCGCAGCTCCCGACCCCTGGTGGCGGCCACCGCGGCCACGCCGAAGGCGACGGGATCGGCCCCCATCGTCAGGCCGCCGATGGCGTCGACGTCGGGCCCGATGACCTGCAGCGCCACCTCGGCTATGAGCAGGATCCCGTCCGGACGGCACGCGGACTGCTTCCCGTCCACGAACCACGTCGTCTGGCGGCCCGACTTGAGGGTGAACGAGCCGCGCAGCACGGCATGTGTGAGCAGGTGTTCGGCCAGGGCGGCGCGGTCCGGGTCGAGCGTCACGACAGCCTCACCCGGCCGGCGCCCCCTACCACCTCGCCGATCTCGACGGCGTCGTGGCCGGCCTCGGCCAGCACCGCCGCGGCCAGGTCGATGTCGCCACCGTCCACCGCGACCACCATTCCCACCCCCATGTTGAACACCCGCTCCATCTCGTCGTCGCTCACGTCGCCACGCCGCTGGATCTCGCCGAAGATCGGCGGCACCGGCCACGACCCCCGCCTCACCACTGCGTCCACGGCGGGCGGTAGGACGCGCTCCAGGTTGGCGGCCAGACCTCCGCCGGTCACGTGGGCGATGGCGTGCACCCCGACGGCCCGCACCAGCCCCAGCACCGCCGGGGTGTACACCAGCGAGGGCCTCAGCAACTCGTCGCCCACCGTGGTGGTTGCACCTGCCCAGGCTGGTTCGGCCATGCGGTCCTCGCCCAGCACCCGGCGGGCCAGCGAGTAGCCGTTGCAGCGCAGGCCGGGCGACGGGATGCCGATGAGGTGGTCACCGGGCCGGACCAGCCGGGTGCCGTCGACGACGGCGGTCCGCTCGACGACGCCGACCACGAAGCCCCCGACGTCCCAGTCGTCGGGGTCCATGAGGCCGGGGTGCTCGGCCACCTCCCCTCCGACGAGGGCGCACCCGGCCTGCCGGCAGCCCGCCGCCAGGCCCGACACCAGGGCCTCGATGTGGGAGGGATCGACTCGGCCCACCGTGATCAGGTCCAGGAACAGCAACGGCTCCGCCCCCAGGCAGACCACGTCGTCGGCACACATGGCCACCACATCGATCCCGATCGTGTCGAACCGGCCGAGCGCCGAGGCCACTGCTGTCTTGGTCCCAGCGCCGTCGGTGGCCGACACCAGGACCGGATCGGTGAGGCCCTCCGGCAGCCGGGTCAAGGCGCCGAAGGAGCCGATGTCGGACAGCACCTCGGGGCGGAAGGTGGACCGGGCATGGGGCGCGAGCCGGCGCACCGCCTCGGCCGCGCCGGCCAGGTCGACACCGGCAGCGGCGTAGGTGGATGGCGGGCTCGGTGCCGCGGCGTCGACCGGGGCACCTGGGGCACCTGGGGCACCTGCGGCACGTGGGGCAGCCTGCGGCCCGCTGCCCTCAGCCATCGAGTTGCAGAGCCAGCGCCTCGGGCCCGTCGGCGCCGTCGTCCAAACGCTTCCCACCATCACCCAGGGTGGCCACCTGGAGGTCCACCGGCACCTCCACCGGGTAGTCGCCTGTGAGACAGGCATCGCAGAAGCCGGCCCCTGCCGCGCCGGTGGCCTGCACGAGCCGGTCGAGGCCCAGGTAGGCCAGAGTGTCAACACCCAGCCACGCCCGGATCTCCTCGACGGTCAGGTCGGCGGCCAGGAGCTCGGACCGCGCCCCGGTGTCGATGCCGTAGTGACAGGGCCATCGGTATGGGGGAGAGGACACCCGCAGGTGGACCTCGCTGGCACCTGCCTCGCGCAGCATCTGGACGATCGCCCGAGTGGTGGTGCCCCGCACGATGGAGTCGTCGACGACGACGAGCCGCCGTCCCTCGATGGCCGCCCGGATCGGGTTGAGCTTCATGCGCACGCCGAGGTCGCGCAGCTGCTGGCTGGGGGCGATGAAGGTCCGCCCGATGTAGCGGTTCTTGACGAGGCCGTCCTGGTAGGGGATGCCGCTGCGGCGGGCGTACCCCTGGGCCGCGGGTATTCCGGACTCGGGCACAGGCATGACCATGTCCGCCTCCACCGGCGCCTGCTCGGCGAGCTGCTCGCCCATCCGCTGGCGGGCCTGGTGCAGGTTCTGGCCGTACAGCGTGCTGTCGGGCCGGGAGAAGTACACGAACTCGAACAGGCACAGGTTCGGTTGGACGTCGGCTTGGTCGAAGGGCCGGACCGAACGGCACCCGCCGGCGTCGATCACCACCATCTCCCCCGGCTCCACGTGGCGGACGACGTGGGCGCCGGCGGTCTCCAGGGCGGGCGTCTCCGAGGCCAGCACCCAGCCACCCGACTCCAGCCGTCCGAGGCACAGGGGCCACAGGCCGCGCGGGTCGCGGATCCCCACCAGCGTGCTCCGGTCCTGGAACACCAGGGTGAAACCGCCCCGCAGCCTGGGAGCAACCAAGGCCACCGCGGTCTCCAGCTCTCGCCCGACCGGCAGGTCGCGGTGCAGCTCGGCGGCCACCAACTCGGCGATCAGATCGGTGTCAGATGTGACGGTGCCCGCCAGCATGCCAGCATCGCTGGCCAGCGCGTCCACGTTGACGAGGGTGCCGTTGTGCACGACGGCGAACTCGAGATCGCCGACGTCACGGTAGAAGGGCTGGCTGGCTCGCCAGGAGCTGGCGCCGGCCGTGGAGTAGCGCGTGTGGCCTATGGCCAGATCACCGTCGAGGGCGGCCAGCAGGCGACCGTCCAGGACGTGGGACACCAGGCCCATGTCCTTGACGACCGTCAGCGTCTCGGTGTCGGAGACGGCGAGTCCGGCCGACTCCTGACCCCGGTGCTGCAGCGCGTAGAGGCCGAGGTAGACGAGATGGGCCACGGGCTGTCCGGGGGCGTGGACACCGAACACTCCGCACACGGTCCCATCGTGGCACCTGACCGCCGGTCCGGTGGCCATGCCCGGCGGCGGGCCTCGCCGTGGTCTCAGTGCAACAGCGGCGCCCGTTCCACGACGGGCAGCGACGTCCACCACCGACCGACGCCCAGGAAGCGGCCGGCGTCGGCGACGGCGATGCCGACCAGGACGATGGCGTACACCAGTTGATAGGTGAGGAACGGGTTCCCGGCCGGCCACACGAGTGCGGCCAGATGGATGAAGACCAGCAGGATGGCAGCGCCGATGGCGGCGACGCGGACGAGGACGCCCAGCAGGAGGGCCACCCCGGCTCCGAGGAGGGCGAGCATGAAGATCAGGTCCCAGACGTTCTGGGTGGCTGCGTCGGCCGGCGCCATCCACGAGAACCAGTCGCCGGTGTGGCTGCGGGCGGCGTTGAAGGTGAGGAAGTTGTAGACGGCCGACCCGCCCTGCATGAACGAGTCATCGCACAGGTAGTCGATCCCGCCCACCTGGCTGGGATCCTCCGCCACCCTGGCCGTGATGCGGCAGGTCGAAAATCCCAGGCCGAAGAACCTGTCCAGGAACGACCACAGGAAGATCCAGCCCATGGCCAGGCGCAGCACGCCCCAGACCCAACCGGTTCGACGCAGGGCACGATCGTCGCCGGGGATCGGCGGCCGCCCGCCAGCCGGCGGTCCCGGCATGGACGGACGGGGGGCGACGAGGTCGACCATGGAGCCTCCTGGTTCGGATGCGGGCGTGGTACGGGCGCCGGTCAGCACCAAGGGTGCCACCTGCGGTGGCGAGGGATCGGTGGCACCAGCAGAGACGGGGCCCGCGGCGGTTGGGGTGACACCGGCATTCAGCTCGCGGCCGGGGGGCCACCGAAGGCGGAGCCCAACCGGCCGCGCCAGGTCTCTGCCACCTCGGCTACCGCGAGGTCGACGACGCCGCCGATGCCGAGGCGCTTCCCGCCGGCAGTCCCCAGCCGCCGCACGGCCACCCCGCCCGCCGCCGCCTGCCGCTCCACGGTGCGGACCTCGGTGGGGGCGGCAACCACCACGACCCGGCCGGGTGACTCCGCGAACGCCGCTCGGTGATCGGCCACGCCGTCGACTACGAGCCCGACGGCCGACTGGGCCACCAGCTCGGCCAGGCACAGGGCCAGGCCGCCGTCGGCGACGTCGTGCACCCCGCTGAGGCATCCGGACACCACCAGGTGGCGTACCAGCGAGGCGGTGGCGACGACGGAACCGAGGTCCAGGTCGGGTAGGCGGCCGTCCCGGTCACCGCGGGCCCAGGCCCACAACGAGCCGCCCAGGGGGGCGGAGTCGTCCGTCGGTCCGATGAGCAGCACCACATGGCCTGCTTCCAGCGCTACGCCGGGCGGGCGGTCCTCCAACCGGTCCCTCACCCCCAGGACTCCGACGATGGGGGTGGGGTCGATGTCGACGCCGTTGGACTCGTTGTACAACGACACGTTGCCACCCACCACGGGCAGGCCGAAGGCACGGCAAGCCTCGGCCATCCCGTCGACCGACTCCGACAGCTGCCACATCACCTCCGGATGAGTCGGGTTGCCGAAGTTGAGGCAGTTGACGAGCGCCACCGGTCGAGCGCCGACGCAGGCCAGGTTCATCACCGCCTCGGACACCACCATGGCCGTGCCGCGCCGGGGGTCGACGCTGCACCAGCGGTGGTTGCCGTCGGTGGTGAGGCCGAGGCCACCGCCGCTGTCCACCCCGGTGGCCGGATCACGCATCCGCAGCAGAGTGGCGTCGTGGCCGGGACCGATCACCGTGTTCACGAAGAGCTGGTGGTCGTATTGGCGGTACACCCAGGCCGGGTCGGCGAGCATCCCCAATAGGTCGCCACCGGCGTCGCCTGCTGTCCCTGCGTCGCCTGCCAGCTCTGCGCCACCGGGATCGCGGCGCCGGCGCGCGGCCAGGCCGGGCGGCTCGGCCCGTGGCCGGTCGTAGATGGGCGCGTCGTCGTGCAGCGTCGAGGCGGGCATGTCGGCCAGGACCTCCCCATCCGGGCCATCCACGATGCGCAGCCTCCCGCCGGCGGTGACCACTCCCACCACGGAGGCCCGTACCTCCCAGCGGGCGCAGATGGCCAGCACCTCGTCGAGATCATCGGGGGTGACGATGGCCAGCATGCGCTCCTGGGACTCGCTGGTCATGATCTCGAACGGCGCCATGCCCGGCTCGCGCTGCGGCACGGCCGTCACGTCCACGTCCATTCCCACACCGCCCCGCGAGGCGGTCTCGGAGGTGGCGCACGTGAGGCCGGCGCCACCCAGGTCCTGGATGCCGACGACCAAGCCCGCATCCAGGAGGGCGAGGCAGGCCTCCAGCAGGCGCTTCTCCTCGAAGGGGTCACCTACCTGCACGCTGGGGCGCTTGGCCGTGTCGTCGTCGGCGGCGTCGAAGCCGGCCGAGGCGAGGACGCTCACCCCACCTATCCCGTCGCGACCGGTGGTGGCCCCGAGCAGCACCGCCAGGTTCCCCACGCCGCTGGCCCGACCGAGCACAAGCCGATGAGTGGGCAGCAGGCCGAGGCAGAGGACGTTCACCAGCGGGTTGCCCCGATAGGTCGGATCGAAGCAGACCTCACCTCCCACGGTGGGCACGCCGACGGCGTTGCCGTACCCCGAGATGCCGCTCACCACACCCTCGGCCACCCACCGGCTGCGGGCGTCGTCGAGCGGACCGAAGCGCAGCGGGTCCATCAGGGCGATCGGTCGCGCCCCCATGGTGAAGATGTCGCGCAGGATGCCACCTGCGCCGGTGGCCGCTCCCTGATAGGGCTCGATGGCGGACGGATGGTTGTGACTCTCGATGCGCAGGGCAGCGGCCATCCCGGGGGCCACCTCGACCACGCCTGCGTTCTCACCCGGGCCCACCAGCACCCAGTCAGCCTCGGTGGGGAGGCGGCGGAGGTGCAGGCGCGAGGACTTGTACGAGCAGTGCTCGGACCACATGACCGCGTACATGGCGAGCTCCAGGTGGTTCGGCTGGCGCCCGAGGAGCTGCACGATCGTGTCGCGCTCGGAGTCCGTGAGCCCCAGAGCGCGGTGGATCTGGTCGACGCTCGGTTCGTCGGATCTCACGCTGTCGACGGTCACGCACTGACGCTAGTCAGCGCGTGATGCCAGACCGACGATCATCGGGAAGTCGAAGCTCATTCCCGATTATGTGGCGACGAGCTGGCAATCGTTACTCTGGAGCTTTGGTACTACACACCAACCGATCCACCCCCGAACCGAGGACCCCCTCATGGCCAAGACGTCGACGGAAGATGCAATCAGGCGCTATCTGAACTACCTGCAAGATCCAAGTTCCCTACGTGACGACGCTCGCATCGACAAGCTGCGCAGAGAGCTCGACACCACCAAAGATCCCATTGCCAAGCTCAGGACCATCAGCGCCTTGCACAGCGCACAGGAGGTCGACGGCAGCGAGGCGCGCGACGGCTTCGTGAAGGTGGCCAAGCAGTGGGCCCAGAGCGAAGGGATCGGCGTCGAGTCGTTCCGCGAGTTGGGGGTCCCGAACGCCGATCTGGCTGCCGCCGGGTTCACGGTGCGGGGTCGGCGCCCGGCTGGCACGGCCACACGCCGCCGGCGCGCCAGGCGCGTCCCTGTCGGCGACATCAAAGCGACCGTAGGGTCGCTCCCCAGGCGCTTCACTGTGAAGGACCTCGAGGCGGCGTCGGGTGGGACCAACGCCACCGTGCGCAAGGCGCTGGCCGAGCTCGTCTCCGACGGCGCCGTCCGCCAGCTGGGATCAGACCCTGACTGGTCTGGGCGGGGGCGCAGTCCGATGCTCTACGAGCGTGCGTGAGCCAACCGGCGCCCGCCACGGGCCGAGGCCAGGATCCCCTCGACGAGCACCCGGCCGTCGGCCGATCCGGCCAGCGCGTCTACGGCCCGCTCGGGGTGGGGCATGAGTCCGACGACGTTGCCCTCGCTGTTGCAGACGCCGGCGATGTCGTCCACCGATCCGTTAGGGTTGTCGACGTAGGTCAACACCACCTGACCTGCGTCTCGCAGCCTTCGGGCTCCTACCGCGTCGATGGTGTAGTTGCCCTCGAAGTGGTTGATCGGTAGTCGGAGGCGCAGCTTCGGCCTGCATGCGGCGGTGAGAACGTTGTCGGTGGATGCGACCTGGACCTCGGTGCTTTGACACAAGAACTTCAGGCCCGCGTTCTTCTGCAACGCACCTGGCAACAGCCCCGCTTCGCACAACACCTGGAATCCGTTGCAGATCCCCACGACCGGTCCGCCACCTTGCGCGAAGCAGGCGACCGAACCCATCACGGGCGAGAAACGGGCGATGGCTCCCGTACGCAGGTAGTCGCCGTGCGCGAACCCGCCGGGAAGTATGACGGCGTCGACACCGGCCAGGTCGGTGTCGTTGTGCCAGATCAGCTGCGGGTGCGCACCGCACCGTCGCACTGCGTCGGCCACGTCGAACTCGCAGTTCGTGCCAGGGAACACCACCACCCCGACCGTGGTCATGAGCGGCGTGGGGTCACGATGATCTGGGAGCGCTCGATCACAGGGTTCGTCAGGAAGCGCTCGCACATGTCTTCCACCAGGGCCCTGGCGCCGCGGTCGTCACCAGCCTCCAGGGTGAACCGGATCGACTTTCCCACCCGCACCTGCCGTACCCCCTCGAAGCCGAGGGCGGGAAGGGCACGCTCGATGGTGGCCCCCTGTGGATCCGCGATGCCCTCGTGGGAGGCGACATCGACGACGACGTCGAAGATCACTGCGACCCCCCCGACTCGAACCTGCCCCCGCTGAGCCGCTCGAAGGCCGCTATGTAGCGGGCGCGTGTCGCCGACACCAC
>Ga0299914_10001168_pt1 | contig 17027 bp, 15 predicted proteins | sample RVTome_10_FD_201361 | JGI IMG/M metagenome (GOLD analysis project Ga0299914, IMG submission 201361) | Soil microbial communities from uranium-contaminated site in the Upper Colorado River Basin, Wyoming, United States - RVT153D57 (version 2) ...
GACGATGTTCGTGAGGTACCCGGGATACGGAAACTCGATCCCTTCCGTCCTGATGTTGGCGACGTCGGCGCCGGTTCCGCCCTGCTCGCCACCGCCGGCCGCGGGGGCCGGCGCGTTTCGCGGCACGCGCTTCTCGGACACGCTTGGCGTGGCGCGCCGGTCAGCCTGTCGCGGCGCCCGCTCGGTTGGCACGGGGGCAACCTCGTCGGATACTGGCCGCGGAGGCGGCGTGGTCGGCGTTTCAACGGTAGCGACCGGAGGAGTGACGACGCCTGCGGCACGCGTTCCCGACGGCGCGGCAACGAGGTTCACCCGGTAGAAGTCGGGAGCGGCAGCCGGCGGCCCGGGACGCATGGACAGAAACGCCGCGATCATGCCGACGTGCAGCACCACGGACGCCGCCATTGCTGCCGCCCCGCCGACTCCACGCGCCGACGACGACTCGGCGGTGGCGTTCACCGCTCGATCTCCTCCGGCTCCGTCACGAGGCCGATTTCACCAACCTCCGCGGCACGCATCGTTGCCAACACCTGCACGACGACTCCGTACTGCACGCCCCGATCCGCTCGCAGATACAGCCCCTGCTGCCCCCGCTGCGACGCGAGTGCCTTGAAGACGCTCTTGAACTCGTCCAGTGTCATCACGGTCTCATCGACCAGGATCTGCCCGGTGCGCGTGATGCTCACCGTCAGCCCGCTCTTCGTTTCGAGCGGCCGCGCGCTCGCGGCGGGCAGACGGATGTCGAGCCCGCCGGTCATCATCGGCGCGGTGATCATGAACACGACGAGCAACAGCAGCATCACGTCGATGAGATTCACGACGTTGATCTCGCCATTAAGCTCCATCCGCTCACGACGACGGCGCGCCATCTATATCTGCCCCTCACGGACGAACCGCGCGATCACCGTTGCGCTGAACCGGTCCATCGCGCCGGCAAACCGGTTGACCCGGCTGGCGAGGATGTTGTAGCCGAACGTCGCCGGGATGGCGACCATGAGCGAGGCCGCCGTCGCGACCAGCGCCTCCGCGACACCCGGCGCCACCGCCGCCAGGTTGCCCGACCCCTTGGTGGCGATGCCGATGAACGCCTGGATGATGCCGAGTACCGTGCCCAGCAGCCCGAGCAGCGGGCTGGCAGAGCCGATGGTCGCCAGCCACGGAACGTGCCGGCCGAGTCGGTCGCGCTCCTCGTCCGATCGTGCCTCGAGCAGGAGATGCAACGCTTCCAATTGCGACCCCGTGAGTGTGGAGCCCGGGGTCGTACCCGTATCGGCCGTGACTGTTTCCTTGATGCGGAGCGTCGCCCCACGCGACTCGAGAATGAAGTGCGAGGCCAGCAGGAAGATTCTCGCGAGCGCGCTACCGGACGACTTCCGGGCGAGCGCGTTCGCCTCGTCGAGCCGACGCACCCTGTCGAAATCCTGCGCAAACCGGTCGGCGCGGCGGTTCGCGCGGGCGAGCTGAATCGAAACGCCGATGATCACCGCCCAGCTGATGAGCGAGAGGACGGCGAGAACGACGAGGACCACCTGCGTGATGACGGTGGACTGGCGAATGAGATCCGACGGCGTGGTGGGAACGGCGCCCTGGACCTGCAAAAGCAGGAGGGCGCTCATGCTTCCACCGCCGCCGTACGATGCCGCGCCTCGAACCAGCGGTAGCTCTCGCGCAGCCCGTCCTCGAGGGCCACCGAGGGCCGCCAGCCCAGCAGGCGGGACGCCTTCGTCGCGTCCACGAACGAGTGCTGCTGCTCCCCTGGCCGCGGGGGCGCGTACCGAATCTCGTTCGACGCGGCGGCGGCCCGCAGCAGGATTTCAGCGAGCGCGTTGACGGGCGTCCCGACGCCGGTCCCGATGTTGAACGCGCGCGCGTCCAGCCGCTCTGCCGGCGGCAGCGGCGTCGTGGCGGCGATGAACGTCGCCTCGGACACGTCCTTCACGTACACGTAGTCGCGCGTCTGCATGCCGTCGCCGAAGATGGTCAGCGGCCGCCCCTCGAGGATGCGTCCACAGAAGATCGCCACTACGCCCGCCTCGCCATGCGGGTCTTGCCGCGGCCCATAGACGTTTCCATAGCGCAGCGCGACCGTGTCCAGTCCGTGCACGCGCGCGTAGTAGGCGAGGTAGTACTCGACGCTGAGCTTCGAGATCGCGTATGGCGACTCCGGGTCCTTGGGGAATTCTTCCTGGTTCGGCGGGGCGACGAAGTCGCCATAGAGCACGCCGCCCGTGGAAGAGAAGGCGAACCGGCAGGAGCCAGGCGCGTCGGTTCGCCGCAGCGCCTCCAGCAGGTTCAGCGTTCCCACGATGTTCACGCCGGCGTCGAACACGGGATCCGCCACGCTGCGGCGAACGTCCATCTGTCCGGCGAGATGGACGATGGCGTCGAACGCGCCGCGTTCCACCAGGCGTCCCGCATCCGGCGAGCGCACGTCCACGACGTGCAGCGATGCGGGCGCAGCCACATTCTCGCGTTTTCCGGTGGAGAGGTCATCGATGATCTCCACCGTCCAGCCCCGGTGGAGAAAGAGCTCTGTGACGTGCGAGCCGATGAACCCGGCTCCCCCGGTGATGAGTGCGCGCTTGGCCAAACTCGAACCTCGATGAGGAAACAGATGCGACGGTCGCGCCAAATCTAAACGCCGGCCGGCGTCGGAGGACACGCGGCCGGCGTTCTCGCTCGGGCGAGGCGGCACGCGCCGTCAGGGCATGCGCGCGGACACGCGTGCGTTCATTCCTTCCTTGATCGCAGGCTGCTCCTGGCCGATGATCACGGCGGTCACGCCGAACGGCGTGGCCCGAACGACCTGCGCGCGCGCGATGCGGATCTCCGGATCCCCGAGCTCGTCCCGGTCGCCACGAGTGCCCGGCTGATAGATGAGAAACTCGTCGCCCATGCGGACGCCGTTTCGCGAGGACACGCCGAACACGACGAAGCTCTGGACGTTCGGCAGCACGGGTTCCCCGTAGATCCACTTGATCTCGGTGGCGGGCCCGTCTTCGATCTGCATGGGTCGATCAGTCGTACCGACGCCGGCGGTATCGATAGGGATGAGCCGGTCCGATGCACTAACCTCGTTGAAGGCCCGGACGACCTTGGCGGTGGCGGCCACGTCCGAGCGAGCAGCGCGCGTCACCTCGACGATGGCCGTGGGTATCACTATCTGCCCCTGATCCTCCAGCATCGGACCGAGCCTGTAGGCGAGGTACCGTTCACCCTCCGCCGCGACCTGCCCCACTGGCGGGGCGATGAAGATCCGGTCGAACGCCTGGAATCGGAAACGATCTGACGCCTGCGCGATGCCTGCGATGTCGCCAGACTTCAGGATTCGCCCGAATCCGCGCGGGCCCCCCTCACGATCGACGAACGGCGCGGCGAGGACCTCTCCGGCGCGAACCGTCGGGCGCCGCTGCGCCTCGACCATCGCGCCGGGAACGAAGACGGCCATGGTATCCGACGGGGGCTGCACCTTCGCGAACACGTTCTGCTCCGCGGGCTCGATGCGCTGAGGTTCCACGGGCTCACCCGGCGTCACCGGACGCGGGACTTCGGCAACGACCTCTTCCCCGCCAGGGAGCCGGAGAATTTCACCAGGATAGATCCAGTGCGGGTCTTCGATGATGTCGCGATTCAGCCGGTAAATCTCCGGCCAGAGAAACGGATTGCCGAGGTACGTGTTGGAGAGGTCCCACAGATTGTCGCCGCGCACGACCGTGTGCGTCGGTGGCTGAACTGTCGGTTCCTGCGCCGACAGCGGAGCGGCTGCCACGACCGCGGTGGCCGCCGCAGACAGGAAGCATCGAAGTGAAATACGCATGGCAACCCGTTGGACGACCGGTAGCGGGAAATGGAAACGGGCCCGGCCGTGCCGGACCCGTTGACGACCTCAGAAAAGCCCCACGGGGCGGTCAGAACGGCAGGTCGTCGTCCTCGTCCTGAAGGGCTCCGGGGAACTCCTCGAAGTCCTCCCCGCCGCTCGCTCCCCCCCCTCCTGCCGCTCCTGCTCCTGCCTTGGCCTTGGCGCCGGCTGGCGCTCGACTGGCTCGGGCTCCCTCGCCGTCTCCACCGCGTGGCGACCCGAGCATGATCAGCTCACGCACGTTGATCTCGGTCGAGTACTTCGTCTGGCCCTCCTTGTCCTGCCACTGCCGGTACTCGATACGTCCCTCGACGTAGAGCTTGTCGCCCTTCTTGACGTAGCGCTCGACGATGTCCGCAAGCTGCGAGACCTTGCTGTTCCACACCACGCAGCGGTGCCACTCGGTCTTCTCCTGCTTCGTTCCGCTCTGATCGTTCCACGACCGGCTGGTCGCGAGGGAGAACGTTGCCACCCGGTTGCCGCCGGTCGTTGACCGGACTTCGGGGTCGCTTCCCAGGTTTCCGATCAGGGTCACCTTGTTCAAGCTTCGGCTCACTTTTCCTCCTGGCGAGAATGTTCGTTGCTCGCCTCCATGATATAGAAACCACCTGATCCGCACACAACCAAACTATTGCGTCGCATAGCTTTCCATTGCATCATCGCACGTCCCGCTTGAGCCGTTACCCGAGCCTGCGACGGAACACCAGCGCGTCTTCTTCAGGGCGCCGATAATAGCCCTCTCTGCGCCCAACCTGCTCGAAGCCCTGCCCCTGATACAGGTGAATCGCCGCACGGTTGGATGCCCGGACTTCCAGGAACAGGTCGGCGATTCCGCGTGCCCCTGCATCCATCATGACAGCCGCGAGCAACGCCTTTCCTATCCCCCGACCGCGGGCATGCGTCGCCACGGCAAGATTCGCCAGCTCCCCCTCGTCGAGCACGTACCAGGCGACAACATAACCGAGGACGGGCGCGATACCATGACCAATTTCACGCGCAACGGCGAAGAAAACGTTCGGGTTGTCCGGGAGCGCGGCGAAGGATGTCGCGGCCCAGGGATCCGAGTAGCACGCCTCCTCGAGCGCCGCGACACCGGCAAGGTCGCGCTCCTCCGCCCTGGTGATCGTGATCCCGCTCAACGCGGGAGTGCGCGGCCGTGCGTCGCTTCCCATCGTGCCTGCGCTTCGGCAAGGCGGCCGTACCGTGGTTCCCATCCCGCCAGGTTGACCGGTCCATGCTGGTCGGACGTGCGAAGCGAGCCGCGTGCGTGGGGGGACCAGGCCCCATCCTGTTCCGGTCCAACGGCCGTCAGTCCGCCTGCCTTCGCCATCGCGCTCACATCCCGGGTTGGCACGATGCGCATCTCGCCCACGGCGCGGACCGCGTCATCGACGATGAACTCCGCGACGTAACTCTCATCGCGCATTGCGTTCAGGACCGCGAGATAAGACCCACCCGCGCCATTCGTGACATCGAGATTGCCAGCCACGACGAGTGCGAGCGATGAGACTGCAAGGAGCGGGACTTCGAGTCCTGCCGCCATCCCTTTCGCGATCGACGCGGCGATGCGAAGACTCGTGAAGCTCCCCGGCCCGCTTCCACACATGATGCGCCCCACGCGGGCGTCTGCAAGGCCCGCGGAGCGCAGGGCCGCATCCACTGCGGGCAGCAGTCGTTCGCTCTCCCTTCCTCGCATAGCCGCGGTTTCCTCCGCCACCAGGCGCTCGCCGTCGAAGACCGCAACGCTCCCGACGTACGTCGACGCATCAAGCGCGAGCGTGATCACCTGACGCCCGTCTGATGGCCGAAGTGGCCTCCCGCGTACAGGATGCGCCTCTGCGGGTAACCCGCCGCATGACTCAGCTCGATTGGCACGTGCGAGGGCAGCCGGCTCCCGGCGCGCTCCGGCCACTCGACCAGCACCAGGGCGTCCGACGCGACGATCTCATCCCACCCGATGTTCTGCAGCTCCTCGACCCCCTTAAGTCGATAGAGGTCGAGATGGTGGACGGCCGAGCGCGGCGCCTCGTACGTGTGCACGATCGCGAAAGTGGGACTCGTGACGGGCTCGGAAACGCCATACCCCTCACAGATCGCGCGAGCAAGCGTGGTCTTGCCCGAGCCGAGCTCTCCGGAAATGGCAATCACCAATGGCGGCGTGCTGTGCCGCCCCAGCTGCTCCCCCCATTTCGTCAGCTCGGGCTCCGTGAGAGCCAGGCGGCCTTCGGACGCGAGCGGTGGCAGGACGCTCATCGGGGCACGCGGAGCTCGAACAGCTGGTCCCGCAGCCGCGCGGCCAGCTCGAAGTCCATGTTGGCCGCGGCCTCCTTCATCTGCTCCTCGAGAAGTCGCGCCAGCGCATCAGGATCCATCACGGCATACTGCCGCGCGGGCTCGGCCACCCTGGATTCCTTCTCGGTGCGGGCGTCCGCGACTCGGGTGATGAAACGCACCTGCTCGATGCTCTTGCTCACCGAGCGCGGCACGATGCCATGCTCCTCGTTGAACGCGACCTGCGCCTCCCTGCGGCGTCCGGTTTCCTCGATGCACCGCTGCATGGAGCCCGTGATTCGATCGGCGTAGAAGATCGCACGCCCCGCGACATGCCGGGCCGCGCGCCCCACGGTCTGGATCAGCGACCGGTCGCTGCGGAGAAAGCCCTCCTGATCCGCGTCGAGGATGGCAACGAGCGACACCTCCGGCAAGTCCAGCCCCTCACGCAGCAGGTTGATGCCCACCAGGACGTCGAACTCGCCGAGCCGGAGGCCACGCACGATTTCCACGCGTTCGATCGCGTCGATGTCCGAATGCATGTACCGGACGCGGACTCCCACCTGCTGGAGGTAGTCGGTGAGGTCCTCCGCCATGCGTTTGGTGAGCGTTGTGACCAGGACCCGCTCTCCCTTGCGCTCGCGCTGGCGAATCTCGTTGAGCAGATCGTCCACCTGTCCGCGTACGGGACGCACTTCGATCTCCGGGTCAACCAGGCCGGTCGGCCTGATGATCTGCTCGACCACGACGCCCTCCGAGAGCTGCAGCTCGAGGTCGCCGGGGGTCGCCGACGCGAACAGCGCGCGCGGCGTCAGCGCCAGGAACTCGTCGAACATGAGGGGCCGGTTGTCCATCGCGCTCGGCAGGCGAAAACCGTATTCGACGAGCGTCAGCTTTCTCGCGCGGTCCCCATTGAACATGCCGGCCACTTGCGGCAGCGTGACATGCGACTCGTCGACGACGACGAGAAAGTCGTCGGGGAAATAATCGAACAGACACGCGGGGCGCTCTCCCTCTGAACGGCCGGAGAGGTGGCGAGAGTAGTTCTCGATACCGGCGCAGGTGCCGATCTCGAGCATCATCTCGACGTCGAAGTTCGTGCGGCTCTCGAGCCGCTGGGCCTCGAGCAGCTTCCCCGCGTTCCGCAGCTCCGCGAGCCGCGCTTCGAGCTCGGCGCGGATCAGTTTCACGGCGCGCTCGAGCGTCGGCCGCTGCGTGACGAAATGCTTCGCCGGATAGATGGCGGCCCTCTCCAGCTCGGCAATCGTCTCGCCGGTGAGCGGGTTGATCTTGGATATCCGCTCCACCTCGTCGCCCCAGAGCTCCACCCGCACGCCCTGCTCCTCGTAGGCCGGCAGGATCTCCACCGTGTCTCCGCGCACGCGGAACGTGCCGCGGTCGAACGCCACGTCGTTGCGGTGATACTGAATCATCACCAGTGACCGCAGAATCTCGTCGCGCGGCACCTTCTGCCCTTTCTCGATAGTCACCATCTGCTCGCGGTACTGCTGCGGGTCGCCCAGTCCATAGATGGCGGACACCGTCGCGACGATGACCACGTCGTCGCGCTCCATAAGCGACGACGTTGCGCGCAGGCGCAGGCGATCGATGTCGTCGTTGATGGATGCATCCTTCTCGATGTACGTGTCCGACGCGGGGACGTACGCCTCCGGCTGGTAGTAGTCGTAGTAGGAGATGAAGTACTCGACGGCGTTCTGCGGAAAGAAGCTCTTCAGCTCCCCGTACAGCTGCGCGGCCAGCGTCTTGTTGTGCGACAGCACCAGCGTGGGACGACCGAAGTTCCGGATGACGTTGGCGACCGTCATGGTTTTCCCGGAGCCGGTAACGCCGAGCAGAGTCTGAAAGCGGTCGCTGCGCTCCAGCCCAGCCGTCAGCTCGCCGATCGCCTTCGGCTGGTCGCCAGCCGGCTGAAACGGTGCCTGGAGGTCGAATTTCGCCCGCGCCATGCCGGAATCTAATCGGCGTCTTCGGCGTTTGCTCGGTGCGGCGTTCAGTCGGCTGTGATGCGCTCCCGGCGAGCGATCTCGGTAACCCCTTTGACGCGGCGCGCGGCCTTCATGATGCGCTGAAGGTGGACGAGGTTTTCCACCTCCACCACCATGGCGCCGTTGACCTTTCCGTCCATTGTGCGGATGTCCATGCTGCGGATGTCGGTGCCCGTGCCAGTGACAGCCGACGCGAGATCGGCGTACAGCCCGCGGCGGTCCATCGCTTCGAGGGCCAGGCGAACGATGAACCGCTCGCCCTCGGCCTCCTGCCAGTCGATGTCAAGCCGGCGCTCCGGCTCGTGCGCCAGCAGCAGCAGGTTCGGGCAGTCGGCGCGATGGATGCTCACGCCGCGCCCGCGCGTGACGTAACCCACCACGGGGTCGCCAGGCACCGGCTGACAGCACTGGGCGTAGCGGACCATGACGCCGTCGACCCCCTGAATCCGGACGCCGCGCGACCCCCGCACCCTGTCGACCAGACGCTCCAGCGCTGTGGGCGGCTTCGGCGGCTCCGGCGTCTCGAACTCGGGATGGAGCTGCTTGAGCACCGCCGCCATCTGGACGTCGCCCTGCCCGATCGACGCCATGAGGTGCGTCCGATCCGAGAGGGACAGCCCGTGCGCGGCGGCGTCCAGTTGCGCGTCGGTCGCCTTCGGCAGCCGGCGGCGGCGCAGCTCGCGCTCGAAGATCTCCTGCCCGATCTTCTGCGCGGACTGGTGCTCGTCGCGCCTGAGGATCTGCCGGATCTTGTGGCGGGCGCGCCCGGTGCGGACGTGGGCGAGCCAGTCGCGCGTCGGCCGGGCGTTGGGCGACGTGATGATCTCGACGGTCTCGGAGTTTCGCAGCGGTCGCGACAGCGGCGCGATTCGTCCGTTGATCTTCGCACCGGAGCAGTGGATTCCGACCTCGGTGTGCACGGCGAAGGCGAAGTCGATCGGCGTCGCGCCCTTGGGGAGCTGAATGACGTCGCCCGTAGGCGTGAAGACGAAGATCTCGTCCTGGTACAGGTCGAGCTTGAGAAACTCGAGGAACTCGTCCGGGGTCCGCGCGTCCAGCTGCAGCTCGAGAACCTGCCGGAACCAGCTCAGGTGGCGATCGAGCTCGTCGGCGCTCTTGGCGTCTTCCTTGTAGAGCCAGTGCGCCGCGATGCCGAAGTCCGCGGTGCGATGCATCTCGCGCGTGCGGATCTGGACTTCGTAGAGCTGGCCGCCCGGTCCGAACACGGTCGTATGGAGCGACTGGTATCCGTTCGACTTCGGCTGCGCGATGTAGTCCTTGATGCGCTCCTGCACCGGCGTCCACCTGTCATGCACGATGCCGAGCGCGTGGTAGCAGTCCGGCACGGAGTTGACGAGGACCCTGATCGCGAGAAGATCGTAGATCTCCTCGTAGGGTTTCTGCCGCTGGAGCATCTTCTTGTAGATCGACCACAGATGCTTCGGGCGGCCGGTGACCTCGAAATCCTTGATGCCGGCGTCGCGCAGCGACTTGTCGAGCGGGTCCCGGAACTGTCCGATGAGATGCTCGCGCTCACCGCGCTTCTGCGCGACCTTGCGCGCCAGCGCCTTGTACTCGCCGGACTCGATGTGCTTGAAGGACAGGTCCTCCAGCTCCCACCGCATCTTCGCCATGCCGAAGCGATGCGCGAGCGGCGCGTACAGGTCGCGAGTCTCTGCCGCGATCCGGACGCGTTTCTCCTCCGGCAGCGGGTCGAGGGTGCGCATGTTGTGCAGCCGGTCGGCCAGCTTGACGATGATGACGCGCGCGTCCTTGGCGATGGACAGCAGGAGCTTCCGATAGCTCTCGACCTGGCGCTCCTCCTTGGTCGCGCCCGACGGTAGCTTCGCGATCTTCGTCAGACCGTCCACGATCGCCGCGACTTCCTTGCCGAACTCGCGTTCGACGTCGGGCACCGTAAAGCGCGTATCCTCGACGACGTCGTGGATCAGCCCGCAGGCGACCGTGACGGAATCGAGCTGCAGCTCGGCGAGTATCTTCGCGACCTCGACGCAATGCGTGACGAACGGCTCCCCCGATAGACGCGTCTGACCGCGATGCGCCTCCTCGCTGAACCTGTAGGCGCGCACGAGCAGGTCCCGGTCGAGGCGATCGTTCTCGAACGCCTCCACCCAGCCCGGAATCTGCTCCTTGAGCGCCGTTGCCGTCACAACAGTCCCGCCTCCGCGAAGCTCGTGTACCGTCCCCGTCCGATGATTACGTGATCGTGCACCGGAATGTCCAGCAACCGTCCCGCCGCGACCAGCTGGTCGGTCACGCTGCGATCGTCGGCGGACGGGGTGGGATCGCCACTGGGGTGATTATGCACCAGGATGATCGCCGCCGCCCGTTCCGCGATGGCTTCCCGAAACACTTCCCTCGGATGTACGAGGGACGAATTAAGGATACCACGGGTGACCATGATGTCGCGCTCGAGCCGGTGCTGCGCGTCCAGCGCCGCGACATGGAATTCCTCCACGGGCAGGTCCTCGAGGCGGGACGCGAAGACCGAAACGACATCCCGCGGCGACCGGATCGGCGACGCTTCTCCCCTGGACTCGGCCGCCATTCGCCTGCCGAGCTCGAGCGCCGCGTGGATGACCACGGCCCTCGCTCTTCCAACACCTCCGTGCCGCGTCAGTTCCGATACGGGGCGAGACGCCAGCCGACGCAGCGATCCACCCGCCAGGCCGATGATGTCATCGCCGATCCGGAGCGCCGAGCGTCCTCGGCCTCCCGAGCCGATGACGATGGCCATGAGCTCCCTGGTCGATAGTGCATGGGCGCCAAGATCCACCAGCCGTTCGCGCGGCCGGTCCGTTCGTGGCATCTCCCTTATGGCAAGCGAGGGTGGCGGGGGCATCGGTCGTTCATTGGGCTGATGACGTGCCCAGTGTAAAACGGACCCTCATCCCGACGGTAACGTTTTCTTTGCGTGCCGTATCAGAGAGCCGCGCCGTGGCACTTCTTGAACTTCTTGCCGGAGCCGCAGGGACAGGGATCGTTCCTGCCGACGTTCGACCAGTCCGTGTCCGCGGCAGGCGCGGCGTCCAGCGTCCGCGCCCGGCCGGCGCCGACCACCACCGGATCCCTTCGCGCCGCCACGCCCGCCTTTGGCGGCTCTGCCGGCGCGATGTTCATCGCCTCGTCGGTTCCCGCTGGCTGTCCATCAGCCGGGACGTCCTCGAGGATTCCCAGGGCGTCGTACCTCTTGGCGGGCGCTTTCTGAGGCGGCCGTTCCTCCTGACGCGGCGGCGGCCCGAACTGCAGTTGCACCTTGAGAAACCGGTCGGAGAACGTGTTGTAGATGTCGCCCATGAGGTCCACGAACATCGTGTACGCCTCCTGCTTGTACTCGATGAGCGGATCCTTCTGCCCCCAGGACCGGTAGTGGATCGCGTTGCGCAGCTGATCCAGGTCGTAGAGGTGGTCCTTCCATTTCTCGTCGAGCACGTTGAGCATCACGAGCGACAGCAGGCGGTCGCCGTAGCCCTCGCCGCGGTCGTCCTTGATGGCGTCGAGGCTCTCGAGCTTGCGCCAGAACGCGGCCTTCGCGGAGTCCACTGACGTCTGCTGCGCGCCTTCGAGCGTGGTCGGACGCAGATCGGCATTCTCCAGCTCCGGCACCTGAAGCAGGTAATGCATCAACAGGTCCTGACGAAGCAGGTCGTAATCCCACTCGGCCTCCGACTCGTACTCCGCCAGGATGCTCTCGACTCGGGCGTTGATCGCCTTTTCGATCATCTGGAGCGACTCGCCCTTCAACTCCTCCCCGCCCTCGAGCGCGAAGGTGCGCAGCGAGTAGATCACCTCGCGCTGCTGGTTCATCACGTCGTCGTACTCCAGCAGCCGCTTGCGCTGCTGGAAGTTCTGCAGCTCCACGCGCTTCTGCGCCTGCTCGATGGATCGCGTGATCAGCGGATGCGTGAGCACTTCGCCTTCCTGCGCGCCCAACCGGTCCATCAGCCGCGCGATGCGATCGGACCCGAACAGGCGCATCAGGTCGTCCTCGAGCGACAGGAAGAACTGCGAGGCGCCCGGATCTCCCTGGCGGCCGGCGCGTCCGCGCAGCTGCCGATCGATGCGCCGGGATTCGTGACGCTCGGAGCCGACGATGTGCAGCCCGCCGATCTCCTGCACCTCCGCCGGCTTGCCGTCCAGGTCCTTGACGACGGACGGCTTCGATGGCGTGACGCCGGCGCCGAGTTTGATGTCGGTACCGCGCCCTGCCATGTTGGTCGCGATGGTGATGGCGCTCGGCTGGCCGGCGCCGGCGACGATCTCGGCCTCCCGCTGATGGTACTTGGCGTTCAGGACGTTGTGCTTGAGACCCGCCCGCTGGAACATCTTCGACAGCGTCTCCGAGGAATCCACGCTCGCCGTGCCGACGAGCACCGGGTACTCGAGTTCGTGCAGCCGCTTGGTTTCCTCCACGATGGCGTTGTACTTCTCGCGCCGCGTCTTGAACACGAGATCCTGCCGGTCGTCGCGGATCACCGGCCTGTTGGTCGGGATCACGGCGACTTCCAGCTTGTAGATCTGGTGGAACTCCGGCTCTTCCGTCTCCGCCGTGCCGGTCATGCCGGCCAGCTTGTCGTACATGCGGAAGTAGTTCTGAATCGTGATCGTGGCGAGGGTTTGCGTCTCGCCCTTCACGCGAACTCCTTCCTTGGCCTCCACGGCCTGGTGGAGCCCTTCCGACCAGCGCCGTCCCGGCATCGTGCGGCCGGTGAACTCATCGACGATGAGGACCTCGCCCTCCTGCACGACGTAGTTCACGTCCCGCTCGTAGAGGGCATGGGCGCGCAGCAGCTGGTGCACGATGTGCAGCTTTTCGGACTTCGTGGCGTACTCGATCTCGAGAACCCGTCGCGCCTCGAGCTTCTCCTCGGGCGACAGATCGGGATCGTGCTCCACCTTGTGCACGGTGATCGAGATGTCGGGCAGCACGAAGGCCTCCGGATCGCTCGGCGATAGTTGCTCGACCCCCTGATCCGTCAGGTGGACGGAGTGGCCTTTCTCGTCGAGCACGAACAGAAGCTCGTTGTCGATTTCGCGGAACTCCTGCTTGGCTACCGGCAGCTTGCGGTCCGCCAAGTGCGCGAGCTCCGTCTTCTGCACCAGCTGCTTGTTGCCGGTCTCGTGCAGCATCTTCATCAGACGCCGGTTCTTCGGATGTCCGAGCTGCGCCTTGTACAGCTTGAGCGCCGCGACGTCGATGTCGCCCTTCTCCAGCGCCCGCTCGGCTTCGCCGACGAGCGTATTGACGAGCTCCGTCTGGCGACGGAACAGCCGCCCCACCGCCGCGTTGTGGTCGAAGTAGATCGTGTCGTTCTCGTTGCCGACCGGGCCCGAGATGATCAGCGGCGTTCGCGCCTCGTCGATGAGCACCGAGTCCACCTCGTCCACGATGGCGAACATGTGGTTCCGCTGGACACGCTGGTCCAGCGACACGACCATGTTGTCGCGCAGGTAGTCGAAGCCGAACTCGTTGTTGGTCCCGTACGTGATGTCGCGGTTGTAGGCGTCGCGCCGCTCCGGCGATCCGGGCTCGGTGTCGTCGAGACACCCCACCGTGAGGCCGAGGTACGTGTAGAGGTGCCCCATCCACTGCGAGTCGCGCCGGGCCAGGTACGAGTTCACCGTGACCAGATGCGCGCCCTTCCCCGGCAGCGCGTTCAAGTAGAGCGGCAGCGTCGCCACCAGCGTCTTTCCTTCCCCGGTGGCCATCTCGGCGATGCGGCCGAGATGCAGCTGGATGCCGCCCATGAGCTGCACGTCGTAGGGCACCATGTCCCACGTCATCTCGCGGCCGGTGACGGTCAGCGTCGTGCCAAGCAGGCGCCGCGCGGCGACACGCACCGTCGCAAACGCTTCCGGCAGCAGCTCGTCGAGGGCTTCCGCGACGGCGTTTCGCAAGGCAGCCTCGTGGCCGCCGCGTCCGTCCGCGCCCACAATCTCATGGTCGATGCGCTCGCGCTCTGACGCATCCTTGGCTCCGCGCTTCTCCTCCTTCAGGCGCGCGACCGCGGCCTCGAGCTCTCCGGTGCGCTCGGCGAGAATCGCGCGGAAGCGCTGCGTCTGACCACGCAGCTCGTCTTCCGAAACACGCTGCAGCTTGTCGTCCCACTCGTTGATCGCGTCGACGATCGGCTGAATGCGGCGCCGCTCCCGTTCGTGGCGGGATCCGACGATCGCCGTGATTACGCGTTTCAGCATGTATCCTCTAGCGGTATAACCGGTGCCGCGCGATGTACTCCGCGACACTCTCCGTCACGAATCCTCGAATAGACTTCCCCACCCGCACGCGCTCACGGATCTCCGTGGAGGAGACATCCACGCGTCGCGTCGGCAGCCGCTCGACTCGCGCGGGATCGACCTCCACCGGCAAGGTCGCCGGCGGGTCATCGCCGCGCTGCAGAATGGCGAGCCGCGCCAGCGAAACCACCTGCCCGGGGCTGCGCCATTGCCCGAACAGCGACAGTGCGTCCGCCCCGAGCAGCAAGTACCGGTCGTCGGCCGGGGCAACATCCGCGAAGTGACTCAACGTGTCCACGGTGAAAGATAAACCGGACCGCTGGACTTCCACGTCCGACACCTCGAAACGCTGCTCGCCCGCGACCATCAGGCGCGTCATGGCTAGCCGATGCTCCGCGGCGGCGGCCGCGCGGCCGACCTTCAGCGGCTGCGTTGCCGCGGGGATGAACACCAGGCGATCGAGTCCCAGGCGATCGACGGCGTCCGTTGCCGCCAGCAGGTGTCCCACGTGAGGAGGGTCGAAGCTGCCACCGAAGATGCCGAGTCGCACGGCGCCGTCAGGGAATCGGCGTCTGCCCGCTCGACGGCATGGGCGCGTCCCGGCACACCTCGGCGACCTCGGCGTCCGCGTTATACGTCTCGCGCAATCGCGTGCAGGTTTCGGCGTAGTCTTCACCATATTGAATTGCGCGATACGACTCCGCGAGCCGGAGCAACGCGTCGCGGGCGTGCGGTACGTGCGGCCACCGGTCCAGGACTTCGCGATAGTAGATGATCGCGGAGTCGAACGCCCGACGCCGCTGATAAAAGCGCCCGGTCAGGTAGCTCTTCGTCGCGAACCACTCCTCGAGCTCGGCGATCTCCCGACGCGCCGCGTCCGCATGCTCGCTGGATTCACCGTACAGCCCGATCAGCGTGCTGAAGGTCGCGAGCGCCGTTTCCCCGTAGGTCTGATCAAGCGTCGGCTTGCGCCACAACCGCCGATACGATCTGCCGGCCTCGAGCGCGGAGTCGTCGGCCAACGTGTCGTCCGGAAAGGACTCGAACAGCCGGGAATATGCCTGCGCGGCGAGCAGATGTTCCCGCTGCCGGGAATGCGCGTTGGCGAGGTACCAGAAAGCGCGTGGCAGGAGCGTGTCGCGCGCGGACAGGTCGAGGGTGAGCTTCTCGAAAGCCGCTATCGCGTTGTTCCAGTGTTCCTGCTCGTACTCCCGCACCCCGGCCTCGTAAAGCGACTGGGGCGTAGGATACTGACTCAGACGAAAGCCGCCGCGGCAGCCCACGAGCGCCACGGCCGCCAGGGCGACCAATGTCCAGTTGCGAACGTGCATAGGGAACGTGTACCCGACAGTTAGTAGCCGGGTTCAGCGATGCTCGCCCAGCCGGCGTGCGAGCATGGAGCGATAGGTGTCGAGGCGCGGCTCGTCCGGATGCCGCTCCGCGGCACCCTCCCAAACCGATTTCGCCAGCTCCAACTCGCCCGCAAGATAAGCTGCCAGGCCGCGAAGCAGCATGGCATCGAGCCAATCCGGCTTCTCGGCCAGACTCTGGTCCAGCATGCGCGCCGCGTCGTCCAGCCGGCCCGCGTCCAGCAGTGTCCGCGCGAGCTCCAGCCGCAAATCGGCGAACTGCGGACGCAGCTCGAGCGCCGCCTCGAACTGCGAGACGGCGGCCGTCGTCAGGCCGGCTTCGCGGTACGCCCGGCCCAGCTCGCCGTGCATGTTCGCGAGCCGGTTCGCCACGACGACGGGGAGCCCCGTGGCATCGCGTTGGCCGAGGTCCTGGGCGTGCGCAAGCGATTCGCCGGCTTCTTCGGCGCGACCCAGATCGCTCAGGATCACGGAGCGATTCAGGTGGGCCTCGACGTAACGCGGGTTTCGGGCGATGGCGGCATCGAACTCACGCAACGCCTCGTCCGGCCGGTCCGTGAGCGCGTAGCAGAGCCCCAGGAGATAGTAGGCGTCCGCGTACGCCTGCCCCGACTCGATCGCCGAAGCCAGAAGCAGCGCGGCACCGTGATAGTCGCGGGCAGCGAACCGCTCCCGCGCCACGGTCAGAAGATCAGGCGACGCCTGCAAATGCGCTCATGGACGAAACCCGGTCATGTGCCCGCCTTGACTCCGACGTCAGGCGCCGGCGCGGCGGGAATGCGGCTCGCGGCGTCCGCTCCGCGGCCGATGGAGTAGTACTCGAAGCCGAGCTGTTGCATCTTCGCCGGCGAATAGAGATTGCGGCCATCCACGACGAGACTCCGACGCAGCAGCGTGCGCATGCGCTCGAAATCCGGGTGCCGGTATTCGTTCCAGTCCGTGATCACGATGAGCGCGTCGGCGTCGCGTATCGCCTCGTAGCCGCTCTCGACGAAGGTGACGTGCGCATCGAGTCGCCGCTTGGCTTCCGGAATCGAGACGGGATCGTGCGCGACGATCTTGGCGCCCGCGGCCAGCAGATCCTCGATCACCGTCAGGGCGGGCGACTCACGCATGTCGTCAGTGTTGGCCTTGAAAGCGAGCCCCCAGAGCGCGACGCGCGCCCCCCGGATGTGTGGCCCCATCGCCGCCATGAGCTTCTCGGCGAGGCGGTGTTTCTGCCGCGCGTTGACGGCTTCGACCGACTCGATCACCTGGAGTTGG
>Ga0299914_10001169_pt1 | contig 17022 bp, 21 predicted proteins | sample RVTome_10_FD_201361 | JGI IMG/M metagenome (GOLD analysis project Ga0299914, IMG submission 201361) | Soil microbial communities from uranium-contaminated site in the Upper Colorado River Basin, Wyoming, United States - RVT153D57 (version 2) ...
GAGTAGGTCGAAGCCCCACCGGGCGGCCGTAGGCGGAAGCCGAAAGTTGGTCGGAGTGGTGGACGAAAGCGCAACCGGCTCGGCGAGTTTTTTTGGTCCGAGACGGGCCTCCGGGGTCGGGGCCCGGCGGTAGACTGGCGCCCGTGCACCCCCGCTTCCCAGCCTTCAGCCCCGGCTTCCACGCGCTTGTCTGGGGCATCGTGCTCGGGGCCTACATCTGGATCGGGCTGCTCGCCATCGGTACCGGCGGCGGGAGCGCCTTCCTCTTCGGCCTGGTGGCGGCCGTCCTGATCTTCTTCTTCGTCCGCCTCTGCGGCGAGGACCAGCTCCGCCGCGACTAGCCTTCAGAGACAGAGCGCTGCCGGCCAGTCGCCGCGCCTGCCCGGACGGGCGAGCGCTTCGAGGAGCAGGTCGGCCAGGTCGCCGCCCAGCTCGAGCTCCAGGCGGGCCCGGCCGCTCGGGCCCTCGTCCCGCGTGAGCAGCTCGAGCGCTGCGAAATGACGGAGCAGCTGAGGCGCGCCCCGGCCGTGGAGATCCTGCGCCGGTGCGGCGTCCATGACGCTCTCGGTATCGGCGAGCCCCCGCTCCCCGCTCCATCCCTGGCGCGAGGGAAGGCGCGGCCTCCTACTCCGGGTAGGGGCGGACGACGGCCGTCTCGTCCTCGCTCGCACCCTCCTCGCCGCGGTAGTCGTGGACGTCCTCCTCTGCGATCTCGGTCTCCTGCTCGACCGTGCGGACGCGCGGGCCGCGGGTGTCGAACGTGAACGCGAGCACGACCCCGAGGCCGAACGCGAGCACGCCCTGGAAGGCGATCAGGTTCTCGGCGAGGCCGCCGAGGCCGATGTCGCGGATCCAGCCCTGCACCTGCTCGCCCTCCTCGGTGCCCGTCGGCCGCGTCGCCACGAGGATGCCGCCGACGGCGACGAGCGCCGGCAGGAAGGCGAGGAAGAAGACGCCCGGGCTGATCGTCGGCGCCCCCCACTTCGTCCAGCCGCCCAGGAGCTGCGAGAGCCCCAGGCAGAGGCCGGCCCCGGCGAGGATGCCCATGGCGGCCCAGAACTCCCCGGTCGAGCCGAGGTCGAACTCGGAGGCGACCCAGACCAGGAAGCCCGCGACGGCGACGCCCAAGAGCGTCGTCAGCCCGCGCACGACGGGCGGGCTGGCCCAGGCGTGCTCCTCCCGCCGCACCGTCTCCGTCGTCTCCGTCGTCACCGTGTCGCCGTTCCTTCGGCGTCCGAACATGCTCCTCACCTCGCTCGGTCGGGTACGCATAGGTTTGCCCGCTCGCCGGACGGAGTAATCCGGCCTCAGGCGGCCTCAGGCGGCGAGGTCGCGCCGGCTCGAATCGAACGCGGCCGAGAAGAGCACGTCGCGGAAGGCGGCGAGGGCCTGCTCGCGGTCGTGCACGAAGACGTGCTCGACCACGCCCACGCGGCGGTCGTTGTAGAACGGGACGTCCACGTGGTCGCGGCTGACGAGGTTCACGGTCGTCTTCGCGCAGGCCGGGCATTCGACCGCGACCCCGACCTCCTCCCCGCCCCCGGACAGGACGCGGAAGGCCGACGGCGTGACCGGCCGCGGGCGCTCCTCCGGGTAGCAGAAGAAGGTCCACGGCCACTCCCCGGACCGGATCCGCCGCGCCGCGAGGTCGAGCAGCTCGGCCGCGACCGACTCGACCCGCGCGGTCATGAGGTTGACGAACTCCGCCTCCGAGCCCGCGAGCGGCGCCCAGTCGAGCTCGTCGTGGGTGACGAGGCCGTCGTGCTCCTCCCCGCACACGCAGGCGAACGTGATCTTGAAGACCGCGGGCCGGGTGGCGCCGGGCAGGCGCTCGAGGACCCGGAAGCGCGAGAGCGGGAGCCTGACCTCGCCTCGCGCCGGACACGAGAACGTGTAGCGGCCGGTCAGCTGGTCGTACATCGGACTGATTATGTATCGGCACGGAGGACGGTTCTCCGTACCGTGTACCCACCCCGGTCCTAGTCCGCGTACTTGACGAGCGAGAAGACGTCGTAGCCCTGCAGCTTCTCGCGGCCGTTCAGGAACTCGAGCTCGATCACGAACGCGAGCCCGACGACCGTACCGCCGAGCTGCTCGACGAGGTCGATCTTCGCCTTCGCCGTCCCCCCGGTCGCCAGCAGGTCGTCGTGGATGAGGACGCGCGCGCCGTCCGCAATCGCGTCCGCGTGGAGCTCCAGGGCGTCGAAGCCGTACTCGAGCGCGTACTTCGCGCTGATCGTCCGCCAGGGGAGCTTGCCGGGCTTCCGCGCGGCCACGAAGCCGCAGCCGAGCCGGTAGGCGAGCGCGGCGCCGAGGATGAACCCGCGCGCCTCGGCCCCGAGCACCACGTCCGGCTTCCGCGGCTCCGCGAACTCCGCCAGCCGCTCGACCGTCTCGTGCAGCGCCTCGGCGTCGGCGAGCAGCGGCATGATGTCCTTGAAGACGATCCCGCGCTTGGGGAAGTCCGGGATGTCCCGGATCTTGGCTTCGAGGTCCACGGTTGTCACGACCGCGGAACGATACCGCGGAGGGCGCGCCAGAAGAGCAGGTTGGAGAGCTCCTGGGAGAGCGCGGCGAGGGTCTCGAGGCTCTCGAGGCCGGCGTGGCGCTTCTCGGGGTTGGGCGAGCGGAGCTCCGGCGCGACGATCCGCTCGAGCAGGTCGGCCTCGTTGTCGGCCCAGCGCCGGAAGGTGGCGAGGTTGCGGGGCGCGACCCCGTAGCGCGCGAGGCGGGCGCACGCGGCGGCGACGTCGACGTCGCGCTCGGGGTAGCGGCGCTCCCCCTCCGCCGCCCGCGGCTCGAGCAGGCCGTACTCCTCGAGCTCGCGCACGAAGGCCGCGTCGACGCCGGCCCGCTCGCAGAGCGTGGCGAGATCGACCTCGTCCTCCGGCGCCTGCAGGCCGACCGCGCGGGCGCGCTGCCGCCGCTTGGGCGAGCCCGCCGCGAGCTCCTGGCGGATGACCCTGAGCGGGAGGAACTCGTCGCGCTGCAGCCTCAGGATCGTCTCCAGCCGCTCGACGTCGTCCTCGGAGTAGAGCCGGTAGCCGCCCTGGGTGCGCCGAGGCGCCAAGAGGCCCTGGTCTTCGAGGTAGCGGATCTTCGAGATCGAGATGTCCGGGAACTCGTCGCGGAGCCGGCTGCAGACCGCCCCGATCGTGAGCGGCCGGCCGGGCCCGATATCCGTCGTCGCCGTGGCCATTTGGGGTGCCTAGCTCTCCAGGAAGGTCAGCTTGTACTTCCCGATCTGCACCTCGTCGCCGTCCTCGAGCTTCGCGCTCTCGACGCGGCGGCGGTTCACGTAGGTGCCGTTCAGGCTCCCCTCGTCGTGCAGCGTGAAGCCGTCGGGCCCGCGGGTGACGACGGAGTGACGCCGCGAGACGGTGACGTCGTCGAGGAAGATCTCGCACTCGGGCCCGCGCCCGAGCGAGGTGCGGTCGGTCGTGAGCGCGAACGTCTCGCCGGCCCGCCCGCCGCCCGCACGGACGACGAGAGCCGGCCCCTCGATGCGGAGGCCGTCGAGCGAGAGGCTCTCGTCCTCGGTCTCGTCCTCGGGCGTGAAGGTCATCGTCGTATGCGCGCCCTGCTCCTCGCGGATGAGGAGCGCGCCGCACTTCGAGCAGTAGTTGGCGGCTTCGGGGTTCTGGAAGCCGCACTCGGGGCAGTGGACGGGGGTCACCGCTCCGCCGCGTCGAGCTCCTCGTCGCTCGGGGGCGGCGCCTTCGAGGCGAGGATCGCGGCGAGCTTGTCGACGTCGATCTCGTGGAGAGGGCTGTCCGCCTCCCCCACCTGCTTCTGCAGCCGCGCCTGGAGCTCGGCGCGCAGGATGTCGATCTTCCCGTGCAGGAGCCGGCGCTCGTACGAGACTTTGTGCTCCTCGACCATGAGCTCGCGGATGAGGTCCCGCAGCTCCTGGTCGGACAGGGTGCCAAGGTCAGGAAGGGCTTCCACGCGTGAACTCCAAGAATCGGGGACGGAGGGCGACCACACAGTAAACCAGCCGGCCGCCTAACAGTCAACCTCGACTTGAGGGTTGCAGGTCGCCTGCCTAGCCTTCCTCGGCCTCGTCCTCCCACGCGACGATCTCCTCGACCAGGCCCTGGAACTCGGCCTCGAGCGAGGCGCCGTCCTCGGGGGTCTTCCCCTCGGCGAAGATGTGGACGAGCGGCTCGTCCGGGTCGGGCAGCACCTGCGCCCAGCCGCGCTCGTCGTACACCTTGATCCCGTCGGTGACGTCGACCTCCTTGCCCTTCGTCCGCTCGGTGAGGATGCGCATCACCGCGCCCTTGCGCGCCCACGGGCAGCGCACCTGCCGGTGGACGACGGCCGACTCGGGGAGCTCGCCCACGATCTCCGAGAGCGGCCGGGCGGTCGGCGCCAGGAGCTCGAGCAGCTTGCAGAGGCTGGCCATCCCGTCGTAGGCGGGCACGAACTCCGGGAAGACGAAACCGCCGCCGACGGAGCCGGCGAAGATGACCCCGTCGCCCGCCGCGGCCAGGGTGAGGGCCGAGAGCGAGTGCGGCGTGCGCTCCACCTCGAGCTCGGTGCCGGCCACGAGCTGCTCGACGAGGCTCGTCACCGTGGTCGGGAAGGCCAGCCTGCCGCGCTTGCCGTCCGAGGCGAGGAGGCGCAGGAAGAGGAGGAGCTCCTGCTCGACGGGCACCTCGCGGGCCTGGTCGTCCACGAGGAAGATGCGCTCGGCGGCCGGGTCGAGGACGGCGCCGAGATCGGCCCCGACGGCCGCGACGAGGCGCTTCGCCTGGCCGAGCGACTCGGCCAGCGTGGCCGTCTCCCCCGCCTGCCGGCGCTCGCTCACGTACGCGTGCGAGGCGACGGCCTCGACGTCGAGCGCGCCGAGCACCTGCGGGAGCACGAGCGACGCCGCCGAGAACGCGTAGTCGACGACGATGCGGAACTTCCGCTCCCGGATCGACTCGGCGTCGAGCGTGGCGAGGAGGTCCTGCGCGTAGGTCTCCGCCGTCCGCGCCGAGTAGCCGATCTCGCCCACGTCGTTCCAGGAGGAGCGTCGGAACTCCTGCCGCGAGAAGTGCTTGTCGATCTCCTTGACCAGCGCGGGCGTGGCGGGCGTCCCGGGCGGCTCGAAGATGCGGATCTGCACCACCTCGGGGTCGTTGGGGCTCGGCTGGACGTGGATGCCGGCGTCGAAGCCCTCTGTCTTCAGGAAGTGGCGGTTGACCGCCGCCGGCATCACCTGCAAGTCGGTCGCGTGGACGCCGGCGGAGTTGACGCCGGCGATCAGCGCACGCCGGATCAGCCGGCAGGAGGCCGAGGCGGCGCGGCTCGTCACCACGCGGTCGCCGCGATCGAGCGCCGTCCCGAGCGCCAGGCCCAGGCGGAGCGCCGTCTCGGGAGTGAGGTCGACGTCGATGCGCCCCGACACGCCGTCCAGCCCGATCAGGCGCGAGGAGAGGCGCGACTCCCAGATGAGGTTACGGTCGACGAGCGCGCCCGACTCCACCTCCTTGAACGGGTAGATGCGGACGCCGGGCATGACGACGCTCTCCTCGCCGATGGTGCAGTTGTCGCCGACGGCGACGCCCTCGTGCAGGCGCGCGTGCGGCCGGATGTCGCAGGCGCGGCCGACGATAGCGCCCTCGACGAGGGCGCTGCGGCCGACGGAGGTCGACGCGTCGACCACCGAGCGGGCCGTGCGCGCGTGGTCGCCCAGGGTCACGCTCGGCATCAGCACCGAGTACGGGCCCACCGAGGCGCGCGGCGCGATGCGGCAGTAGTTGCCGATGAAGGCGGGCGCCTCGACCGCCTCGAGGTCGTCGAGGCCGACCCCCTCCCCCACCCAGACGTTGCCGCGCAGGCGGATACCGGGGACGTCCAGGCGCACGCGCTCATCCAGCGCGTCGAAGTTGGCCTGCCGGTACTGGTCGAGGTTGCCGATGTCCTGCCAGTAGCCCTCGCAGACGTAGCCGTACAGGGGCCTCCCCATCTCCAAAAGGAGCGGGAAGAGCTCCTTCGAGAAGTCGTACGGCGTGTCCGGCGGGACGTGGCGCAGCACCTCCGGCTCGAGGACGTAGATGCCGGTGTTGATCGTGTCCGTGAAGACCTGGCCCCAGGAGGGCTTCTCCAGGAAGCGCTCGATGCGCCCCTCCTCGTCGGTGACGACGATCCCGAACTCGAGCGGGTTGGGGACGCTCTTCAGCCCGATCGTCACCATGGCGCCCTTCTCCTTGTGGAAGCGGACGAGGGCGCCCAGGTCGATGTCGCAGAGGGCGTCGCCGGAGATGACGAGGAACGTCTCTTCGAGCGCCTCCTCGGCGAGCTTGACGGAGCCGGCCGTCCCCGCCGGCGACTCCTCCACCGAGTAGCGGACGGCCACGCCGTAGGCCTCGCCGTCGCCGAAGTAGCCGCGGATCGCCTGCGGCATGAACGCGAGCGTCACGATCACGTCGTCGAAGCCGTGCTCGCGGAGCAGGTCGAGGATGTGCTCCATGCAGGGCTTGCCGACGATCGGGACCATCGGCTTCGGCTGGTTCGAGGTGAGCGGCCGCAGGCGCGTGCCCTCGCCGCCGGCCATGACGACGGCCCTCACCGCCGCACCGTCCGGAGCGCGCCGACGACGTAGAAGACCGCCGCCAAGACGGCGAGCCCGACGCCGATCCAGAAGAGCCAGAGCGGCCACTCGGTGCCCTCGTCGGAGGCGATGACGCCGGTGATGGCCGCGTAGAGCACCCAGGTCGACGCCTTGCCGAGCGTCGAGACGGAGAGCTCGTAGCCGCGGTCTCGCACGAAGCCGAAGCCGCCGATCAGAAGCGCGTCGCGCCCGAGGACGATCGCCAGAGCGAGCCACGGCAGGCGGCCGTCGAGGCAGAGAAGCAGCACGGCCGCGTCGATCATGAGCCGGTCGGCGAGCGGGTCGGCGACCCGTCCGAACTCGGACTCGACGTGCCAGCGCCGCGCGAGGTAGCCGTCGACCTGGTCGGTGATCGCCGCGGCGGCGAAGAGCGCGGCGAGGCCGTAGCTCCCCTCGCCGTCCGTGCGCAGCAGCAGGACGACGAAGACCGGGATCGCGACCAGACGCAGGATCGTGAGCGCGTTCGGCAGCTGCGCCAGCGGTGCGGAGACTACGCGTGTCGCCATTCTCGGACCGAATGGTAACGTCGCCGCGATGTCGGCCCCCTACCGGCTCCCCGGGTTCGTGAACGCGCACAGCCACGCCTTCCAGCGCGCGCTCCGCGGGAAGGTCGAGGGCGGAGACTTCTGGGCCTGGCGCGAGTCCATGCTGGACGTGGCCAAGTGCCTGGCACCGGGAGACGTCCGTTCGGGCTACGCGGCGACGTACGCCGAGATGCGCACGGCCGGGTACACGGCCGTCGGTGAGTTCCACTACGTCGGGCTCGCCGAGGCCGAGGCGGCGGTCGCGGCCGCCCGCGACGCGGGGATCGAGCTCGTGCTGCTGCTGGCCGCCTACGGCCGCGGCGGCCTGGAGCGCTTCCGACAGCCCTCGGCCGCCGCGTACCTCCGCCAGGTGGAGTCGCTGCGCGCCGCCGGCGCGCAGGTCGGCCTTGCTCCCCACTCCGTCCGCGCGTGCCCACGCGACTGGCTCGAGGCGATCGGGCGCTACGCCGCGGAGGAGGGGCTCGCGCTGCACGTCCACGCGGGCGAGCAGCCGCGGGAGATCGAGGAGTGCCTCGCCGAGCACGGCCTGCGGCCGGTCGAGCTGCTCGCCGAGACCGGCTGCCTCGGCCCGCGGACGACCGTCGTCCACGCGACGCACGCCGACGAGCGTGAGCTCGACCTGCTGGCCGAGCACGGCGCGGGCGTCTGCCTCTGCCCGACGACCGAGGCCAACCTCGGCGACGGCTTCCCGCCGCTCACGGGGCTCCTGGAGCGCGGGATCTCGCTCTCGATCGGCTCCGACTCGAACGTGCGGATCGACCCGCTGGAGGAGCTGCGGCAGCTCGAGGGCACGGCACGCCGGCAGACGCTCCGCCGCAACGTGATCCCGGTCGAGCGGCTGCTCGAGCTCGGATCGTCCGGGGGCGCGCGGGCGCTGGGGCTCGACGCGTGGCCCGGGGTCGAGGTCGACCTCGACCACCGGTCGCTCTCCGGCGTCGAGCGCGAGGACGTCCCGGCCGCGCTCGTCCACGGCTGCGGCGCCGACGTCGTCGTCTCCTAGCCGGGCGCGGCTGCAGCGCGAAATACGGTGGCGCTCTCCCTCGTTTACGACCTCGAACCGCATGAGAGCCGTCACGCTCGACAGCTTCGAAACCCAGCCTGCCCTGCGCGAGGACGTGGCGGAGCCGAGCCCGCGCTCCGGCGAGCTCGTTGTCCGCGTGCGCGCCTCCTCGGTCAACCCGGTCGACGCCTTCATCGCCATGGGCGCTCTGAGGGAGAGGGTCGAGCACGAGTTCCCCCTCACCCTCGGGCGCGACTTCGCCGGCGTCGTCGAGCGAGTCGGAGTGGACGTGACTCGCCATCGCGCCGGGGACGAGGTCTTCGGCTTCCTCCCGGCCACGAACCCGACGGTCAGGGACGGAAGCTGGGCCGAGCTGATCGTCCTCCCCGAGGACGACTTCGTCGCCGCGAAGCCGGACGGCGTGGACACGGCGTCGGCGGGTGCCGCGCCGGTCGCCGCGCTGACGGCGATCGCCGCCTTCGACGCGCTCTCGCCGGCCGAGGGCGAGGACGTGCTAGTCGTCGGCGCGACCGGCGGCGTCGGCAGCTTCTTCGTGCAGCTGGCCGCGTCCGCAGGAGCGAACGTGATCGCGCCCGCCCTCGCCGAGGACGAGGCCTACCTGCGCGACCTCGGGGCCGGCGAGATCCTCGACCGCGACAGCGACGTCGCCGCCGCCGTCCGGGAGACGCATCCCGACGGCGTCGCTGCCGTCTTCGACGTGGTCTCCCGCGCGCCGGACGCCTCGCTCCTGGCGGAGGGCGGCCGGCTCGCCTCGCCGCTCGGGGCTGCCGGCGAGGGCGCGGGGCGCTTCAACGTCATGGCGGTGCCCTCCCCGGCCAACCTCCAGCGGCTCGGAGAGCTCCTCGCCGCGGGCACGCTCCGCGTGCCGATCCAGCGCACCTATCCGCTCGAGCAGGCCGGCGAGGCCCTCCAGGAGCTCCCGGCGACCCACACCCGGGGGAAGCTCGGCGTGACGGTTGCCTAGCCGGATCTAGCCGGCGGCCAGCTCTTTCGAGCGCTGCATCGCCGCCTGGATGGCGTTGAGAAACGCGGCGCGCACGCCGGCCTGCTCGAGCTCGCGGATGGCGGCGATCGTCGTCCCGCCCGGCGAGGTGACGGCTTCGCGGAGCTCGACCGGATGCATGCCCTCGTCGCGCAGGAGCTTGGCCGTGCCCAGCATCGTCTGCACGACGAGGTCGGTCGAGACCTCGCGGGAGAGCCCGAGCAGGATCCCCGCCTCGATCATCGACTCGGCCAGGAGCGCGAAGTACGCCGGCCCGGAGCCCGAGACGGCCGTGATCGCATCCATGTAGGGCTCGTCCACGCGCACGGAGCGGCCGACGCTGGCGAGCACCTCCTCGGCGCGCGCGAGATGCTCCTCACCCGCGTGCGCCCCCGCGGCGATGCCGGCCATGCCCTCGTGGACGGTCATGGGGGTGTTCGGCATAGCGCGGACGACCGGCACCTCACCGTGCAGGTGGCCCTCGATGAACGCGGTCGGGATCGCGGCCACGATCGACACCACCGTCTGCTCCGGCGTCACGGCGCCGGCGATCTCCGCGAGCAGGCCCTCGATGTCCTGGGGCTTCACGCCGATGACGACGAGTCCGGCGCCCTGGACGGCCTCGACGTTGGCGAGCGTGGTCCGCACGCCGTGGCGCTCCGCGAGCTCGTCGAGGCGCTCCTGGTGGCGCGCGGTGGCGACGATCTCACCGGGCTCGCGCCAGCCGGAGGAGATCACCCCGGAGATGAGGGCCTCGGCGGCCTTCCCGGCCCCGAGCACCGCGAGCGTGCGTCCGGCCTCTGCCATCGCCCGCGAACCCTACCGCGCGGGAGTGGGCTATATCTTGGCTTCGACGTTGAGCACGCGGTCGAGCGACCGGTCTGACCGGTAGCGGTCGTACCCCTTGCCGCCGTTCACGTGGTCGTGCCGGCCGTCCCAGCCCCTGAGCCAGTCGTTGCCGGCGCCTCCCTGGAGCACGTCGGCGCCGCCGTCCCCCTGGATACGGTCGCTGCCGGGGCCGCCCCGGATGATGTCGTTCCCGGAGTTGCCGCCGATCGTGTCGTTGCCGCCGAGCCCGCAGATGACGTCGTTGCCGGGCGTTCCCAGCAGGAAGTCGGGGCCGGGCGTCCCCTTGATCGTGCACGGCTTCGAGAGGTCGGGCGTGTGCCCCGACGCCACGTACGGCTGCACGGCGACGGCGACCGCGACGCCGAAGAAGGCGAGCCCGAGGACGAGGACGCGCGCGCGCATGCTCTCTCGATCGGCCGTCGCGCCGATCGGCACGATCCCTCGTGCGAGGAGAGTCAGAAGCGGCGCTGCAGGGCGAGGATCGTGCGGACGTAGACCCGCGTCTCCGGGTAGAGACCGTGCCGCCGGACGGCCCTCGGGCCCTGGTAGTAGGCGGCCAGCGCGAGCCGCCGGTTGCCGCCGTAGAGCCGCAGGAGGTGGCGGAGGTACAGGATCCCGACGCGGACGTTGCCGCGGGCCGTCCGGCGGAAGTCCCGGCCCGCCAGCACGTCCTCGACGAAGCGCCAGGTCGCCGGGATCACCTGCATCACCCCCCAGGCGCCGGCCGGCGACGTCACGTTCCAGTGGAAGCCCGACTCCATCCACGCGAGCGCGCGGACGAGGCTCGGGCTGACGCCGTAGCGGCGGGCCCAGTACCCGAGCATGACGCGCACCTTCGCCCGGCTTGCCCCCCGCGCCGCCACTCGGCGGGCGGCGGTTCCGCGGGCGAGCGCTCGCGTGGTCGCGGGCCCGACGATCCCGTCCGCGGGCAGGGCGGACCGGCTCTGGAAGCTCCGCACTGCCCGCTGGGTGCTCCGCCCGAAGATCCCGTCGATTCCGCCGACCCTGACCCCGCGCCGGCTGAGCAGGAACTGGACCACGGAGACGTCCCAGCCGACCATGCCGCGCCGGACCGGGCGCTTTCCCAGCAGCGGCCTCCCGAGCCGGCCGAGCCGCGAGCGCGTCTGCGGCCCGACGATCCCGTCGACGGCGATCCCCTCGCGGCGCTGCAAGGTCCGGACGGCGCGTTTCGTCTGCGGCCCGAGCAGGCCGTCGACCGGCCCGCGGTAGAGGCCCTCGGCGCGCAGCGCGACCTGGGCGCCCGCGATGTGCGGGGCCAGCCTCGCCTCGGCGGGCGCGGCCGCCACGAGGGCGGCCAGGACGGATGCGAACGCGACGTACCTTCCGGTTCGCATGCCTGGTCCTTGGCGCCCGCCTCCCGTTTTCCTGCCTCGGACCGAAGCCGCGGCCGCCTCCCGGCCAAGCGAGAGGCAGCCGCATGGGCTCAGTGAGACCACGCGGCCTGCATCGAACCACCCCAGGAAGGGGTAAGCGGGCCATACCCCCTTGGCCTAGGGAGGCCCGCTCACCCGGGTGGGACGCGGCCATGAAGCTGCGTCCCCGCGACACACGACCTGCGGCCGAATCGCGCGCCGCCCCGCGGAGGATAGCGCCGAACGCGGCGTGCGCAAGTCGGGTGCCGCTCGTCGACCCCGTTCGACGACAGGAGCGGGAGGCGGCCTTGCCGGCGTCCTCCCGCATGAGAGTCCCGCGCCGCGACCAACTGCGATCACGAAGGCAACTGGCCGCGCGACGGAGTGCAGGCGACTTTACGGCCTGGCTGTAAGTGGCCTGTAAAGGCTCATCGGGGCGTTCGCTCACGGTTCCGCGCGCCCGCCCCTCGCGGGCGAGAGCCTCCCGTCGGAGCGCCCGGATCTGAACCGGCGACCTCTGTCGACCCGGACGAGCTCGACGCCTCTGTGGACGGCGCGCCGGCGACGCTCAATTCAGCGACCGGCGCTGGCCTTGCGGCGACGCGCGCCCCCGCTCGTCCCGGTCGCGCGCGTCGATTTCCGGTTCCTGCGCCCATCCGACGAGCTCGTTGCCTCGTGCACGCGACTGATCAACTCATCGGGCAGGTCCGAGGCCCGTGCCTTCGCCTCATCGGCAACGGTTTTCGCATGGCGACTGAAGGCCCGGCTCGTCGTCAGGGCGTAGATCCCGGCCCCAGCGGCGGGAAGAAGCAACCAGCGCACCGCAGGCCTCGTCCTTGTCGTGTTCTTCCCCTTTGCGGCGTCCGCCACGTTTGCGAGACGTTCTGCGAGATCGATTACCTGTTCAGAGAACTTGTTCACATCGGCCATCTTGGGACTCCTCCGCGTTCGCTGTTTACCTCGGCCACTCCACTTCCCGTCCCGTCGGCGTCGGAAACCCCGTTTCAACAGGAGCGCCTCCGGCTTCCAAGAAGGGCCTGACGATTGAGTTGCCTTCCTCGTCCTCAACCTCGAGGAAGCGCGGAGCCTCGCGCCGGGTGGGCGATCGTTGCGCCAGATGAGAAAAGCCCCGCTCAGCCGGGGCTTTTCCCAGTCGGGGCGCCCGGATTTGAACCGGGGACCTCTAGTCCCCCAGGTCCCTTATTAGCGGGACAGTGGAGGACACGGCGGACGAAACCGCTCAACAAAGCGAGATCGTTCTCTCCCGCAGGATGTGGCTGGACCCTCCTGGACGGGAGTGCGCTGACACGGCGCTGACACGGCGGGGCGTCTCGCATCGTGGAGATGCACACCCAGCCCGCCTGGGACTTGACGGAGGAGACGCCCCAAGGGCTGGGCGTTCTTCAACGCGAACGGCTATCTCGGCACGGTGACCGAGGATGGCCACGTGATTGCCGAGTCCGAGTTCGAGAACGACGGCGGGACGGCGGCGAAGGATTGAGCCGATCGGGATGCAGGACGGGCGGCGCGCGAGCGTGAGCCGTCCGTCCTGCTCTCCCGCCACGATGCGACGCGGTGACGGTCCCGCGAGACTCGAAGGTCGAAAGCTGGCAGGACGATATGGGCCGTGTCGCCGCCGACGTTGTTGGCCTCTTCTTCCCGCGGAACGTCCATCGCGCGCTGAACGAGATCCTCGCGGAGAACGACGACCTCCCACCGTCGCACATCTTCTACAGCTACCTGCACACCACGTACGCGAACACGCAGACGATCGCCGTACGGCGAAACCTTGACGAGCGAGACGAAGATCACGTTTCGCTCGCACGGGTGATGAAGGAGATCGAGGCTGAGCCGAAGCGTCTGACGCGCCAGCGGTTCCTCGAGACTCACGTCTTCGGATTCACGGAGCGCACCGAGGACGACTGGTATCGGAACTTCGCCGGAGAGACGGAGGACTACCTCGACCCGACGATCGTCGCCACTGACCGAGACGCGCTCCGAGCAGCGACGAAGAGTCACAAGCTCTGGGCGAATCTCCGCGTCGCGAACACCGACCGACGACGGATCGAGCCGGAAGAACGCGCGACGTTCGCGGAACTCGATCACGCGATCGACGTGATCGGACTTCTCTTCCGGAAGTACGACCTTCTCCTCCGAGGAGCCGAGTCGCCCGTGATCCTCCACTGGGATCCGAAGCCCGATCTCGTCGCTCTCTTCTCCGTGCCGTGGATTCGTTCCTGAGGACGCCGATCCGCGATCGCTACCCTCCCGGCATGGCGACGCGGCGCGCGTCCTGCTCGTGCGGGCAGCTCACGGTCGAGGTCGAGGGCGACCCTGTCAGGGTCTCGATCTGTCACTGCCTCGCCTGCCAGCGGCGCACAGGGAGCGTGTTCGGGATGCAGGCACGCTGGCCCCGCGAGCAGGTGCGGATTGAGGGCGACGCGACCGAGTACGTGCGGATCTCCGACGAGGGCGAGGAGCGCTCGTTGTTCTTCTGCCCGCGCTGCGGCGCGACCGTCTACTACTGGGCCGACCGGGAGCACATCGCGGTGCCGGTCGGCGCGTTCGCCGACCCGAACTTCCCCGCACCGCGCGTCTCGGTGTGGGAGGACCGCATGCACCCGTGGGTTGGCCTGCCCGACGGGATCGAGCACATCGGCTGAGCTCCTCTGGGTAACTCACGGAAATTTCCGCACTCCATCCCCGGGGCACGAGTCCTCCGATAGACCACTACTCCGGGCGGGATTGTTCATAAGGAGGCACTCGATGAACTGGTTTCGCGCTCATCGCGGCTGGACGATGGCGATCGCCGTCGTCCTCGTAGTCCTGATCGCCTTCTTCTGGATCTGGACGTAGAGCTTCGCCAGCGAAGCCGGATCCTCTCGCCTGGCGGAGGGGAGACCCTCCCTACCCCCCTTGCTCAGATCCCCGGAGGGAACTGAGGCGGGGAGAATCGGACCGGGCTCTCCGGACAGCTAACGCGCGCGACGCGCGAGAAGCTAGCGCGCGTGACGCCGCGAAAGAGCAACGGCGAGCCGTACTCGACGCTCATCCTCCCCGCCCTGGAAGCGGAACTCACCCGGCGGCTGGAAGCGGAACTCGCGGACGGACGCGGCCAGGAGGACGACTTCGTGACCGCGATGCCGCGGACGGGACTTCCGCCGCATCAGCGGACGCTCGCGGACGCCGTGACGGACGCCGCGCTCTCCGCGGGACTCGGACACGTCACCCCGCAGACGCTCCGTCGCTCCTTCGCATCGATCGCCGCGAGACGGATCCCCGATCCCGCGGAAGCCGCGCACATGACCGGGCACTCCCTCGACGTATGGGTTCGTCACTACGTCGGACGCTTCGGACCCGACGCGCGCCAGGACGCCCGTAAGCGACTCCTGGACGGGGGACTCGGAGCCGCCGAGATCCCGGTCCGTTGACATAGCGCCGACATTTTCGGCCTCCCGTTCTCACGACGGGAAGCTAGAACGAGGAAAGCCCCGCTCGGACGGGGCTTTCGCGTATCGGGGCGCCGAGATTTGAACTCGGGACCTCTAGTCCCCCAGACTAGCGCGCTAACCAGGCTGCGCCACGCCCCGCGAGACTACGGATCGTAGCGGATCGCCGGTCAGCCCTCCCCGCGCCCGCGGGCCTCGGCGAGCAGCGCGGAGACCTCCTCGTCGGCGACCGGCGGGAAGCGCTCGTACCACAGGCCGACGACGCCGAAGAGAGGCGGCTGCTCCGGGCAGACGACCTCGTCCGCCTCGGACGCGAGCGCGGCGACCGTGTCGGCCGGGCCGAGCGGGATGGCGACGACCACCCGCGCCGCGCCCGCCTCCCGCGCCCAGCGGACGGCGGCGGTCATCGTCGCCCCGGTGGCGAGCCCGTCGTCGACGAGGACGACGGTCCTGCCGGCCGGGTCGAGCGCCGCGTGCCCCGCGTGGAGCCGGTCGTCGAGCTCCTCCGCCCTCCGCTCCGCCGCGGCGACCGCGGCTGCAACCGCCTCCGGCGTCGTCCACCCGTCGTCTCGGAGGAAGAGGCCGCCGCCCGGAGTCACCGCGCCGATCGCGTACTCGGGCTCCAGCGGATGGCCGACCTTGCGCACGGCGAGGACGTCGAGGGGAAGGCCCAGGCGCTCGGCGACCGCGGCGGCGGTGACGACGCCGCCGCGCGCGAGGCCGACAACGATCCCGTCCGCGATCCCGTCGGCGGCGAGCGCGTCCGCGAGGCGGCGCCCGGCGTCGGCCCGGTCGGCGAAGAGCGGGCCCGAACGGTCGCTGCGGGCCGGGGACGTCATCCCTTCACGACCCCGATCGGCCGGAGGCGCGCCACGCGCCGGGCGAGGCCGGCGCGCTCGACGACCTCGACCACGCGCCCGACGTCCTTGTAGGCGCCCGGCGCCTCCTCGGCCAGGCCGCGGTTCGAGGGGCAGCGCACGACGATGCCGCGGCTTTCGAGCTCCTTGCGGAGCGCCGCGCCGGCCACCTGCTTGCGGGCCTGCGTCCGGCTCAGGCGCCGGCCGGCGCCGTGGCACGTGCTCCCGAACGAGCGCTCGAGCGAGCCGGGCTCGCCGGCGAGCACGTAGCTCTCCGTGCCCATGCTGCCCGGGATGAAGACGGGCTGGCCGACCTCGCGATACGCGGCCGGGATCTCCGGCGAGCCCGCGGGGAACGCGCGCGTGGCGCCCTTGCGGTGGACGCAGACCAGCCGGTCGCCGTACCGCTCCAGCTTGGCCACGTTGTGGGCCACGTCGTAGACCTGGAGCGTCCCGTCCGCGACGGCGTCCCCGAGGATCCGGCGGACCGACTCGCGCACGCGGTGGGCCATGGCGTGGCGGTTCCCCCACGCGAAGTTGGCGGCGGCCGCCATCGCCGCCAGGTAGGCGCGGCCCTCCGGCGACGACTGCGGCGCGCAGGCGAGCTGACGGTCCGGGAGCTCGATGCCGTAGCGCTCCTGCGCCGCCTCCATGAGCCGGACGTAGTCCGTGCACACCTGGTGCCCGAAGCCGCGCGAGCCGGAGTGGATGAGGACGGTGGTCTGGCCCTCACGAAGGCCGAAGGCCTTGGCCGTCGAGGCGTCGAGGATCTCGTCGACCCGCTGGAGCTCGACGAAGTGGTTGCCGGAGCCGACGGTTCCCACCTCGCCCCGGCCGCGCAGGCGCGCCTTCTCGGACACGGCCGCCGGGTCGGCATCCTCCAGGCAGCCCTCGGACTCGGTGTGCTCGACGTCGGCCGCGGTGCCGATGCCCTGCTCGACGAGCGAGCGCGGGCCCTCACGAAGCAGGCGGTCGAGGGCGGCGCCCTGGATGAGCAGGTCACCGCGCCGGCCCGTGCCGGCGGGGATGGCGCGGGCGATCTCGTGGACGAGCGCCTCGCGCCGGTCGCCGAGCTCCTCGGCAGACAGCGGGAGCGCGAGGAGGCGGACGCCGCAGTTGATGTCGTAGCCGACCCCGCCCGGCGAGACGACGCCGTCGGGCGCCTCGATCGCCGCTACGCCGCCGACCGGGAAGCCGTAGCCCTGGTGGAAGTCGGGCATCGCCAGGGCGGCCTCGACGATGCCCGGCAGCGTGGCCACGTTCTGGAGCTGCTCGAGCGAGCGGTCGCCCGCGACGGCGGCGAGCAGCTCCCGGTCGGCGAAGACGCGCGCGGGCACCCGCA
>Ga0299914_10001170_pt1 | contig 17019 bp, 15 predicted proteins | sample RVTome_10_FD_201361 | JGI IMG/M metagenome (GOLD analysis project Ga0299914, IMG submission 201361) | Soil microbial communities from uranium-contaminated site in the Upper Colorado River Basin, Wyoming, United States - RVT153D57 (version 2) ...
GAACCACCCGCGCGCGATCCGGCAATCGGCGCTAGCTGTCCATAGAGCTACTCGGGTTCGTATCGGTTGCTGATGAGCCAGTCGAAGATCTCGTGGCGGAGGTATGTGAACTTGCGGCCGCCGGGTTTGCGGTGAGCCGGGATGATGCCTTCACGCACCCAGGCGCGGATGATCTGCTCGTTGGTATGCAACAGATCAGCGAGCTGGATGGTGTCCAGGACCGCCGGCACTTCCGGATACCACCGGTCGTAGTCGATGGACCTCTCCGTCACGGTGTGTCTCGCTCCCTCTCGTCGGTCACGTCTTCGTCCTCGATGTCGGTGTCATCGTCGACCGGTCGCATGGCTGCGATCACCTCGTCGCGGAAGAACCGGAACTGCTGGCCCCATCGCATCGCGTTGAGCTCCTTGCGGTGGACTTTGTCGCGGACGTCACCAATGGTGCAATGCATCATCTCGGCGACATGGGCGGTGGTAAGGATGGTCGGGTAGAGGCGGCGTAGCTCCTCAATCGGGTCCGGATTGCTCATTCCTGCCTGATGCTACTCAACGTTGCTACAGAAAGGAACGGTTTCAGAGGCTGAACCGGAGTTTTGTCCGTATTTTGTCCGTCAGAGGACGAGAAACGTCGGGAATCGAGGAGGAGGGACGAAAGACGAAGTCCCAGCTCAAGGCCCACTTTCGGGACTTTCGTCCTGGTCGCCGGAGCCGTCTTGGAAGGCTTTTAACCCGAAGGTTGAGGGTTCGATTCACTCGGGACCCACCGATAAAAGGCCAGCGATTGAGAACAATCGTTTTCAATAGCGAGCCGCCAGAAGCCTGACCACTGCCGAGGCATAGGGACTCTGTCCGTATCGACGTAAAACCCTCCTTTCGCTTGCCGTTCTCAGGCACCTGAAGTCACGCTCTGGCTTCGTAGGAACGGCGTAACGATTGATCCGACCCGCTGCGCATGGCTGACCCAGGGTCCGTGGCCACCGGGAACGACGTGGAGCTCCGCTTGGGGGATGATCTCTGCGGCGCGCTCCCCAACCGCTGGTGGTCCAAAGGTGTCATTTGCGCCCCAAATGAGCTGAACGGGCTGGGTGAGTCGGGCGAGCTGCTCTTCGGTGAGAGCCACCCCAGGTCGGGCTCCCCGAAGGCGAACGGCGGCGTGGTGAAGCTCGAGCAAAGCGTGTCCGGGAGAGGCAAGCCGTTGATGTGCCAGGAACAGCTCGCGCAACTCGGGTAGATCGGTGAAGTCCTCTCCCGCCATCGCGATGATTCGATCGACCAGTTGAAGTGAGGGTGGTTGGAGTCGCATCAACAGTCGCCCGACAGGAGGGATTGAGCTAAGGCGGATTGGGAAGGGCGCCGAGGTCCCCAACATCAACGCTGGACATCCGATGTAGGCGAGGGCAGGCACCCGGTCGGGCTTATCCAGCGCCAGCCAGGTCGACCACAGCCCTCCCATCGACTGGCCCACGAAGACCGGACGATCCAGTGCGAGCCGGTCGAGTATCTGGTCGAGGAAAGCAACGCTCATCGATCTAAGAGTCTCGGTGGTGTATGTCGCGGGGTCGGTGAGGCCCATCCCGGGCAGGTCAACCGCGTAGAGGGTGAAGCCGTTGAGCTCTGCCATCAACGGTGCCCACATGGCAGCGGGAGGTCCGCCACCGATCACCATCATCACGGGCGGTCCGTCGCCTACGACCAGAACATGGGCCCGCCCGTCTAATGCGGGCACATCAACGAAACGGCTCTCTGCCTGGATACCAAAGCGATCCAGCAGGCGTTCCTGAGCTTGTATGTATCTCGGCACCGACATTTCATCTCCTTCGATCAACACAGATGGTTGACACTGTGTAAAGCGACCATACAGACTAGGTTAACTCTGTGTCAAGTAAAGTTCCGTCCTATGGCGACCCGAAGACGAGGGATCGGATCCTCGATTCGACCTGGGAGCTGATCGAAGAGCAGCGCTCCAGCCCCAAACTGAGCGATGTGGCCGATCGAGCGGGAGTGTCACGTCAAGCCGTCTACCTCCACTTCGGTGACCGCGCGGGTCTGCTCGTAGGACTGGTCCAGTACATGGACCAGAAGCTGGGGCTCGACGAGGCGGCGGTCCAGATCCACCAGGCGCCGACCGGTGTCCACGCTCTGGAGGCGATGGTGCAAGCACTCAGCGTCTTCGCCCCCAAGATCGACCCTGTGGCCCAAGTGCTCGAGGCCGCTCAGCACCAAGACGAAGCCGTAGCGGCGGCCTGGACGAATCGAATGGCTGGCCGTCGGGGTCTCATCCGGGCCATCTTCCAGAGGATCGCTGACGAAGGGCGTCTCGCCGAGAGATGGACTATCGATGCAGCCGCCGACCTCAGCTACGCACTCACCATGCCGGGACCCTGGCGCGAACTAACTACGAAACTCGGATGGACTACCTCACAGTACGCCGAGAACCTCACCGAGCTCCTCCGCCAAAGCCTCCTCACCGACTGATCCCCCCCAACCCCACGAGTAAGACCAACCCCGGACTGCCCAACATTCAGCCGGGTCGCGAGGTCCAGAGAGTCGTGACATACGCTTGGGAAGGTCGAAGTCCACGCCGTCCTGTCGATGGAGGGGGACTAGCTAGGACGGCTCCGGACGGAGCGCGAGACAAATGGTGCCCGCTCTGCCTGATTCGCTGCGAGGTAATGTCATTTAGATGGCCGACGACGCATTCTCCGATCGTGGTCGGGTCCGCACAGCGGAGATCATCGCTGCTCTTTCTTTGGCTACCGACCTGGCCCTGGGAGCGCCCTTCGAGTATGGGCTAAGGAGCACTCTCGCCGCGATGCGCCTTGGCGATCGTCTCGATGTCAATACGGAAACCGCCTCACAGACCTACTTTCTCTGTCTCTTGTTCTACGTGGGTTGCAACGCCCCTGTCGACCTAGACCCGGAGATCTTCGGAGATGACGAATCCTTCGTGACGCACGCCACCCCGGCTCGCTTCGGCTCTCGGACTGAAGCGGCCAGGGGCATGGCTCGGGCGATAGCTCCGCCGGATGGTCCTTGGCTCTTGCGCGCCAGACAGATCGCGCATGGGCTACCGAGACTGGCGCTTGCCTTCCCCGGTGTGGTTGCTGCCAGTTGTGAGGTTGCCCGGATGCTGACGGAGAGTCTGGGATTGGGCACCGCCATGTCGCGGCTCTTTGCATATGAGGAGGAGCGTTGGGACGGCAAGGGCATGCCAGCTGGCGTCGTGGGAGATGAGATACCGCTTCCGATGCGGATCGTGCACGTCGCGCGCGACGCAGCGTTCCAGCGTCTGCTGGGTGATGAGGAGTACGTGGCCGCGGTGATGAGTCAGAGAGCAGGTCGGGGGCTCGATCCAATGGTCGCCGATCTGGTTGCCAAGGACCCCGAGGAGATCCTCTCGACGGATCGAGATGCTTCTTTATGGGAAGCCGTGTTGAGCTCCGAGCCGAAGCCGTGGCTGATGTTGGAGGGGGAGGCGATCGACCAGGCCATGTCGGCCATGGGCCATTTCTCAGACATGGGCATTCCACACCTCGTGGGGCATTCTGGTGGAGTCTCGGAGCTGAGCAGGGTCGCTGCAAACCTGATGGGTCTCGACTCAGGGCAGGTGACGGCAATCGGCCGGGCGGCCCTGGTCCATGACCTGGGGCGATTGGCGGTGCCAGCGAGGATCTGGGAAAAGACCGATCCGTTGACGGTGGACGATTGGGAGCAGGTGAGGCTGCATGCATACCACACCGAACGAGTCCTGGTCCGATCCCCGTTTCTCGCCGGGTTTGCCGCGGTCGCAAGCTCCCATCACGAACGTCTCGACGGGTCGGGCTATCACCGGGGCATCGCTGCACCATTGCTCGACCCGATGGCCCGTCTGCTTGCGACCGCAGACGCCTATCACGCTATGACCGTGCCACGGCCCCATCGGAATGGCCTCTCCCCAACCGAAGCCGCAGACGCCCTCACCGACGGAGCCCGGGACGGACGTCTCGATCCCGACGCGGTTACTGCAGTGCTGGAGGCGGCAGGTCATCGCAGCCCCTCGTTAGATCGGCCATCCGGGTTGACCGAGCGCGAAGTGGAGGTCGTACGTCTCCTCGCCCGCGGCCGGCAGACCAAACAGGTCGCCCGGGCTCTTCAGATATCTGTGAAGACAGCGGACTACCACATCCAAAACGCCTACCGAAAGATGGGTGTCTCGACCCGAGCTGGGGCAACTCTGTTCGCTATGCAGCATGGTCTGGTCACCTGGGAGAACTCCCTATAGGCAAGTGCAGCCATTGCTCTTAAGGTCAGAAAGGAGGCCCTAGGAGGAGTTACTTTATGAAAGAACGGCAGGCCGAGACGCTGGTGATCGGTGGCGGGCAGGCAGGTTTGGCTGTGGGCTATCACCTCGCCAAGCGTGGACTTCCATTCACGGTCCTGGACGGGAACGAAAGGATCGGTGATGCCTGGCGGAAGAGGTGGGACTCGCTGCGCCTGTTTACCCCCGCTCGTTACAGCGGACTGCCCGGGATGCCGTTTCCAGGATCACCTTCATCTTATCCGACCAAAGATGAAACCGCCGATTACATGGAGGCCTATGCCCGCGAGTTCCGGCTCCCTGTCCGAACCCGTGTCCAGGTCAACAGAGTTTCCAAGATCGGGAGCCTTTTCGAGGTGATCTGCGGCAACGACTCGTTCGCTGCCGAGAACGTTGTCATTGCAACCGGGGCCTCTCACTCTCCCAGGACTCCATCTTTCGCACCCGACCTCGATGAGAGCATCGTCCAGCTCCATTCCTCTGAATATCGCAGCCCAGCCCAACTCCGCCAGGGTGGAGTGCTGGTAGTGGGAGCAGGTAACTCCGGAGCGGAGATAGCAGTCGAACTGGCAACCCACCACGAGACATGGCTGTCGGGCCGCGATACAGGACAGGAGCCCACGCGGGCCGGCTCAATTCCCGATCAGCTGTTCACCCCAATCATGTGGTTCATGGCGACACGGGTCCTGAGTGTCAGAAACCCAATCGGAAGGAAGATGCGCGACCACTTTCTCGACCCGCCTCGTGGCATACCCCTCGGCCGTGTGCGGCGGAAGGACATCACCGCGGCAGGGATAGAGCGCGTCCCGCGGGCGATAGGAGTGCTGGGCGGAAACCCGCTGCTCGAGGATGGACGAGCGTTGGAGGTTCCAAATGTGATCTGGTGCACTGGTTTCACCCCCGGTTTCCAGTGGATCGACCTCCCAGTCCCCAACCACCACAACATCCCGATCCATGATCGCGGCATCGTCGAGTCCTGTCCGGGCCTCTACTTCATCGGCCTCCCATTCCTCTACTCGCTTAGTTCAGGGTTGCTGGGCGGGGTCGGTCGGGATGCCGAATATATTGTCAATGACATTGTCTCAACCCGATCAGCAAGAAGTGAGGAAGCCAGTGACCAAACCACCCCGTGGTGAGGATTCTCAGGCTCAAAGGGCCAGACAGAACGAACGCAAACTGCGTAGCTATGCCAAAAGCGCTCGAACATATGACCAAGAGGCCGACTTCTTCGAGAACTGGATAATCGGGACGGAACACAGAGGCTGGGCGTGCTCCCATGCGGTCGGAGTAACACTAGAAGTCGCCATCGGGACCGGTCTCAACATGCCCCACTATCCGGACGATCTGACCCTGATCGGTGTCGACCTCAGTCCCGACATGCTCGCCGTAGCACGAGCCAGAGCCGAGCAGCTGGGTCGGGCCTTGGAGTTGCTCGAAGCCGACGCCCAGGACCTGCCTTTCCCAGACAACTCGTTCGACACGGTGGTATGCACCTACGCCCTCTGCAGCGTTCTTGACGACTTTCTCGCCGTAGGCGAGATGAGACGTGTCCTCAGACCCGGCGGTCGACTGATCCTGGTGGACCACGTCCGAAGCACGGTCCCACCCATCTACTGGTTGCAATGGCTCTACGAATTCGTCCCGAGACATACCAAAGGCGAGTACATGACACGACGGCCGGCTCAACACGTCAAGTCGCACGAATTTGAGATCGTGGCGCATGATCGACTCCGGGCAGGCGTCGTCGAGCGGGTGGTCGCCGTCAAGCGCGCCTAATCGTTGATGCAGACTGAAAGGGAGAACGGCGCAGCGTTTCGGCGCGGCGGACTTCGAGGACACAGCCAGCGAAGGTCTGACCTCCGCCTCTGGCTGGGCAGCACTAGGGCAACCTACGTCACGGAATCGCTCATCGAGACGGTTACCTGGACGTGCGTTCTTGCCCCTCGACACTCTGTCCGGTAGATACCTGATGATGTTGTCTGGCCAATGGGATACCACTGTTACAGCCTTGGCGTTGGTAGATGAGGCCAAACACTTTCTCCTCGCGCATCCGATCGATCGTATGCGCCTTGGCGCTTGCTGGAGGTGATGGTCGATGCTCTCGATAGAGAATTTGATGATCATTGAATCGGAGGGACGACGGCTCGGTCTGGCCGCCAGACGGGATCCCGAACGCCCTGTGCCCCAGTACCCGGGCTGGACGCTGGCAGATCTTGTCTCACACACGGCATTGATCTTTGGGCAGACCGCACAGGTCTGTCGCCAGCTCCCCACCGAGAGCGTTCCCTTGCCGACACGCCCCGAAGGTGTGAATGTCCACGAATGGTACGACGCCACTCTCGATGAGATGCTGGCCGTGCTGACCGACGCCGATCCGAAGTCCCCTTGCTGGGGTTTCGGGCCCGGCTCCAACGTAGGACACTGGGAATGCCGCGTGGTCGCCGAAACTGGTGTTCACCGGTGGGACGCCGATCAGGCTTTTGGCGAGGAGGACGACCTCAACGACTTAGTCGCCCGCCAAGGTCTCGACGAGTACAGCCTTGTGTGGCTGCCGCTACTTTCTGGTATCCAGACTCTAAAGGTGACCGCCACAGACCTTGGTGCAAGCTGGGTGTATGGAAAGGGTGTCGCCACGGCCTCCGTCGATGGCTCCGCCTCGGCCTTGGTCCTTCGACTGATGTCGCGGTCGTCGTCGGTCGCCCTACCCGACGACTGGACTCGAGCGGTAGACGGTTTAGCGCCAACGCCAAAGCCCTAACGGCAGGACCTTCATCGAAGTACTTGGGTGGTGGCCCGACTGGGCTTTCTTCGGGTCACGCTCGAACAGGTACACGTACCTGGACAGACAGAACCGGGACACTCCGGCTGGAGAGTCCCGGTTCTTTGATCACGTGTCAGATGATCAGGATCACAGCGAAAGTGATGGCAAAGCCAAGAGCAGCCAGCGCCAGCACTGTGGGAACGACCACACGGGCCGAGTAGTCCTGATCCTCGACATAAGCCATCCGAGCGAAGAACCCGAATGCGGCTGTGAGCAGGAGGCCGGCTGCGATGAACATGCCGAAGTACCAACCTTCGACAAGCCCACCGAGGAACCAATCGGTCGGCACGTAGTACATCCACGCACCAACCCCCGCCGCCAACACACCGACAATCCCGAGAATCCACTCAGTGGTCTGGGACCGACGTGTCTGCATCCGGGCGACCTCCGTCATGGGCCGCCTCTCACGAAGAGCTGTCACGAAGATCACCTCCTTTCCGGAAGACCCAGGCGGGTCCTCCAGGCCGATCATCGTCAATGAGCGAGGCAGCAACTAGAGGCTTTCGGCCATTTCATCCCGCCGAAAGGCAATGGGGGTTCAGCGGGCGATGGACCGGGAAGTGTAGGGAGCTTCGAGACGCTCGATCTCCTCTTCGGACAGTTCGAGCTCGACTGCGGCGATTGCATCGTCGAGATGAGCAAGCTTGGTGGCGCCGACAATCGGCGCGGTGACAGCCGGCTTCGAGAGCAGCCAGGCAAGAGCGACCCGGGCCATGCTGACACCTCTGGCCTCAGCGGTCTCCCCGACCACCCTGATCACATCATCATTCTCTTCTGCGAACCACTGCGCGGTGAGATGGTCGCTCGCCCCCCTCGTCGTCGCTTCTCTATCCTCCAACGGGCGCGTGAGCAGCCCTCGCGCCTGGGGACTCCACGGCAAGAGCCCCACGCCCATATCGAGGCATTGCGGGATCATCTCCTGCTCCTCCTCCCGGTAGAGCAGGTTGTAGTGGTTCTGCATAGTGACGAAACGCGTCCACCCGCCGAGGTCGGCGGTGTATTGGGCCTTGGCGAATTGCCAGGCAGCCATCGACGACGCACCGATGTACCGGACCTTGCCGGAGCGGACGCAGTCGTGAAGCGCCTCCATCGTCTCCTCGATCGGCGTCGTCTCGTCCCAGCGGTGGATCTGGTACAGGTCGATGTGGTCGAGCCCAAGCCGACGGAGCGAACCCTCGACGGCGTCGAGGATGTGCCCGCGTGAGAGGCCGCCGTCGTTCGGCCCATCCCCGATCGGAAAGAAGACCTTGGTCGCCACCACGTACTCCTCACGACGGCTGAACGTCTGCTTCAGAAGCTTCCCGGTGACTTCCTCGCTGACCCCAAGCGAGTAAACGTCGGCGGTGTCGAAGAAGTTGATCCCACCCTCTGCCGCCTTCTCTATGAAGGGCATGGCGGCGTCTTCCGGGATGACCCAATCCCTCCAGCCCGGGTCGCCGTAAGACATCATCCCGACGCAGACCCGGGAGACCTCGAGGCCGGTGGTGCCCAGTTTCGTGTACTGCATATCGGGAGCGGAGGATAACCGGCTGGCGCGCCGAGTCCCACCCATGGATATTGCCGCGGTCAAACCGCCACGGCGGCCTACCGTGGGTAGCCGGCTCCCTCCAGCGAGGTAGTGATCTCATCGAGAATCGTCGGGTCGTCGATAGTGGCAGGCATACTCCATTTGGCGCCATCTGCGATGGCTCGCATCGTGCCCCTCAGAGTCTTGCCGGATCTGGTCTTCGGCAGCCGGTTCACCACGATCGCAGTCTTGAAAGACGCGACCGGACCGATCCTTTCCCGCACCAGCGCGACCAATTCCGCCTCGACTTCGTCGGCAGACCTGTGCGTGTTTGCGTTGAGGACCACGAATCCAATTGGTAGCTGGCCCTTCAGCGAGTCGTTGACCCCGATCACCGCGCATTCGGCCACGTCGGGGTGATTGGCCAACACTTCCTCCATTGCGCCCGTCGACAGACGGTGTCCGGCAACATTGATGACGTCGTCGATGCGACTCATGACAGAGAGATATCCGTCTTCATCAATGAACCCGGCGTCTCCGGTCAGGTAGTAGCCGTCCACGTGGCTGAGATACGAGCGCAAATACCCTTCGTCGTTGTTCCAGAGGGTCGGCAACGCACCGGGCGGTAGAGGCAACTTGAGCATGATCCTTCCGATTTCCCCGGCCGGCAGTCGGGCGCCCGATTCATCGAGGACCTGGACGTCCCAGCCCGGCACTGGCTTAGTGGGCGACCCCGCTTTCACCGGCTGCGGCTCGATGCCCATCGGATTGGCGGCAATCGGCCAGCCCGTCTCCGTCTGCCACCAATGATCGATGACAGCGACGCCAAGCTTGTCCTCCGCCCAGTGCAGAGTGTCGGGGTCACACCGTTCCCCGGCAAGGAACAGCGCCCGGAGCTTGGATAGGTCATAGTCGGCAAGCAGCTTGCCTTCAGGATCCTCTCGTCTGATCGCCCGGAATGCCGTCGGGGCCGTGAACATGGTCACGACGTCATGATCGGCGATAACTCTCCAAAACGCGCCGGCATCGGGTGTCCCGACGGGTTTCCCCTCATAGAGGATCGTCGTATTTCCATGGAGTAGCGGCGCGTAGACGATGTAGGAGTGCCCAACCACCCAGCCGATATCGGATGCTGCCCAGTAGGCCTCGCCGGGCCTGACGTCGTAGATGTTGCCCATGCTCCAGTGCAGAGCAACAGCGTGACCGCCGTTGTCTCGCACTACACCCTTCGGAATGCCGGTCGTGCCGGAGGTGTAGAGGATGTAGAGCGGATCAGTTGCGGCCACAGGCACAGGATCGACGGGAGAAGCCTTCGATACTTCCTCGCGCCAATCGAGGTCATGGCCCGGAGTCAATTCCGCCTCAAGCTCGGGGCGCTGCAGGATTATGGACTTCTCGGGTTTGTGCGCGGACAACTCGATCGCCTTGTCCAGCAGCGGTTTATAGGCGATGACCCCGGCCGGTTCGAGACCGCATGAAGCCGACAGCATCAGCTTCGGCTGGGCGTCGTCGATCCGGGTGGCGAGTTCTCTGGCTGCAAATCCGCCGAAGACGACCGAGTGCACCGCCCCGATGCGGGCACAAGCCAGCATGGCGATCGCCGCCTCGGGGACCATTGGCATGTACAGGATCACCCGATCCCCTTTGTCCACTCCCTGGTTGCGGAGCACCCCGGCGAACAAGGCCACGTCATCACGCAGCTCCCGATAGGTGTATGAGCGCACCGTGCCGGTCATCGCACTGTCATAGATCAGGGCCACCTGATCAGCGCGTCCGCTGTGGACATGCCGATCGAGAGCGTTGTAGGAGGTATTCAGCGAACCGCCAGAAAACCACCGGTAGAAGGGCGGGCGTGATTCGTCGAGAACAGTCTCCCACTGATCGAACCAGTCGATGCCCTCCGCTGCCTCCGCCCAAAACCCGGCTGGATCAACCAGCGACCGCTCGTAGGTCTCTTGATAACTCACGCTCGGTCCTCGGTGGCTCCGATCTCGCTGTCGCCTACTCCTCGCTGGCGGACGCGTTTGACATGGCTGCGATCTCCTGGACCACCGCCTCGTTGGCCAGGGTGGTCACGTCGCCGAGCTGGCGTTCTTCCGAGATGTCCTGAAGAAGGCGCCGCATGATCTTCCCCGACCGGGTCTTGGGCAGGTCGTCGGTAAATACGATGCTCTTCGGCTTGGCAATCGGACCGATCTTTGCTGCCACGTGGTCGCGCAGTTCGCTCAGCAGACTCTCGTCCCCGATGTCACCAGCGCGCAGAGTCACGAACGCTGCGATCGCCTGCCCGGTGAGCTCGTCCTTCCGGCCCACCACGGCGGCCTCCGCCACTGCCGGGTGCGAAACGAGAGCGGATTCGACCTCGGTCGTAGAGATGTTGTGACCTGACACCAACATCACGTCATCGACGCGTCCGAGGAGCCAGAAATACCCGTCCTCGTCGCGTTTGGCGCCGTCGCCCGGGAAATACACGCCCTCCATCCGTGACCAATAGGTCTGCACATAGCGATCGGGGTCTCCGTAGATGGTCCGGAGCATCGCGGGCCAGGGACGTCTGATTGCCAGATATCCTCCACCCCCGAGCGGGACGGAGTTGCCCTCTTCGTCTATGACATCCGCCGAGATGCCGGGGAAGGGGAGGGTGGCCGAGCCGGGTTTGGTGGCTACCGCGCCCGGAAGCGGGGTGATCATGATGGCGCCGGTCTCGGTCTGCCACCACGTGTCGACAATCGGCCTGCTGCCGCCGCCGATGTGCTCGTGGTACCACATCCAGGCTTCGGGGTTGATCGGCTCTCCGACCGTGCCCAGGATTCGCAGCGAGCTCAGATCCCGCCCGGCTGGAAACTCATCACCCCACTTCATGAAGGCGCGAATCGCAGTTGGTGCGGTGTAGAAGATCGAGACCTTGTAGTCCTCGATGATCTGCCACAGGCGGTCCTTTTCGGGCCAGTCGGGAGCACCTTCATACATCACCCCGGTCGTGCCATTGGCGAGCGGACCGTAGACGATATAGGAGTGGCCGGTAACCCACCCAATATCGGCGGCACACCAGTACACGTCGTCCGGCTTGATGTCGAAGACGTAGCTGTGTGTGGTGGTCACACCAGTCAGGTACCCGGCCTGAGTGTGGACGATACCCTTGGGCTTTCCGGTCGTCCCCGAGGTATAGAGGATGTAGAGCACATCCTCGGCGTTCATGACCGCAGGCTCGAACTCTGTCGATTTCCCGTCGACCAGGTCGTGGTACCAGATATCCCGGCCGTCGCTCATCGTGACGTCGTTGGCTGTCCGCTCCACCACAACGACTTGCTCGATCGAAGGGCACCGCTCCACCGAAAGGTCGACATTGGTCTTTAGTGGCACCACGCTGCCACGTCGCCATGCCCCATCCTGGGTGATGACCACCTTGGCCTCGGCGTCGTTGATTCGGTCGACAAGCGCGTCAGATGAGAAGCCTCCGAACACAACCGAGTGAGGGGCACCGATGCGTGCACAGGCCAGCATTGCTACAGGAAGCTCGGGGATCATCCCCATGTAGATGGCAACCCTGTCGCCCTTCTCAACGCCCAATTCGGCCAGACCGTTGGCGAAGCGATTCACCTCGTCGTACAACTCCCGGAAAGTCAACGTACGTTTGTCGCCGGGCTCGCCAATCCAGTGGTAGGCGACCTTGTCACCCAGGGTGTCGAGGTGCCTGTCGAGACAGTTGTACGTGAGGTTCAGTTCCCCATCTTTGAACCATTTGAAGAAGGGTGCATTGGAATCGTCGAGGATTTCGGTCGGTTCCTTGAACCAGGTGATCCGGGTCCGTGCCTGTTGCTCCCAAAAGCCCAGCCAGTCATCTTCGGCTTGCTCGTGTATTCCCGGCTTGGCGTTGGCCTGCGCGACGAATTCGTCGGAAGCAGGGAAGACACGGTCCTCTGTGTAGAGATTCTCGATGGCTTGCCGGCGGCTGTCAGACACGGAGGCTCCTTCCTGTCGCACGGGGCGCGGACGCAACTCGGTTCTAGGGACTCAACCCTTTCCGTTGCCATGTTACGGAACACCCTTACCGCTCCACCATGCGCCACCGACAACCGGTCGGATTTGGCGGTGAACGGCGACCGAGGGGCGACGAACCACTTAACGCAAATGGTTTGCCGAAAGGCATTCTTTGCATGAGGATGTGGCAATGTCAGAACGGCACACCATCAACCTCGACAGGCGGCGCCCGAGGTTCCCGTGGTTCGGCCCCACTCAGGGCTGGCTGGCCGTCAGCCTGTTCGTCGTTATGATCGGCAGCATGCTGCGCTGGTGGAACTCGGTTGTCGGCCCGATATACGGGTTGGACAACTGGGGAATGATCTCGCTGTGGGGAGCCGCCGTGGGCCTGGTCGGCGTGTTTTCACACAGGTACACGCTGTACAAGTGGCTGCCACTGTTGGGGGGCGCCATCGCCCTCGGGCTTGTCGTGTGGCTGATGGTCGCCGGGACCGCCCAGTGCACACTCGATGAAGGAACCCTGTGCCAGCCTGCATTCGGTCTAATCATCACCGGAGCCGCCGCCCTCAACACAGTGTTCTTCAGCGGCAAAGACATCCTTCGCTCATCGGATGGCTGATCGGACCCACCCGGGAATGCGAGAAACCCGTCAATACTCCAATCGTGCGTAGAAGGTCTCTTTCTCCGCCTTGTGCACCTGTCCGAAGGTCTCCAACCCGTTTGCCTCGAGCAAGGGGATCAACCGTAAGAACAGCTCCGCGGTGACCAGGGCGTCTCCGAGCGAAGTGTGACGGCCCGTAACCGGCACCCCGACAAGACGGGCCATCGCCTCGAGACTATGGACCTCTGCGTCGGGATAGACGATGGCAGCGAGCAACAGCGTGTCGAGAACCGGGTTGGTGAAGGCGATACCCGTCTCCTCCTCCTTGAGGCGGAGAAACTTCAGGTCGAAGCCAACATTGTGCCCGACCAACACTGTGTCGCCGACGAAGCGCGAGAACCGGGGCAGGACGACATCGATCGTGTGCTGTCCTACCAGCATCTCAGCCGAGATCTTGTGAAAAGCGTAAGAATCGGCCGGGATCGAACGGCGCGGATCGACCAGCTGATCGAAGGCCTCAAAGCGAAGCAGTCTCCCGTTGAGAATGCGGACAGCCCCGACCGAGATTATCTCGTCTCCCCCATCCGGGTCGAGGCCGGTGGTCTCGGTGTCGAACACAGTGAAGACCAAATCGCGCAAGGGTCTGTCGTCAAGAGCTCCGGCCGGATCACGCTGCTCGAATAAGTCGAAGTCGTGGTACTCGGGACGACCCTCGTCAAGCACCCGGACCGCCAGGGCAGGCACAGCTGTCGACTTGGGAAGAAGTACTCGCAAGAACGGTTTCCCGTCGGAACCGAATTCACACCACGCCTCGCCTCCGTGACGGTCGATCACCGACTCCAGGTTGGCCCCGGAGGGCGGGACCTCGCGAATGGATGTGGAGATCGCCAATTCGGTCACTTCGCTGTCGGGCCAACTCAGGTCGAGAACAGCGAACCGGCCTGACTCCTGCAGCCCGATGACCACCCCGGTGACCGCAGCCTGGTCGGTCATCAGTTCCGCAACGGCACCCAGCCGATCAACGAGGGCGAGGGCGTCCACCTTGACCCAAACGGACTCGGCCTGCAGATCGGTGGAGGTAGCGATGTCCGCCGCATCCTCAATCCGATTGGCCACGGCCAGGATCAAGTCGTCGGCGAGCATGTCGTCGAGCTCCCAGGCGGACTCGAGCGTGTCGGTGTGGTCCGAAGAAACCTCGTCGACGCGTGCGGATAACCGCTCCGCCTCGTCGGCGATGACGGACCGGAACTTGCCTCGCTCCTCATTCGACATAGCGGGGTAGTCACGGATCATCTCAATTGCGGCGCGGATCCCTGCGACCGAACGGCGAGTGTCTTGTGTGATCGAATGAAAGAGATGGTCGCGCCGATCGCGTGCCGCGCGCTCCTTTGTCGCGTCTTCCATGGTGAGCACAAAGCCGGTGAAAACACCACCTGCATCGCGAACTGCGGCCATGGTCATCCGCAGGACGTACCCCGAGGGAATCGTGGCGATGAATCGCTGAGGGCGAAGACCGGTGCCGCGCTCTGCCTGCAGCTGGAGCCGATGAAGAGCGTTCATTACGACGTTGCGGTCGAGGAAGACAAACGCCGACCGACCAAGACCGATGAAGTCGACATCCTGGCTTACCAGCAGACGATTGGCTTCACCGTTGTAGAGGAGGATTTGCCCGTCCAGATTGCAGACGACCACCCCCTGCGCAAGATTCGACACGATGGCCGAGAGACGCTCCTTCTCTTGTTCAACCGCGCTGCGTCCCACCGCGACCGCCGTTTCCTGCTCACCGAGACTCTCCCACAACCGCTCGGCGAGGCGATTGATCGAGCGACCCAGTCCCCGCAGATGGGCAGGACCGTTGGAATCGACGCGATGAGCCGGATTGACGGTGGCAATGAGATCGACCTCTTCGGTCATCCGGCGCGTCGCCAGCATGAAGCTGCGAAAGAACCATCCGGCAACCACGCCACCGAGCAAGATCAACCCGATGCCGATCGCGACCACAAGGTCGAGCACATCGACAAAGCCTTCGCGACCCGCGGCATCGAGACCCGACCACACGATGGCTACGGCCACCGCATAGCCAAGGGCAATGGCAACAGCCCCGACTCCCGCCAGAACCAATCCGGGACGATTGCGCCTCATCGAGCCGCCAGGACATCGCGCACCGCAGTGACGAGGTCCTGGGTGGCGAAAGGCTTGGTCACATAAGCATCGGCCCCGAGTGCCCGCCCCTTCTCAACCTCAACCTCCCTCCCCCGGGCGGTCAGCATGATCACTGCAGGATTCGGAAGATCGGCGTCGGTTCTAATGCGTTGCAGGACGTCGAAACCCGACATCTTCGGCATCATGACGTCAAGCAGCACCAGATCAGGATCGAAGGAAGCCAGAAGTTTGAGAGCAGCTTCGCCGTCGGCCGCTTTCTCGACCTCATGACCCTCCTGCTTCATGAGGAACTCGACTGAGACCACGATGTTTGGCTCATCGTCAACGATCAGAACACGCACGCCCAACCGACTCACCTCCTCATTTCGCAACTGTCAGCGGAGCCGCCAACGGTAGAGCGAAACGGAACACCGCGCCCGGGCCGGAGCCTCCATCGACCCAAAGCCGGCCCTCCATGTATGTGATGATCTCGCGAGAAATCGGCAGACCAAGCCCGGTTCCGATTGGCCTGCCGGCTTCGTCATCTATCACCTGCTGGAACTTCTCGAAGATCACGGCATGGCGCTCGACCGGAACCCCAGGACCGTTGTCGCGCACTGTCACGACTGCCTCATGTGCAGTTCGCTCCAGGGAAACCCACACCTTGGGGTCGTTTGGGTCGCTGAATTTGGCGGCGTTCGACAACAAGTTGATAACGACCTGGATCAGCCGATCCCGGTCAAATCTTGCTTCTATGTCCCCCGGCTCGATGTCAACCGTCACGTCGATCGGGCGGAGGAGTTCGCTGAGCCGTTGCAGGGACTCCTCGACGGCTGGGCCTACCTGCTGGACTTCCATTCGCCATCCCGCCGTCCCCGACTCGATCTTGGCGAGATCGAGCACCTGGTTTATGTGCCGGGTCAGCCGCTCGCTCTCCTTGAGAATGATGTCGAGAAACTGGCTTCTCTGCTCCAGGTCGAGGCTGGGATTGTCGTTCAGGATCTCGGTAAAAGCGCGGATCGAGGTGAGCGGTGTGCGCAACTCGTGGGTGACCGCCGACATGAAGTCGTCCTTCATTCGGTCCAGTTCGCGAAGTCGCTCGTTGGCGTGGCGGAGGTCCTCGGTTGCCTGTTCCAACTCGTACTGCTTCTCTTCGAGTCGCCGGCTGTAGGCGAGCACACGCGTCGTCTCGTCAAGCATGTCCAGCACTTCGTCCCGACTCAGGACTGCTTCCTCGACGGCTGAGGAGACCAATGCCCGTGCCGATACCGCCCCGACCGCACCGGCGAGTCTTCTTTCGACGAACGCGACCAGAGCCGCGTCGGCTTGCAGATCCGCAGACTCCGCGATGCCGGTGGCCGCGGCGTACCGCCTGAGCAAGACATCGGCACGTTCAGTGCCCAGCACCCGATCGAGAATCGAGCGCAACTCGATGAGCGATGCGGCGTCGCGCCACATCGGCTCCTGCGCCCGCTCGCTCCCACCCTTGAAGACATCGACAAAGATCAGGGCTTGCCGCCGCTCGATGTGGGTCTGATCCGTCAGGATCGAGACCACCACGAAGAGACCGACATTGACCAGCAGGCTCCAGAACAGGCCGTTGGTGATCGGGTCGAATCCCTCAAAGCCGAGCAGAGCTTCCGGACGCAGCGATTCGATCCCAAACGGGCC
>Ga0299914_10001171_pt1 | contig 17014 bp, 14 predicted proteins | sample RVTome_10_FD_201361 | JGI IMG/M metagenome (GOLD analysis project Ga0299914, IMG submission 201361) | Soil microbial communities from uranium-contaminated site in the Upper Colorado River Basin, Wyoming, United States - RVT153D57 (version 2) ...
GCTGAACCGTGTCTGCGGGACGGGACATGAAGGGAACGGGAGGCGTGAGGACGCGCGCGAGCGGGACCACCGCCCGGGAGGCGTCGCGTGCACCAGGGAGGGATCCTAGCACGCGCCTTCCGGCGCACACGGCCGCGGGGGGCGGGCGGCTACGGCCCCCGGCGGGGTACGGCCGACGCGGAACGGCCGCCGGACCGCTCGCGCGGCGCCGCCGCGAGCATGGATTCGGTCTCTTCCGTGCTGAGGCGGCGGTATTCGCGGGACGGACGCGCGCCGGGGCGGCAGCGCAGCAGATACAGGTCCCGCAGCTGAACGAGGTACCCGGCGGCTTCACGCAGGCTCATCTTGCTCTCGCCCTGCTCCCGATCGTCGAACCGGTACGGGACTTCCACCAGCCGCCGCGGCCAGCCGCGCAGCAGCAGTTCCAGGCAGATCTTGAAGCCGCCGGCCCTGATCGAGACGCGGCTCGCAATATCGCGCCGGATCAGGAAGAAGCCGGACGCCGCATCGCGAACGGGACTCAGCGGCCTCGCGGCCATGCAGGCCGTGCGCGACAGTACCCGGCGCCACAACGGCCACTCGGGCGTGGAGCCGCCCGCGACGTAGCGGCTCGCCACCACCACGTCAGCCCCGGTCGCCCGGAAGACGGCGAACAACCTCGGCACCATTGCCGGCGGGTGACTGAAGTCGGCGTCCATGACGCCGATGGTATCGGCCGAGGCCACCGCCACGCCGCTCACCACGGCCGTGCCGAGGCCGAGCTTCCCCGCCCGGTGGACGACCCGGACCCGGCGCGTCCTGGCCAGCTCGTCGGCGACCTGCCCGGTGCCGTCGGGCGAGTTGTCGTCCACGATGATCAGCTCGAGCCCGATTCCGTACGTTTCGCAGCTCTCGAAGAGCACCTGCGCCAGCTCGGCGATGCGCTCGCGCTCGTTGTACGTCGGCACGACGATGGAGAGATCCACGGGCCGATCGCCGTCGGGCGGTAGAGGCGCCATGATGGCTACTATAATTCGGTGACTCCCTGAAGACCGAGCACCGGCTACCTGAGCGTGGAGTGCATGCCTGCAGCGGCGGCCGGTCCGCTTGCCGCCGCCGGCAGCGCGCGCGTCAAGCCCGGGCATCCGAATCGTTCGCCGGCGATCGCGACCGACCATGAATCGACATCTCGCGCTCGGCCTGCTGGCCGTGCTCGCCCTCGGAGGCGCGCTCCGGTTCGCGTGGCTCACCGCCGATCCGCCCTCGCACGCCACCGTCGGAATCGTCTGGCACGACGAGGGTCCGTGGGTCCACAACGCGAGGAACCGCGCGCTGTGGGGGACGTGGCGGACCGACGAGTGGAACCCGGTGTTCGTCGCGCCGGTGTTCACCGCGCTCGAGTATGCCGCCTTCAGCGCGTTCGGCGTCGGCACCTGGCAGGCACGGACCGTGCCGGCGGTCTCGGGGCTGGCGGCCGTGGTGCTGCTCGGCGCGGGGCTGATTGCCGTGGCGGGCCGCCGGGCCGGCCTCATCGGCGCGCTGCTGCTCGCGACCAACTACGTCTTCGTCATGTGGAACCGCGCGGCGTTGATGGAGTCCACGATGACGGCCTTCATCGTCGCGGGCTGGGCGTGCTACGCGGCGGCCGCGCGGCGCCCAGCGATCGGGCTGCTGGCGGGAGCGTCGGCCGTGCTCGCGTTCTTCACGAAGGCATCCGCGGTGTTCTTCGTGGCGGCGATCGGCCTGGACGCGGCGCTGACCCTCGCGTTCAGGTATGTCGCGCCGCTCCGCCAGGGGCTCGGCGTGGACGCGCCGGGGGAGGAGACGGTGCGGGCGGCCGCCTGGACGCTCGCGGGGGCCGGGATCGCGGCGGGGCTCATCGGGGCCCTGTTCGTGCTGCCCCACTGGACCGAGTATCAGTTCTACAACTGGCAGATGAGCGTGACGCGCAAGCCCGAATACTCGGTCCGCGCCCTCATGGATCGCGCGTCGTGGCTGCCCATCGTGCACGACTTCTTCACGCGGATGTGGCTCGCGACGACCGTCGCCGCGCTCGCCATCGTATCGATTGCCGCGCGGTGGCGCCGGGCGCTGCCGGCCGAGCGCCTGCTGGTGCTGTGGGTGTTCATGGGCCTGCTGGAGCTCGTCGTCCACGACGCCGGCAACGAGCGCCGCTACGTGATGTTCGTGCCGGCACTCGTCGCGCTCGCGGCGCTGGTGCTCGGCGGCGGGGCCGTTCTGGATGAAGTGCGGCGGCTTCCGCGCGCGGCGCGCCTGCTCTCGATTCCGCTCCTGCTCCTGCTGGCGTATCTCGTCATCGGGGCCATCGTGCGGCTGGCGTTTCTCTCCGAGATCAGGCCTGGCGTGCGGCTCGCGGCCGGCCTCTCGGCGGTTGCCGTGGCCCTCATCGTCTGGCAGTGGGACCGCGCGACCACCTGGCTCGGGCGCCAGCGCGTGCCGGCGGCGATGGCGACCGTCGTGGCCGGGCTCGCCTCCGCCGGGGACCTCGCGCAATACTGGCAGTGGGCGGCGGTCAGGACGACGCGGAACTACGAGGCGAGCGTGGCGCTCGGCCGCGTACTGCCGCCCGGCACGCTCGTGCACGGGAAGCTCGCCAACGGGCTCGCCCTCGAGAACCGGATCCGCCCCGTGTTCGTCGGCCGGGGCTTCGGCAACTACGAGGACCGGACGCGCCGCGATGATGTACGATTCGTGCTGACGTATGTCGCGCCCCGCGTGGGCTACGAAGGATCGGTCATCCAGGACGTGCTCGACGCGTATCCCCGGCATGCGGTCGTCATGACCTTCGACGTGTCCGAAACGCCGACGGGCCACGACAGGGCGGCCCTCATCGACAAGTTCGGCCGCGCGGGGCCGTCCGGACCGGACAGGATGGAGCGTGCGCAGGATTGACGAAGCCGCCATCAAGGCGCACGCGGACGTCCGGTTCCGTTCGGAATACGACTACGCCCTCTTCGAGTACTACCGCAGCGCGAAGGTCCTCGCATCGCTCGGGCGGGTGGGGGTCGCCGTCCGCGGCCGCGTGCTCGACGCCGGGTGCGGAGGCGGCGGGATGCCGCTCTCGCTCGCCGAAGAGGCGTCGATGGTCGTCGGCATCGACCCGGCGCCGCGGTTCCAGCAGGCCGGCGTGACGCTCGGCCGTGAACGCGGGGTACGGAACCTGGCGTTCGCGCAGGCCGACGGCCTGTTCCTGCCGTTCCGGGACGGGACGTTCGACCTCGTGCTGTCGCACGCCGTCCTCGAGCACGTGCCGGACGCGCCGCGCTATCTCCGGGAGTGCGCGCGGGTGCTGGCGCCGGGCGGACATCTGTTCCTGTCCACGGCGCCCTATCTGTCGTTCGCCGGCGCCCACCTTCCGCGGCTGAGGGTGCAGCTGCCGCTGCATCTGATGGTCGGCCGCCGGGCGGCGTTCGCGACGTTCCGGTTCCTCGCGCGGCACGCGCCGTGGACGCTCAAGGAGCCGGCCGACGAGAACTCGTTCATCAAGGCCGCGCGGCGCGGCGAGATCAAGGGGGACGACCTGCTCGAGAAAGTACGCGTGCGGCGGCTCCGGGAACAGATCGCGGCGGCGGGGCTGCGGGTGATTCGCGAGGACCTGCACGTCACGGCCACCGTGCGCCGCATGCCCGCGCCGATTGCGGCCTGGCTGCGGACCAGCGCCCTGACGCAGGACGCGCTCATCAGCAACATGGAATACGTGCTCGCGAAGCCCTGAGCGAACTCACGAGGCCAGCGAAGCCGCAGGGGACGAGGCACGCACCGGAACGTGGACATCGATCGTTATCGACCGGACGACAGGCGGGCCGTGGACGCGCTCTATCGCCGCGTGTTCGGGCACGACGCCGCCGACGCCAGCCGCCTGCGGTGGGAGTGGCAGTACCGCCGCAACCCGAACAACCCCGGCGGCGAGCCGGAGATCTGGATCGCGCGCGAGGGGCCGGCCATCGTCGGGCAGTACGCAACCATGCCCGTGCGGTTGTCGATCGCCGGGACCGAGATCCCGGCGTCGTGGGGCATGGACGTCATGGTGGCGCCCGAACGCCAGCGGCAGGGGCTCGGAGAAGTGCTCTTCCGGACCTGGGATCGCAACGTCGGCGCCTCGCTCGGCCTCGGGCTCTCCGAGTCGTCGTACCGGCTGTTCCAGAAGCTCCGCTGGCCGGATGTCGGGCCGCTGCCCTGCTTCGTGAAGCCGCTCACCCGCCGTGCGCTGCGCCGGCCCGACTGGCCGGTGCCGCTCAACCGTCTCGTCTCGGCGGTGACGCTGCCGATCGTGAGGATCGTCGCGCGCACGCGGCCGCTCGCGGCGGAGGTGCGGATGGTCCAGCGCTTCGACGACAGCTTCACCGAACTGTGGGAGCGGCTCGCGCCGCGCTTCGATTTCGCGGTGCGCCGCGACGCCGCGTACCTCAACTGGAAGTACGTGTCCGCCCCGCACGTGCGCTACGCGCTCGCGGCGCTGCGAAGGGACGACCGGAACGTGGGCTACGCCGTCTACCGCCATCTGCACGAACCGAGGGGGCGCGTGACGCTCCTCGTGGACTTCCTGACGGATCCCGACGATCAGGATGGCCTCGGCACCCTGCTCGGGTGGGTCGATCGCGAGGCGCGGCACGCCGACTCGGACAAGATCCGCGCGTTCGCGATGCACGCGGGCTTCCGCCGCGTCCTCCGCCGCTCGGGATACTTCCAGGTGAAGTCCACCGTGCAGTTCGTGTCCAAGGTCAACGGGGTGGAGGTCCAGCCCTCGTTCTACGAGAACACGGATCGCTGGCACGTCACGCTCGGCGATTCGGATCAGGATCGCTAGCGGGCCGCTGAAAGACGCCGGCCCGATGGAAGATGGAAAATGGAAGACGGAAGAGCGCCCGGGCCTTGGCGCCTTGGTTCCTCCAGGATGCGTTGTATCAGCATCGTTCTTCCAGCGCCTGTTGGGGTAAAACAGGAGCGCAGCCGCGCAACGAGGACCTGGTACTTCAGGAGAAACAGAACGACGACCTCCTGATCTCCCATCCTCCGGTTGTTCTCCGGGGCGTTCGTTTCAAGACTGTCGTGAGTATTGAGTTGCACAGCCGCATGCACCTGCTCGTCGGGATCGACACCGAAGGCGACAACCAGTGGGACGCCGCCGCGCGCGCGAACCAGACGTTCGAGAACATCTACGCGCTGCCTCGGCTCCACGCCCTCTTCGCCCGGCATGGCGCCCGGCCCACGTACGTCATCACCCACCCCGTCGCGCGCGACGGCCGGTCCGCCGAGGTGCTCCGCGGCCTGCTGGCCGGGGGGGACTGCGAGGTCGGCGCGCACCATCACGCCTGGGAAACGCCGCCCTGCTCCATTGAGGACGTCGAACGGCATCCGTACGCCGCATGGCTGCCTCGCCAGCAGTTCGAACAGCAGCTCCACGCGCTCACGTCGGCCATTGACGCGGCCGTCGGCGTCCGGCCCGTCTCGTACCGCTCCGGCCGCTTCGGGTTCGCGGCGGATCACGTCTCGCCGCTCGAACGCGCCGGCTACCTCGTCGAGTCGAGCGTCGCGCCGCTCTTCTACGAGGCGCACAAGGGCGGGCCCGATTTCGTCGAGGCGCCGCTGCGGCCCTACTTCCTCGCGTACGACTCGGCCGTGCGCCCCGGCTCGAGCGGCGTGCTCGAGATTCCCGTCTCGGCCGCGCTGAACCGCCGCCTGCCGAAGCGCCTCCAGTACGCCTACGCGCGCGCGCCGAAGCCGTACATGACCAGGCGCATCCTGCGCGCGCTGCGCGTGGCCCGCGTGCGGTGGCTCCGCCCGTCGTGGTCGTCGCTCGACGACATGATCGCGCTCGCCCGCGACCTCGCGCGCGCGAACGAGCCGGTCCTGAACCTCCTCTTCCACTCGAGCGAAGCGCTCGTCGGCGGCAGCCCCTACAACCGGACGCAGGGCGAACTCGACGCGTTCTGCGAGCGGCTGGAGGGATTCCTCCGCTTCGCCGCCCAGGATCTGGGCGCCCGGCCCGCCACGTTCAACGAGTTCCGGGCCAGCTTCTGTCGCGAGCACAGCTGACAGCTGACAGCTGGCAGCTTTGATATGCACATCCTCCACGTCACGCCCCACCTCCCGCCGGACCAGGCGGCCAACGCGCTGCTGCCCTGGCAGCTCGGGGAGTGGGCTCGGCAGGACGGGTGCACGGTCGAGTACGTCGCGCACCCGCCGCGGGCCGACGGGTCCGCTCCGCTCGCCGGGTCGGCCACGTGGGTGGCGCGCCGGACGGATGGCCCGTTCGCGCGCCTCACGGGAGCGGGCGCCCTGGCGAGCGCCTGGCGCCTCCGGCGCGCCCTCGCCGCCCCTCTCCGGCGCGCCGACGTCGTGCACGTCCACAGCAACGGCCTCCTCGCGGAGCTGGCGGTGCTGCTGGCGCGCCGCGCCCACACACCCGTCGTGCTGACGCTCTACGGTACCGAGATCTGGCACTACGCCCCGAAGGGCCCCGGGCCCGACCTCTTCACCCGCGCCTACCACGCGGCCTCGGCCGTCACGTTCTACAGCGATCGGCTGCGCTCACGCGCGATCGAGCTCGGCCTCACGCGCCGCGCCATGCACACGATCCATCCGCCGGTCGGCGCCGCGTTCCGGTGGCACGACGACGCGGACCGGATGCAGGCGCGGGCGGCGCTGGGCATCGCGAACCGGCACCTGCTGGTGAACGTGAAGCGGCTGCACCCGCTCGGCGGACACCGCTACCTGATCGAAGCGCTCGGCGAGGTCATCCGGACCCATCCCGACACGCGGCTCGTGATCTGCGGGACCGGATCGATGCTCGGCGAGCTGACCGCGGCGGTGAGGGCCGCCGGCGTCGAGCGCCACGTGACGTTCGCCGGCCTCGTGGACAACGCCATGGTCGCGCGGTACTGCGCGGCAGCCGACCTGTTCGTCCTCCCGTCGCTGCTCGAGGCGCTGCCGACCGTCGCGGTCGAGGCGCTGGCGAGCGGGACACCGGTCCTCTCGACCGACAATCCCGGCGGGCTCGAACTGCACGACCTCTTCGGCCCTGACGTCGCGATTGTGCCCCGCGAGCAGCCGCTCGCGCTGGCCGCGGCCATCGTGCGCTTCCTCGACCTGAAGCGCCGCGCGACCGGCGCGACGCGTGCGGTCGTCGCACGCGGTTTCGGCGGCGCGGCGGTCGCGGCGAAGTATCGCGAACTCTACGCCGGGCTCGCGACCTGACGGCCGCCCCCGCGCGCGACCGGTCCGCCCGGGAGCCGCGAGGCGCAGGCCCGGGCACCGGACCGGGCCCGTCGTGGTACGCTGCCGGAACCGGGCGGACGGGTGGAGGTGGACCAGGGCTCGCGGGCTCGCGACAGCAATCGGGGGACACGATGGCATTGATGGAGAGGATCAGCGCCGATATCGCCGGGGCCATGCGGGCGCGGGATCAGCCGCGGCTCGCGGCGCTCCGGATGGCCAAGGCCGCGCTCATGAACCGCGAGGTCGAGCGCGGCCGCGCGCTCGAGGAGGCGGAAGCGCAGCAGGTGATTGCCTCGCTCATCAAGCAGCGCCGCGATTCGATCGAGCAGTTCCGCGCCGGCGGACGGACCGATCTCGCCGACAAGGAGGCGGCCGAGATCGGGGTGCTCGAGCCGTACCTGCCGCCGCCCCTCGCCACGTCGGAGATCGAGGCCGCCGTGGACGCGGCCGTTGCGGAAACCGGCGCGAACTCGGCGAAGGATCTGGGGCGGGTGATGAAGGCCGTGATGACTCGCTTCGCCGGTCGCGCCGTGGACGGCAAGGCCGTGAACGAGATCGTGCGGCGCAGGCTCGGCGCAGGCTGACTCCGGAACGAGCAAACTTTTTTCGCGCGGCGGCGTCTAAGGATAGTGAAAGGCACGCACAAGCCTCTCATCCATCCTCCATTGGGCTCCCGTGGCAACACGGGAGCCTTTTTTCGTATCCGGCGTTCGTTTTCGCAACGCCCGGTGTCCAATCTGTCCGGACGCGGACGCTGTACTCGCCCGTACACCTCATCATCGCGGACGCTGTGGTACGCTGAGCGCTTCCATGGTTCCTGGAGCACAGCCGGTATGTCTGGCGGCGCGACGCGCGCGGCGATGAGCACGGGCGTCGCCCGATCCGCCGGTCTCATCGGCCTCGCGACGACCGCCAGCCGCCTGCTCGGCGTCGCGCGCGAGATCGTCCTCGCCGGCATGTTCGGCGCGAGCGCCGGCCCCGCGATGGACGCGTACAACGTCGCCTTCCGGATTCCGAATCTGGTGCGCGACCTCTTCGCCGAAGGCGCGATGACGGCCGCGTTCGTCCCCACGTTCACCCGGACGCTCGCCGCGCGCGGCCGCGAGTCCGCCTGGCGCCTCGGCAACCTCGTCATCAACGCCCTGCTCCTCGTCACCGGCATCCTCGTCGTGCTCGGCATCGTCTTCGCGGACCCGATCACGCGCGCGATCGCCGGCGACGAGTTCGCGGCGGTCCCGGGAAAGCTCCAGCTCACGGCCGACCTGACCCGGGTGATGCTGCCGTTCCTGACGACCGTCGCCGTCGCGGTCGCCATGATGGGCATGCTGAACTCGCTCCACCGGTTCTTCATCCCCGCGTTGTCGCCGGCGATGTTCAACGTCGCGACGATCCTCAGCGCCGTGGCGATCGTGCCGTTCATGCCGGCCTTCGGGCTCCCGCCCATCATGGGCATCGCGATCGGGACGCTCCTCGGCGGCCTGGGGCAGATTGCGATCCAGTGGCCCCTCCTGCACCGCCACGGGTTCCGCTATCAGCCGGTGATCGACTTCAGGAATCCCGACATGCTCGAGATCCTGAAGCTGATGGGGCCCGGCACGCTGGGGCTCGCGGCCGTGCAGATCAACGTGTTCGTCAACACCTATCTCGCCACGACGCAGGAGCAGGGCGCCGTCTCCTGGCTCGGCTATGCGTTCCGGCTCATGTACCTGCCGATCGGCGTCTTCGGCGTGTCGATTGCCGTCGCCTCGCTGCCGGACATCTCGCGGCACTCCGACGACGAGGATCGCGCCGCGGTGCGTCGCATCGTCTCGAACGGGCTGCGCATGATGCTGATGCTCAACATCCCGGCCACCGTGGGCCTGATGGTGCTGGCCCTCCCCATCGTGGAAGTCATTTACGAACGGGGCAACTTCCTGCCGCGCGACTCGGTGAACACCGCCGCCGCGCTCATGTTCTACGCGCCCGGGCTGCTCGGCTATTCGGCCGTCAAGATCGCGTCGCCCACGTTCTATTCCATGCGCGACAGCCGCACGCCGGTGCTGGTGAGCATGGGATCGGTCGCGGCCAACCTCGTCCTCAACCTGATGCTGGTCCGCGTGATGGGCTTCCGCGGCCTGGCGCTGGGCACCGGGATCGCCGCCGTGCTGAACGCGGTCGTGCTGCTCGTCCTGTTGAGGCGGCGGCTGAACGGGCTCGAAGGCCGTCGGCTCGCCGCGTCCGCGCTGCGGATCCTGGCGGCCTCGGCCGTGATGGGCGTCGCGGTGTGGTACGCGGCGGGGCGGCTGCCCTCGGCGCTCCCCCTGGAGGGATTCTGGAACCGGCTGGTGACGGTCTTCACGTCGATCGGCCTCGGCATCGTCGTGCTGGTCGCGGCGGCACGCCTGCTGGGGCTCGATGAGCTGGACACCGCGATGCGCCGGGTGTCGGGACGGGTCGGGCGGGCGCGCTGACGTGCGGGGCAGGCTGCATCCCACCGTGCTGCTGATGGCCAGCGCGCACCTGATGGTGGACGGCTACGGCAACATCTACGCGCCGCTGCTGCCGCTGCTCATCCCGAAGCTCGGGCTCTCGCTCGCCGCGGCCGGCACGCTCACGATGCTGTTCCAGATGGCGGCGTCGGTGGCGCAGGTCGGGTTCGGAAGGCTCGCGGATCGCTGGCGACCGCGGCTGCTCGTGATGGCCGGGCCCGTCGTCTCCGTCGCGCTGCTCAGCCTGATCGGGCTGGCGAGCACGCCCGCCATGCTGGCCGTGATTCTCGTCGCCGGCGGGCTCGGGGCGGCGGCGTTCCATCCGCCGGCGGCGGCGCTCGCGCACCGCCTCGGCGGCGATCGTCCCGGGTTCGCGATGTCGGTCTACATCACCGGCGGCACGCTCGGCTTTTCACTCGGTCCGCTGATGTTCGCGCCGTTCGCGCAGCGCGCCGGGCTCGAGTGGACGCCGATCCTCGCGCTCCCCGGCCTGCTCGTCGTCGGCTTCTTCCTCACGCGCGTGCCGCCGATGCCCCTCCAGGCCTCGTCGCGCGGCGGGCTTCGGGACCTGAAGCCCTACGCCCGTCCGCTCGCCCTGCTCTACACCATCGTGGTCCTCCGCACGCTGACCGCGCTCGCCTTCGCGACGTTCGTGCCCGTGATGCTGACGCGGCGCGGGCTCTCGGTGGCGGGAGCGGGATCGGTGGTGGCGGTGTACCTGTTCGCCAGCGGGCTCGGCGGGTTCCTGGGCGGGCCGGCGGCGGACCGGTTCGGGCCACGGCGGGTGATCGCGCTCTCGCTCGTCCTGTCGACGCCGTTCCTGGCGGCGGCGCCGCTCGTCTCCGGCCCCGGATTCGTCGTGCTGCTGGCGGTGGGCGGATTTTTTCTCCAGTCGACCTTGCCCGTGAACGTCACGTTCGGCCAGTTGCTTGCACCTGTGAGCGCGGCGACGGTTTCGTCGCTGATGATGGGCTTCGCGTGGGGCACGGGCGGGCTGAGCGTGCCGCTCGTCGGCTTCGCGGCGGATCGGCTCGGGATCGAGGCCACGCTGACCGGCCTCGCGTTCGTGCCGCTCGCGGCGGCGCTCCTCGCGATGCCGCTGCCGGCGCGGCCGTCGGCGGGGACTCCCGCGCGTCCCGCCGAGATGGTCGTCCCGGAGATCGGGCCCTGAAAATGCGTGTGGTACGATAGACACGGAACGGCTTCACGATGCCCCGCTACGCGCCTTCCGGAGTCAGCTATTCATTCGGGCCAGGGCCGATCACCTACGCGGTGAAGTGGATCATCATCGCCAACGTGGCGATGTTCGTGATCAGCGAATTCTTCCCGGCGGTCATCGACTATTTCGGGCTGTCGCCGGCGGCGGTGTTCGAGCGCGGCTGGATCTGGCAGCTCGGCACGTACCTGTTCCTCCACGCCGACGTGATGCACATCCTGCTGAACATGCTGGGCGTGTGGATGTTCGGCGTGACGCTCGAGCGGCGCTGGGGCACGCAGTTCTTCGCGAAATACTACGCCGTGACGGGGCTCGGCGGCGGCGCAGCCGCGCTGCTCCTCTCGCTGCTCCCCCTCGACGCCACGGCGCCGGCCTACGGCGCCACGACGATCGGCGCGTCGGGCGCGCTGTTCGGCCTGCTCCTCGCCTTCGCGCTCTACTACCCGCATCAGCCGATCCTGCTGATGCTGCTCTTCCCGATCCCCGCGCGGATCTTCGTGATGATCTTCGGCGGCATCGCGCTGCTCTACACGTTCCGCGGCGGCGGCGGGATCTCCCACGCCGCGCACCTCGGCGGCCTCGTCGCGGGCTATCTCTACCTGAGGGGCGGCCGCGGCGGTATCTCCGCGGAGATCAAGTACCGCTACCTGAAGTGGAAGATGAACCGCCTGCGCCGGAAGTTCGACGTGTACTCCGGCGGGCGCTCCGGCTGGGATCGGAACGTGCACTGAAGCTGTCAGCTGTCCCGCGATCCTGCTGCATGGTTCGGCGGCAGGCCCTGTAAGGCCTGCGCGGCGGAGAGCGGACAGCGGGAAGCGGCTACAGCAGGCTCTTCACGTACCCGCCGTCGACCTGCAGCGTCACGCCCGTGATGTACGACGCGCGGGCCGAGGCGAGGAAGGCCACGGCCCCACCGAACTCGTCCGGCGTCCCTATCCGGCCCAGCGGAATCGCGCTCTCCGTCCGCGTGCGCACGATCTCGGGCGTCGTGCCCTCGCGCGATGCGGTCGCGTCCCACAACTCGACCACCCGATCCGTGGCCGTGTAGCCCGGCGCGACGCAGGTGACCAGGATGTTGTCGGGCGCCAGCTCGTTCGCCAGCGTCTTCGCCAGGCCGGTCACCGCGGCCCTGATCGCGTTCGACAGCACCAGGCCGTCAATCGGCTGCTTGACCGAGACCGACGTGATGTTGATGATGCGGCCGCCGCCGCGCGCCCGCATGTGCGGCACCGCGGCGCGCGAGAGCCGGACGACGCTCATGAGGAGCGCGTCGAGGGCGGCGCGCCAGTCCTCGTCTTCGAGACGCTCGAACCGCGCCGACTTCGGGCCGCCGGCGTTCGTCACCAGCACGTCGAGCCCGCCGAGCCCGCTCACCGCAGCCTCGACGAGCCGCGCGGCGTCGTCCGCGCGCGAGACGTCGGCGGGGATGGCCAGGACGGCCGCGCCGGTGCGCTCGCGAATCTCCGCGGCGGTCCGCTCGAGCGGTTCGGCGCGGCGCCCGCAGATCGCGAGCGACGCGCCCTCGGCGGCGAGCGCCATCGCCGACGCGCGCCCGAGCCCCTGGCTCGCGCCGCAGACGAGCGCGCAGCGACCCGCCAGCCCCAGATCCACTCAGTCCCCCGCGGGGAGGGCGGGGGCCCTACCTGTGGAAATATTCATCGGTGTGATCGAGCCAGTCCTGCCGGATGGGACTGAAGAGATCCAGCTCGAACGTGTCGTCGAGCGCCTCGGCCTGGTGCTCGACCCAGGACGGGATGTGGAGCACCTCGCCCTCGCGCACGGTGATTTCCTCGCCGGCGATGAGGAACTTGAGCGCGCCCTGCAGCACGTACGTCATCTGCTCGCTCTCGTGCGAGTGCATCGGGACGAGCGCGCCCTTCTTCAGATAGATCTGCGCCAGCATCTCGCGCCCGCCGGTCACGATCTTCCGGGAGATCATCTCGGTGACCTTCTCGAGCGCGATTTCGTCCCATCGGTGGAGGCTCACGGCCTGCGTGGTCACGGGGAAATTATAGCCAAGAAGGGAGGAGGACCAACGGAGAAGCAAAGTGCCGCCGAGGGCGAATGATATAATTTCCGTACGTGCCAGCCGCGAGAGTGCGCGTGTTCGGGCGCGATTTCGCGCGGATTCCGCCGCTTCCGGGGCCCCGCCGTCGAGAGAGACCCGAGGGGAGCCGGGCCGTGGCACGTCGCGAAGCCGGAGGACATGTCCCGAATGAGAGCTACGGCGGTCAGCAACGGAAGGACGGCGAAAACCGAGCGGGGGTCCGCCGCGCCGCACGGCCTGTCGCGCGAGGACCTGCTGCGGGCGTACCGCACGATGGTGCTGTCGCGCCGGATCGACGACAAGGAGATTCAGCTCAAGAACCAGAGCCTCATCTTCTTCCAGATCAGCGGCGCCGGACACGAAGCGGTCCTCGTCGCCGCGGGCATGGCGCTCAAACCCGGGCACGACTGGTTCTACCCGTACTATCGCGATCGCGCGCTGTGCCTCGCGCTCGGCATGACGCCGCTCGAGATGCTCCTGAGCGCCGTCGGCTCGAGCGAGGACCCGAACTCCGGCGGGCGCCAGATGCCCTCCCACTGGGGCCACGACCGCCTCAACATCGTCACGCAGTCGAGCCCCACCGGCACGCAGTGCCTGCAGGCGGTCGGCTGCGCGGAGGCCGGACGGCTGTACGAGAAGGTCGCCGCCATCGAAGGGCGCGAGGAGAAGTACCGCCCCGACGAGGTGACCTACGTCTCGGTGGGCGAGGGCACGACGAGCGAGGGCGAGTTCTGGGAATCGCTCAACTCGGCGTGCATCGGCCGGCTGCCCGTCGTCTACGTCATCGAGGACAACGGATACGCGATCTCCGTCCCCGTGGAAGTGCAGACCGCGGGCGGCGACATCTCGACGCTCGTCTCCTCGTTCCCCGACCTCCTCGTCCGGAGCATCGACGGCACCGACTTCCTCGAGAGCTACGAGGCCATGATCGCCGCGGTGGCCTACGCCCGCGCGCGCAAGGGGCCCGCGCTCGTCCACGCGAAGGTGATCCGCCCGTACTCGCACTCGCTCTCGGATGACGAGAAGCTGTACAAGACGCCTGACGAACGCTCCGCCGAGGCGAAGCGCGATCCGATCGTCCGCATGTCGGAGTTCCTCAAGGCCCGGAAGCTCGCGACCGAGGAGGAGCTGGCCGCGATCGTCAAGGACGCGGACCGCGAGATCGCCGAGGCGGCCGACGCCGCGGTGCGCGCGCCGAAGCCCTCGCCCGACACGGCGGCGCGCTTCGTCTACTCGCCCGACGTGGACCCCACATCCGCCGACTTCGACACGCCGCCGGCGCCCGAGGGCAAGCCCGACACGATGGTGGGGGCGATCAACCGCACGCTCAAGGACGAGATGGGGCGCGACGCGCGGATCGTGGTCTTCGGCGAGGACATCGCCGACTGCAGCCGTGAGACGTCCCTCGAGCGCGTGCCGGGCAAGGGCGGCGTCTTCAAGGTGACGCACGGGCTCCAGCGCGCCTTTGGCAGCGTCCGCGTCTTCAACTCGCCCCTTGCCGAAGCCAACATCGTCGGCCGGGCGGTGGGCATGGCGACGCGCGGCATCAAGCCGGTCGTCGAGATCCAGTTCTTCGACTACATCTGGCCGGCGATGATGCAGATCCGCGACGAGCTGTCGATGATCCGCTACCGCTCGAACAACGCGTTCTCCGCGCCGGTCGTCATCCGGACCGCGATCGGCGGGTACCTCCGCGGCGGCGCCCCGTACCACAGCCAGTCGGGCGAGAGCATCTTCGCGCACTGCCCCGGGCTGCGGATCGTGTTCCCGTCGAACGCACAGGACGCGGCGGGCCTGCTGCGGACGGCGATCCGCTGCGACGACCCGGTGATGTTCCTCGAGCACAAGCACCTGTATCGCCAGACCTACAACAAGGGCGAGTATCCCGGCGCCGGCTACATGATCCCCTTCGGGAAGTCGGCCGTGCGCCGCGAGGGCACGGACGTCGTCGTCATCACATGGGGCGCGCTCGTGCAGCGCACGCTGCTCGCCGCGCAGCAGGCGGAGAAGGACGGCATCAGCGTGATGGTCATCGACCTCCGGACCATCATGCCGTACGACTGGGAGGGGATCGCCGACGCCGTCCGCCGGACGAGCCGGGTCATCGTTGCGCACGAGGATCAGCTCACCTGCGGCTTCGGCGCCGAACTCGCCGCGCGCATCGCCGACGAGCTGTTCGAATACCTCGACGCGCCGGTCCGGCGCGTGGCGGCGCTCGACACGCCCGTCGCGTACTGCCCGGATCTCGAGGAGGTCATCCTGCCGCAGGCGGCCGACGTGCTGAAGGCTGTCCGGGACATCGCCGCCTACTGACGCCGAGAGGGAAGGGCCGATGCGTCGCATGCTCGCCACGGCGGCGCCGGCCCTCGCCTTCGTCATCACCGCCCTTCCCGTCGAAATTCTGACACCCGTCGCGGCACTGCCCGCCCACCTCGCGGGACGCGTCGGGGACATGGTCGCGTGCGGGCAGGCGCGCGACGGCCGCTATTTCATCTTCGATCGCCGCGCGCACACCGTGTTCGCCGCGACCCCGTCGCGGGACGAGATCCGCCCGATCATCCAGATCGGTGCGGAGAAGGGCCGGCTTCTCCAGCCGACCGCGTTCGACCTGGCCGACGACCAGACGTTCGTCGTGGCGGACGCCCCGGGCGGGCGCGGGCGCATTCAGGTGTTCCACCTGTCCGGCGCAACGCTCGGCGGCTTCCTGCTCCCCGGCCGCCAGGTTCCGGTGATCGTGCTGGACGGGATGGTGCTGAGCGGGATCGGATCGCTGGAGTACACCGGGCAGTCGGTGTTCATCAGCCAGCCGGAGACCGGGGCGCTCGTCACCGAATATGCGCTCGACGGCCGGGCGATCCGCAGCTTCGGATCGCTGCGCGCGACGGGCCACGAGGACGACCCGAACGTACACCTCGCGCTGAACGCCGGGCTCACGGTCGTCAACCCGCGGGGCGGCTACTATTTCGTCTTCCTGGCCGGGACGCCGCTCTTCCGCAAGTACGACGCGTCCGGGCAGCTCATCTTCCAGCGCCACATCGAAGGGCTCGAGGTGGACGAGTACATCCGCTCGATCCCGGGTGAGTGGCCGCGCAGGAGGACGGCGGAAGGCGGCGAGCTGCCTGTGGTGCGGCCCGGCGTCCGCGCCGCGGCCGCCGATGCGGAGGGCAACCTCTGGATTTCGCTGACCGCGCCGTTCACCTACGTCTACGACGGCGACGGCGACAAACGGCGGACGATCCAGTTCCGCGCGGCGCCGGGGGTGATGGCCCCGCAAGCCCTGTCGTTCACGCGCGCCGGCCAGGTGCTGGTCACGCCGGGGTGCTATACGTTTCCGGCCAAGGAGCCGGCGAGCCGATGACGACGTGCGCATGTCATCGAGCTCTCGCCTGGTAAAGACACGACGGCGTCAACTCCTGAGCCGCCGCTGATGCGCAGCGCCGTCCGGCGCCCGCTTCGCGACGGCCCTCGCTCGTACTCTCGCTTCGCTCGCCGGCGCGGCGAGTGCGGATGCGTGTGGGCGACAGATGCCAGCGAGGCAACGGCTTGCCAACCGTAGCTCTCGAAGTGACAGGGACAGGCCCGCCTACGCGGCTGCGCCGCTACGGCGGGCAACCTTCGCGTGCGGTCGAGAGCGAAGGTTGGTGGTAGTCAGGGGCGACGCGGATCCAGGGACTGAACTCGCCGCGAGGAATCGCTCTGCCCGTTTTCCAGCTTCGCGGTGCAGCGCCTCGCTCCAAGGGCCCCGGCCGCCCGGCACCGACGCTGCGCGCGCGGCGGCCGGTCCTGACAGGTCACTCGAGTCCGAAGTTCTGTTTTTCCTGCGTCGTGACCGTCGTGATCGTCGTGGTCGTAGCGCGCATGTGCGCGAGCCGTGCCGCGTCCCGGCCGCGGCGGCAGAGATCACCCGTTCCCCCGCCCCGCGAACGGCGCGTGCGCGGCGAGAAACCGCGTCGCCCCGGGCAGCACGTCGTATTCGCAGCGATCCGCCTCCAGCACCTCGCCGTCGGTGTTGACGAGCAGCCGCCGATCGAAGGCGAGCACGGCGCGTGAGGCGCGCAGGTACCG
>Ga0299914_10001172_pt1 | contig 17008 bp, 16 predicted proteins | sample RVTome_10_FD_201361 | JGI IMG/M metagenome (GOLD analysis project Ga0299914, IMG submission 201361) | Soil microbial communities from uranium-contaminated site in the Upper Colorado River Basin, Wyoming, United States - RVT153D57 (version 2) ...
GATGCTTTGGTGGCCTCCGTGGCGAGCAACTCATGCTCGAGTCGCTCCCGGTCCAAACGGGTCTTTCTCAGCATTTCAAGTGCACTCAACCACCTTCCCAGTCGTCATGGGCACACGGCGTCAGACGCACGGTTAAGCGAGTGCGTTCTCCACCCCGGAAGCTCAATCAGCTCCGGAAAGCCTCCCGACCGACACCCTGAACCGCGATGTCCTGAGCCGAGAGCACTTCATTCTGCAACGCATACATGGCTGCGGCCGCCTGATCGATGTAGCGGGTGAACGCGATCGACCCTTCCAGGATGGGCTTGAGGTCCGCCTTGTCCTGCACACGGGCTGGCGGGTACTCGTGCTCCACGATGAGTGGGGTATTGGCCACATCGACGTCGAGAAGCTCGCGCAGAGCGAGTTGATGGTCCAGCCAGTCGACCGAGCGATTCTGGAGGTACGCAAGGGGGTCGTGCTTTGCAGTGCCGGGCAGCTCGTGCTCGGCCAGCACCGTTTGGATCAGCCATGACTTGCCCCAGTCGGCAGGATTCGGTGAGATCTCACCGTCGATCCAGTCGCCTCTCTGCACAGTCTGGCCGCCATATCCCCAAGCCGCCACGCCTCTGCTGTCGATGACCTGCCCCTTGACATGCAGCCCGTCGATCAAGAACCCATAACCCTCATCGGCAAGGTACTGAAACATGGAACGGGTGTCCTGACCCATCAGAATGGAATGAGACGGGTCGTAGTGAATCCGGAATTGGTCACCGACGCCGTGCTTCTCGGCGATCTGATGCAATGCGATCCACATTCCAGGGGTGTATCCGATGTTGTTGTGGTAGTTGTCGCTTGGCGTCCATCCGGGCATCGGGCATTGCTCCACCCGATAGGTCAGGCCTCGATCCTTGGCAGCTTTCAGTAGTGGAACGAAGCTCTCCTCGAACTCGATCAAGTTCTGGTCCATGGACCTGGTTTGATCCCGCCCCACGAAGCCGGCCACTGCCGGCGCGCCGAGCAGCACGGCGGCATCCATCACCTTGAGCATGAACTCGTGCTTGTCCCGTCGGATCGCCGGGTCGTCGTGGAGCAGGTTGTCGAAATAGGCAATATCGGCCAGCCACACACCGGAGCTATCGATCGCCGCCTGCACCCGGCGCGCCCGACTCTCGTCGAACGGCTGCCGGAGGTCCAGGGTGTTGGCAACCGGGTCGAGCATCGCCTCAGGCGGGATATCGGCCAGGTCGGGATGCACGGCAGCCGACAGCTCGATGCAATCGACACCGAGCTCCGACGCAAAATCCAGCCATTCCTCGACCGCCAGGTCGGGATCCGGATCTCGTTTCTCCCGGGGTGTTAGCTCCTGAAGGGCAGCGGTCAGTACACCGACCGGCATGAATACGGGCTCGAATGGCGCAGCCATTGGCTCTTCCTCTCTCTCTGAGACTTCAGAGGTCTCCGATGTCGACCGGCGAGTGCTCCCGCGCCGAGATCAACGCGGCCGCCAGGACTTTTTGTGTCTCCAGTGCGTCGGCAAAGTCGGGCAGCGGTACCACCGATTCTCCCCCACCGATCACACGGAGCATGTCGGCGGCTTGGTTGACAAACGTGTTTTCGTACCCGAGGCCATGGCTCGGAGGCCACCAGGCATCGGCGTATGGGTGCCCATCCCCGCCCCTCGTCACATCAATGATCGTCCAGCCTTGAGTCGAGGGATCGCCACTCACGTCGTAGTACCCGAGCTCGTTCATTCGCTCGAAGTCGAAACGTAGAGCACCTCTCTCGCCGTGGATCTCGATTCGGTTGGCGTTGTGATACCCGGTGGCGAGCCGGGTTGCCTCGAAACTGGCCAGCCCGCCGCCTGATAGCCGGCCGATGAAGAGGACCGCGTCATCGACCGTGCTCTTCCCCGTCGTGGCCGAGGTCGCGGCGCCGGCGCCGGCTATCTCGCCTCCCGCAGCACCTTCGAGAACCGTTCGTTCCTCGATGAAGGTGTGCTCGATCGCCCCGTCGACGGTCACGATCTCCTCGCCTGTGATGAAACGCACGGCATCGATGATGTGGGCATTGAGATCGCCGTGGGCACCCGAGCCGGCGACGTCGCCCTGAAATCGCCACAGCAGCGGAGTATCAGGCCCGCCCCAGCTCTGTAGATATGCCGCCCGGCTGTGATAGATCCGGCCCAGCGCCCCGCCCTTCACCAGTCGATGAGCAAGAGCGAGGGCCGGCACCCGGCGGTACATGTACCAGACGAATGCCTTCCCTTCGGCGTTGGCCGCGGCAGCCGCCATCGCCCTGGCGCCGTCCAGATCGGCGGCCAGCGGTTTCTCACAGGCAACGTGTTTGCCTGCGTCCAGGGCAGCAATCGCTTGTTCGGCGTGGACGTCGTTGGGAGTGGCGATGTCCACGAGATCGATATCGGGATGGGTCACGGCCTCGCGCCAGTCGCTGGTCCAAGCCGACCATCCCCAGGCATCTGCGAATCTCTCCAAGTCTGCTGCATTCCGGGCCGCCACGGTGTGCAGGTTGGCGACTCCGGCATCGGGGAAGTACTTGCCCACGCTCATCCAGGCGTTGGAATGCGCCCGGCCCATGAACTTCGAGCCCAGGAGTGCGACGTTGGTGGTGGTCATAGGCCTTTCTCTCTTCGAGACCGCGGCTCAGGCATCGACGCCCAGGTACAGCCGTTGCAGGGTGTGGTCGTTGCGAATTTCCTCGGCCCCGAATTCTGCCTCGATACGCCCCGAAACCATCGCCAGCTGGCGCTCGGCCATGGCGGTTGCGGCATGGATGTTCTGTTCGACCGCGAGGACTGCCACTCCCTCGGCCACAAGCTTGTGAACCGCGGCTATCAGCGTCTCCACGATGGTCGGGGCGAGACCCTCGGATGGCTCGTCCATCAGGATCAGCTTGCTGTTGAGCATCAGCGCCCGGCCCACCGCCAACATCTGTTGCTCGCCCCCGGACAGGTCACCTCCACGGTTCTGCCGGCGCAGGGCAAGGCGGGGAAACAACTCGTACACGGCATCGGCCGTCCACCGTTTGCCCTTGGTCCCATTGGCCAGCATCCGCAGATGCTCGTCGACGGTGAGGGAGGGAAAGAGCCGCCGACCCTGCGGCACATAGGCGATCCCTGCCCGCGCTACCTTCTCGGGCGGGAGACCGGTCAGGTCCTTGCCGTCGAACACCACCGACCCGCGGGTCGCTCTGACCAAGCCCATGATCGTCTTGCACAGGGTCGTCTTGCCCATGCCATTGCGCCCGATGATCGCCACCGACTCTGTTCCCATCGAGAACGAGAGCCCGTCGAGGACCGTTGACTGGCCGTAGCCGGCCTGGAGCATGTCGACCTGGAGCAGTGGGTCGGCCATCACTCTTCGCCGGGCTCGCCCAGATAGATCTCGTGGACGATCGGGTCGTGCCGGATCTCCTCCGTGGTACCGGAGGCCACCATCTTCCCGTCGGACATCACCACAATTCGCTCCGCGGCTCGGAGGGCAACATCCATGTCGTGCTCGATCAGGACCAGTGTCAACTCCCGGGGGAGCCCGAGCAGGAGTTGGGTGAGATTCTCCCGTTCTCCCTGGGACAGGCCGGAGGCAGGCTCGTCGAGGAGGAGGATCGAGGGGTTTGTGACCAACGCCATGGCCACTTCCAGTTGACGGCGCTCACCGTGGGAGAGGTCGTCCACTATGTCGTCCTGGCGTTTGCGGAGCCACACCTTCGCTGCCGCGCCTGCGGCCTTCTCCCGAAGCAAATCATCCTCCTCGGACTTCCACAATGCCCTATGGCGCCCGCTCTTGCCGGTCTGGGCGAGATAGAGATTGTCGACCACGGTCAAGCCGCCGAAGAGACGGGTCCTCTGATAGGTGCGGGCGACGCCCATCGCCGCCCGATGACGCGAGGCGAGCATGGTGCAGTCCACGCCACGGATCTCGATGGTCCCCGAAGAAGGCCTCATGTCCCCGGCGACCAGGTTGAAGAGGGTGGTCTTCCCGGCCCCATTGGGGCCGAGGAGACCCAACCGTTGGCCGTGGACGACATCGAGATCGATGCCGTCCACGGCCACCAGCCCTCCGAACGCCTTGGTCACCGACCGGAGACTCAGGGCAGGGCCCTGAAGTCCTTCGATCGGGACCTTGGGATTCGGGTCCAACTTGATCCCTCACCTACTCCTGCGGAACACCGTCGACAACCGGGATCGCGTTCCCGCTCCATGGCAGCTCCGCCGGCTCACACCCTGGGAAGTCCCGAGAGGGGCCCGGAGTGTCGGCGCTGAACGTCCCGCCAAAGGTCTGATCCACTTGAGGGATCAAGGCCACCGTCTGCTGAACGACTTCCTCACCATCCAGGACCAGCTGTGAGAGGTAGACGTCGACGATGCCGTGACGGTTCTCGTCCAGGCTCACCGGCCCATAAGGCAGCTCGAGGGTCATTCCTGCAAGCTCGGCACGCAGTGCCTCATGGTTGTTCGACAGGTCACCCTCGACGGCATTCAGCGCATTGACCAGCGCCACACCGCCGCCGTAGTAACCGTAGAAGAACCCGAATGCTGCCGCCACGGATGGTGGGGCGGGCTCGTTTCCGCTGAGTGCACCAGCCAGGGTCTCCCACGCCGCGTCGGCGCTGGCCAGGTACTCGTCGATCTCCGGTGAGGTCAGATCACCCGGAGGACTGGCGAATCCGCCGACATAGGCGCCGGCGATGCCCGGGCCCAAGGTCGAGGCGAGCCCCGGGTTGAAGAACAGATTGCCGGCGTGCTGATCGCCGGTCAGCTCGCCCTTGGCGTTGACGAACGCCTCGAGCGCAGCCGTGGTTCCGGTCCCGCCGACGACCCAGAAGTAACCGTCGACCTCATCCGGGTCGGGCAGCTGCTGGATGAACGACGAGTAGTCCGTCGTCCCCAATGGCGGGTAGATCCGCGCCTCGGGCGCGATCGTTCCACCGACTGCACAGAAGTCGGCGATGAAGCCCGCAGACGATGTCCAGCCGAAGCTGTAGTCGTCGACGATGATGGCGGCGGTGTCCCATCCTGCCTGGTTGTGCAGGATGTCACCCAGACCCGCATTCCACTGGGCGCCATCGCCGTGGAACCGGAAGTAGTTCGGCGCCTGCACCTGCAAGGTCGTCTCTTGGGCACCGGCGATGCCACTGAGCACCGTGATCTCCGGATGGTCTTTCGCATAGTTGGCGACAGCGATCGACTCGTCACCGGATAGGGGCCCGATCACGATCTCGGCGCCGTTCTCCTCGACGAGCGTCCGTATCTCCTGGATGATCCGGTCGGCCGTGTCATCACCACAACCGATCCCGACCAGCTCGATCTCGCGGCCACCGGCGACGGCGTTGGCGAACCCGTCGAGGGCGGTGGTCGTCGAATTGCTGGTAGCTCCGGCGTGGTTGATCAGTGCCAATGTCACCCCGGCTACGACATCCTCGTTGAAGCCGCCGAAGGCTCCCTCACACTCGGCGAGGATCCCGAGCTTGATCGACTCGCCGCCTGCTGCGGTCGTGTCGGTCGAAGCCTCGGTGGTCGCCGTGGTCTCCTCGGTGGCCTCGGTCGTATCCGCGGCACCTGACGTGGTGCCAGTGGTGTCCGTGGTCTCGCCGGCACATGCCGCCACGGTCAACGCCAGAACGGCGAGTAAGGCCAGCCACCGAGCTGGCCTCGACCGTCCGGTCTCAGTTGCTCTCATTCGTTCCTCCTCATCGGCGAGCATTCGTCTCTCGCGATCTTCCTTGTTGTCGTCCGCCGGCTCGGGGCATCACCCGCTACCGACTCTGGCCATCGCGGGCACCGAGGCTTCCGCTTCTCGCTTCCCCCGACGAAGCCGGTCCATGATGCCCATGATCCCCTCGGGCGAGAGAACCATGATCAACAGCACCAGGAGCCCGATCACTGTGTTGAACCGTGCCTCCGTGATGCCGATCTGGTCGACCAGCGGGACGTTGCGCAAATAGATGTTGGCCGAGACATAGACGGCCGCGCCGAGCCAGGCGCCTTCGAAATAGGAGATGCCCCCGATGACCGCGATTATGAGGAGATCGAGCGTCGGCCCGATGGAGATCGATGTCGGGTCGATCTGGCCGTTCCACCAGATGTTGAGTATCCCGGCGCATCCCGCGACGAACCCGGCGATGACAAATGCCAGGGTTCGGTGCAGAGGCACGTTGAAGCCAAGTGACGCCATCCTGATCGGGTCGTCCCGGGTGCCCTGCAGGGCCAGGCCAAAAGGCGTCCTGGAAATTGCCTTGAAACCGACATAGACCACCAAGGAGAGACCGAGGGCCACGTAGTAGAGGCGCCAGGGGTGCCCCTCGAACAGGGGAGGAGGTCTGATCCCGGTGATGCCTCCGAATCCCGACAAGGTGGTGACCTGCCCGAAGAAGTAGTACCCGATCACCGCGTAGGTCAGAGTCAACATCAGGAAGTAGATGCCACTCGTCCGACTGGCCAGCGCTCCCAGCACCAAGGCGACGACCAGGCAGATCACAAGCGCAAAGATCACGCCCACCCAGGGATCCCAACCCAGTTTGAGCCCCTTCGACCCGGAGTCGCCCACCGCGTTGCCCACCATGAACCCAGCCACCCCAAATATGAGGAACTGGCCCAGGGAGACCATCCCGCCATAACGGAACAGGAACACGATCGAGGCAGCGGCGATGGCAAGGATCAGGATCCTGGTCATGAGGAAAGACGTGACGAACTCGGATGTAACCAACGGGAGTGCGGCCAATGCTGCGGCGACCGCGACCAGGGCGATCTTGGATGGCGAGGCGCTCACGCCGGTCTCCCGAACAGACCGTATGGCCGGACTGCGAGGACCACTGCCAGCAGCACGAAGGTCAAGATGATGCTGTAAAAGGTGAACGCCGCGGGCAGGTAGGCAGGAGAGAACGAAACCACCAATCCGAAGAGGAGGGACCCGGCCACCGCCCCTTTCAGCGAGCCCAAGCCGCCAACGATCACCACCACCAGCGAATTGAGGAGCCACTGCCCGTCCGCCCCAGGCGCGACACCGGCGAATGACGCGCCCATGACCCCGCCCACACCGGCCAGAAAAGCCCCGACGAAGAAGGTGATGGCAAAGACCGCAACGATGTTTATCCCGAGTGCCCGAACCATATCGCGGTCATCGACACCGGCACGGATGATCATGCCCATTCGTGTCCTGCCCAGCCAAAGCCAAAGCGACACACCGACCACCAGGGCGACGCCGAGCATGAACAGCCTCGAAGTGGCATAACGCTGACCAGCGATCTCGAAGAAATGGGTCACCGCGCCCGGCCAGATCATCCTGGTGGCCAGCCCACCGAACCACGCCAACATCTGATCGGCCAGGATCACTGCCACGGCCAATGTGATCAAGGCCTGGCGTAGCTCCTGACCCTCGTTCCAACGCAACAGCACCTGTTGAACGATGATGCCGATCACCGCAGCCACCATTGCCCCCACCAACAGCGGCACGAACCAGGCGGCCATGCTCACGTCTGCCGGCTCGATGTTGCGCGTCTTCCCCACCATGGTCTGCTGCACGGTGATGCCGAGATAGCCGGCCACCAGAAAGAGTGACCCATGGGCCATGTTCACCGTTCTCATCAGGCCGAAGATGAGGGTGAATCCCGAAGCGACCACGAAGAACAGGCCGGCCACGGTGATCGCGTCGAGCAGCGTCACGAGGAACTCTCCAGGTTCGGCGATGGCCGGGCCCGCCGATGTTCCCCGAGCGAAGAACAGGACCCAGGCGAGGAGGAAGAGGAGGGGCACAGCGGCCACGGCAATCAGGATGCGGCGCCTGAGCTCGGGCCGTCTCCGGGCGCCTCCCACTGCCTCTGACCCGGCAGCTCTGGCCAAACTCATCTATTCACCGGCCACGAAAGTACCACGGCTCGCCAGGGCGCGTGTGTACAGACGTGTATACAATTTCCGGCTCCATGGAGCGGCGCCGAGATCGCTTCTGAGTCGAGGAGGAGGACCGATGCACCTGTCCATGCACAACTGGATGCGAGCCGAGCCAATCGAGGTGACCATCACCCGGCTTGCCAAATTCGGTTACTCGAGCATCGAGATCAGCGGGGAGCCGGATATCTACGACACCAAGCATGTGAAAGGACTCCTGGACGACGCCGGGCTCGAATGCTGGGGTGCCGTGACACTGATGCTCGGGGATCGCAACCTGGTGGCGAAAGACGAGGCGCAGCGGGCGGCCTCGGTGAAGTATGTCAAGGACTGCATCACGATGGTCAAGGAGCTACAGGGTCAGGAGATCACCATCGTGCCCGCCACGGTCGGCAAGATCATCCCCGACGCCTCCCCCGAGGAGGAGTGGAAGTGGGCCGTGGACGGCATGGCCGAGATCATGGCCCATGCACTCGTCGAAGGCGTTCGCCCCTGCATCGAGCCCCTGAACCGTTTCGAGACGTACTTCATCAACCGCGGCGAGCAGGCACTGGCGCTGGCCGAGGCCACGGGCCCTGACTGTGGGGTTTGCATGGACGCCTTCCACATCAACATCGAGGAAGCGGACTGGCGCCAGGCCATCCTCGACGTCGGCGACCGTCTCACCGATTTCCACGTCGCCGAGAACAATCGGATGCCCCCCGGGATGGGCGACTACGACTGGGCTGAGGTGGTTGCCCTCCTGCGTCAGGTCGGCTACGACGGTGCGTTGACCATGGAGTTCGTGGCTCCGATCGACCGGACCCCGGCCAATCCCTATCCCAACGCGATCGAGAACAACCCGGCCGGAATCTCCCCCGAGCAGCTCAAGTTCATCCAGGACCACGGCAGCTCGACCCTCAGTGAGGAGTTCTACGACTGGATGGTCGAAAGGGCCAGCGCCCACGTGCTGCCGCTGATCCAAGACTGAGGGTGGCTCCAAACGTCGTCGTCGTCGGGACCCTGGACACCAAGGGCCCTGAGGTGGCGTACATCCGTGATCGTCTCGTCGAGCTGGGTTGCGCCACGACGGTGATAGACGTCGGGATCCTGGGCGAGCCTCTGGGCATCACGCCTGACATAGACCATGGCGAGGTGGCCTCGTACGCGGGGACCACGATCCAGGAGGTCCGCCAGGCCGGCACCCGGGGGCGGGCCGTCGCCGCGATGCGCATCGCTGTCCAGGCGCTCATGAAGGAGCTGCACGATCGCGGGTTGGTCGATGCCGCGATCGGGCTGGGCGGAGCTGAGGGCGCGGTGATGGGCGCGGCCGCTCTGATGGTGCTCCCGATCGGCGTGCCCAAGGTGCTGTTGAGCCCAATCGCGTCCGGTCGTCACGAGTTCGGGCCCCTGGTGGGCACTTCGGACATGATGGTGGTGCACACCGTGGTCGACATCATGGGTCTGAACCCGGTGGCTACCACAGTGTTCGACAACGTGGCCACGGCAGTGGCCGCCATGGCCGCCAATCCGCGCCGTCTCCAACCAGGTGGTCCTGACAGTCGTTTCGTCGGGGTGACGATGCTCGGCAACACCACCAAGGCGGTCATGGCTCTCCGCGATCGCCTGGCCGAGCGCGGCTACCAGGCCGTCGTCTTCCACTCCAATGGGGTCGGCGGGCCTGCCATGGAGGAGCTGGCGGAGGCGGGGCAATTCATCGGCATCATCGACTTCACCACGAACGAGGTCACCGATCCGATGGTGGGCGGCATACACGACGGAGGGTCGCGCCGACTACAGAGAGTCGGCGAGGCGGGTTTGCCTCAGATCGTGGTTCCGGGGTGCATCGATTTCAGTGTGTTCGCCAGTGGCCAGGTTCCTCCCGATCTGGCCGACCGACCGACCTACGACCACAACCCCGAGTACACCCTCGTGCGCACACCGGAGAGCCAGATGGTGCAGATTGGGCATGTCTTCGCAGAGCGCCTCAATCGGGCGACCGGCCCGATTGCCATCGCCATCCCAACCGCGGGTCTTTCCATCCCCAATGTGCCGGGTGGGGCGTTCTGGGACCCGGACGCCGACCAGGCCTTCACCAGGAGCTTGCGGAAAGACCTCCGCCCCGACATCACGATTCACCACTTCGATCATCACGTCAACGATCCCCGCTTTGGAGAGATCGTCGCCGACCTGTTCGTCGACCTGCTGGAGCAGGCCGTCCCGTCCACAGCACAACTGGAGAGAGCGAGATGACCACAGACTCATTGCTGGATATCACCGAGGCCGAGCGGGCGTTTCGAGAGCAGTTCGTCTCATGGAACCTGGCGGAACTCTCCTATGTGGACATCCGTGCCTACCTCGAAGAGAAGGACATGGTGCTCGTGCCGATGGCGAGTACGGAACAGCACGGACCGCATCTTCCGCTCTATTGCGACACCATCACCGCAATTGAGATATCGGCCCGTGTGTCCCGTCTTATCGGAGTCCTGCACACCCCGCCGATCTGGACGGGTTACTCACCGCAACACATGCACCGTCCCGGTGAGGGTCGAGGCACGATCACTGTCCGCTCGACGACCTTGCTTGCCCTGATGGAAGACGTAGCGCGAAGCCTCATTCACCACGGGTTCAACCGGATCGTCTTCGTGAACGGGCACGGCTCGAACATCAAGGTGGTCGACCCGGTGCTGCGCAAACTGCGCTACGAGACCGGCGCCTTGATCGGATTGGTCAAGCCCTACATGGAGCGGTACGTCGGGGTGGTCGAGGGGATCTTCGAGAACCCGCCCGAAGAGACCCCGGGGTGGCACTCGAGTGAGTGGGAGACCTCCCAGTGCCTGGCGTGGAACGAGGATCTGGTTCGAATGGACAGGGCCGAACACACTCCCACATCCATCCCCGACTTCCTCCCCGACTCGTTTCGGAAATTTGACGGTGCCCCGGACGTGGAGTTCGAGGGCTACACCTACTTCAACTTTCCCATGGATCATCACGAGTTCACCGAGACCGGCGTCATTGGCAACCCGATGCGTGCCACCAAAGAGAAGGGTGAGGAGTCGTTCAGGAGATACTCCGAACACGTGGCTCGAGGAGTGCTCGAGCTAATGCAGATGCCGGTAAAGGTCGAGAACCGAGAGTTCGTCGACCGGGTCATGTGATGAGAGAAGCTGAGTCGACCACTGTCACCGACAGGGCTTACGCACAGCTGCGCGAGCTCCTCACCAGCGACAGCGTGAGCCCGGGAGACCACCTCCGGGAGGTGGCGCTGGCGGAATGGCTCGGAATCAGTCGAACACCGGTGCGGGCGGCGTTGCAACGGTTGGAGCTGGACCAGCTGGTGCGTCGAAATCACAACAGCGGCTACTCGGTGGCCGGGCTCACTCCGACCGATGTGCGGGAGGTGTGTGATGTGCTCCGCCTGGTCGATACCGCGGTGTTCATTCGGGCATCGGAGAATCTGACCGAGGAACAAGGTGTGGCGCTACGCGAGTGTGTCGACATGATGGAGCAGGCGGCGGCAGATCAGGACCTCGACCGATGGTCAGAAGGCGACGGTGTCTTCCACGAGATTCTGCAGAAAGCTTCCAATCACAGCTTGCTCTCGGACATCGCGGCCAAGCAGCGGCGCAGGCTCCACCGGTTCTGGACGTCTGAGCCGGGCCGCCTCGAGCGACTGGCTCTCTGCGCCGTGGAGCACGCCTCGATCGCCGGCTCGGTCGCCGCCACGGACCATGAAGCGACACGCCGGCTCGTCCACGACCACATCGATCACATGGAGGCCAGCCTGATTCGCCAGCTCGACGTGGCGCGTCCATTCATCTCGACCAACAGCTCCGCCCTCGATCATGTCTGACGCCCGGTCCGAGTATCAACTGAGGATGCTCCAACACGAGCTGTCCGACGTCGTCGGCGCCAAACACACCTCGATCGACGCGGGTGAGCTCTCCGAGCAGGCCGCGGACTGGTCCTGGATGTCTCAGCTCTACAGGCTCCACGGGATGCAGCTTCCTGTTGCCGACGTCATGGTTCGTCCCGGCACCGCCCAGGAGGTCGTCAGTGTGTTGCGCATTGCCAGCGACCATCGGGTCCCGGTGGTGCCGCGTGGCGGTGGTTCCGGTACACAGGGTGGGACCTTCGCCCTGTATGGCGGGATCTCAATCGACCTGACCCGAATGGACCGGATCATCGAAGTCGACGAGACGAGCCTGGTGATCACCGCCGAGTCAGGCGTCACGGGGCCGCAGCTGGAAGAGGCCCTGTCCCCTCTCGGGCTTGCCGCCGCCCACGAGCCCGGGTCTTTTCATTTCGGAGCCACGGTTGGCGGCTGGCTGGCGGCCCGGGGGTCTGGAGTCAGGTCCACGAAGTACGGCAAGGCTGAAGATCTGGTCCTCCGGGCCGAGGTCGCCCTCCCCCCGGGAAGGTTGGTCTCCACTCTCCCGGTCCCGAGCCATGCCGCCGGACCGGGGCTCCTCCCCCTCCTCGTCGGCTCGGAAGGCACGATGGGTGTTCTGACCTCTGCCACGCTGCGCTTGGACCCGATTCCGGAGTCGCAGGCCTTTCTCACCTTCGAGTTCGAGACGGTTTTCGACGGGCTGGAAGCCGGGCGTCAGATAATGACCCGACGCTGGCGCCCGGCGGTCATGCGCCTGTACGACGAAGCCGATCGTGACAAGCTCAACGACATCCTGGGGCTCCAGCTCACTGGCGCCCTGCTCGTCGTCATCTGCGACGGGGACCAGCGGCTCGTCGATCTCGAGACAGAGGCGGTCACCGAGATTTGCACCGAGGCCGGAGGGGCCTATCTCGGGCATGAAGGGGCGAGAACCTGGTGGGACGGCAAGTACGAGCCGTATGCCGAGGGGAAGGCACCGACACCTCCAACGATCTTCGGCACGACCGACACCGTCTGCACCTTCGACGACATGCCTGACCTCTATCGGGCCAAGCGAAAGAACATCGAGGAAGGGTTCGCCGAGTACGGCGCCAAGTACACGGCTCATTTCTCACATTGGTTCCCATGGGGGGTGATGGTCTATGACCGGTTCTACGTGCACGAGCCCCCCGATGACCCGATGGAGGCGCTTGCCCTCCACGATCGACTTTGGGACTCGGCAGTGCGAACTTCGCTTGCTCAGGGCGGAGTGATCAACGAGCACCATGGTGTGGGGGTGAAGCTGGGCCGATTCATGCGGGAGCAATACGGCGAGGCGTGGCCATATCTGCAAGCGATCAAGGACGCCGTCGACCCCGACGGGATCCTCAATCCCGGCAAGCTCGGCTTCGGTCCTCCGCGATGAGCCAGTGCCCGGCTCACCAGTGCTCAGCTGGCGAGCCAGCCGCCATCGACGTTGAGGATCGTCCCCGTCACGTAGGACGAAGCGTCGGAGGCGAGGAAGACGACGGCGCCGCCGAGATCAGCGGGAGAGCCCACCTTCTCCATGGGGATGCGGGAGTGAATCCAGGCGCTCCGCTCCGGGTCCTGGAAGACCCCCTCGGTCAGCTGGGTGCGGAAATACCCCGGGCTCACCGCGTTCACCCGAATCCCGGCAGATGCCCACTCGATGGCCAGGGTCCTCACCACGCCGGCGATGCCGGCCTTCGAGGCCGCATATGGTGCCGCCCTGGCGATCCCGATGGTCGTCGTCAAGGACCCGATGAAGATGTGAGATCCGGTCGAACCGGCTTCCATCTGGCGCTTCCCAACCTCGCGGGACAGAAAGAACGGGGCAGTGAGGTTGACCTTCAGGATCCGATCCCAGTCGTCGAGCTCCACGTCCACCGCGCCCGCCCGGCGCTGATGACCCGCCGAGTGGACAACGATTGCCACGGGGCCGACCTCGGACCAGATATCCCCCACCCACGCCGCGATGTTGGCGACCTCGGAGAGATCGAAGGCCTTGGCCACCACGTCGCACGAGGCGGCGGCAAGCTCATCCGCGGCCCGGTCCAGGTCCTCGATGGTCCGGCTGACGAGTACGACCCTGGCTCCGGCCCCGCCCAAAGCCTCGGCCATCGCCCTCCCCAGGCCGCGGCTGGCCCCGGTGACCAAAGCGGTCCGGCCGTCGAGGCGGAACCCGTCAGTCATCGCCAGAAGACCCCATCGAGAACATCGTTCCACCCTAACCCTCACCGTTCGCCCGCCCCGGCGGGTCAAAAAGTCGAGAGGAGAACCTGTGCCTGACTCGCCAACGGTGCTTCTACTGGGCACCCTCGACACCAAGGGATTCGAATACTCGTACTTGCGTGACCGGTTGTCGGCCGAGGATGTCGAGGTGTTGGTCGTCGACGTAGGGGTCAATGAGCCCGCTGGCATCACACCGGATGTGACCCGGCAACAGGTGGCAGCCGCCATCGGGGCCGATGCCGATGAGCTGGCGACAACTGGAGACCGAGGAGAGGCGGTGGCCACGATGACCGAGGCCGCCGCTGTCGTTGTGGCTCAGCTCCACCGGGCGGGCCGGTTCGACGGCATTCTGGCGGCAGGTGGATCCGGCGGCACCGCGATCGCAACCAATGCCATGCGGGCGCTGCCCGTCGGTGTCCCGAAACTGATGCTCTCGACCATGGCGTCGGGTGACACATCACCCTATGTAGGCAGCACAGACATCACGATGATGGCGTCAGTGACCGATGTAGCCGGGGTCAACTCGATCTCGGCTCTGATACTGGCGAATGCCGCCTCGGCGATGGCGGGCATGGTGAAGAAGGCTCCTGTCTCCCTCGATGATCAGCGCCCTCTGATCGCCGCCACGATGTTCGGCGTCACCACTCCGGCAGTCACGGCAGCGCGCGAGGACCTGGAGCGCCGCGGCTATGAGGTGCTCGTATTCCACTGCACGGGCACCGGCGGAAGGGCGATGGAGAGCCTGGTCGACGCCGGATTCTTCGACGGGGTTCTCGATCTGACGACGACGGAGCTCTGCGACGAGTTGGTAGGCGGTGTCCTCAGCGCCGGCCCCGACCGGTTGGGAGCAGCCGCACGGACCGGTGTCCCCCAGGTGGTCTCGCTCGGCGCCCTCGACATGGTGAACTTCGGGGCCCCCGAAACGGTCCCGGAGAAGTTCGAGGGTCGGACCATGTACCAGCACAACCCCGCGGTCACCTTGATGCGAACCACAGCCGAGGAAACTGCACAGCTCGGTAGTCAGATCGCAGAGAAGCTATCGGCAGCGTCGGGGCCCACCGCGCTGTTCATGCCGCTGCGCGGCGTCTCGATGATCGCTATCGAAGGTCAGCCCTTTCACGACGCGGCTGCCGACGAAGCACTGTTTTCCGCAATCCGTGAGAACCTCGCAGGCTCGGTCGAGCTCATCGAAATGGAATGCGACATCAACGATCCCGAATTTGCGGCGGCGATGGCGCAGAAGCTGGACGACTACATGAAAGGGACAGGATGACTGGGGATGAAGCTCGAACCAGGTTGCGGGCCACCCTAGAGGGAGGAGGTCCAATCATCGGCGCCGGCGCCGGGACCGGCCTCTCCGCGAAGTGTGCCGAGGCCGGTGGCGCCGACTTGATCATCATCTACAACTCGGGTCGTTATCGAATGGCGGGCCGGGGATCTCTGGCAGGGTTGCTCCCTTACGGCGATGCCAACGCGATCGTCATGGAGATGGGTAACGAGGTGCTGCCCATCGTCGACCAAACCCCGGTGCTGGCGGGCGTGTGCGGCACCGATCCCTTTCGGATGATGCCCAACTTCCTCCGCCAGGTCAGGGATGCCGGATTCGCCGGAGTGCAGAACTTCCCCACAGTGGGCCTCATCGATGGGACGTTTCGCGCCAACCTCGAGGAAACCGGAATGGGGTATGGGCTGGAGGTGGACATGATCAGTGTGGCTTCCGGTCTGGGACTTCTCACCTCGCCCTACGTGTTCAATCCAGACGATGCCGTCGCCATGACCAAGGCCGGGGCCGACGTGCTCGTCCCCCACATGGGTCTCACCACTTCAGGGACTATCGGTGCCCAGACCGCCAAGACGCTCGACGATTGCGTGGTCGAGATCCAGGCCATGCACGACGCCGCGGTGGGCGTCAACAAGGACATCGTCGTGCTCTGCCACGGTGGGCCCCTCGCCGAGCCCGATCATGCCCAGTATGTCCTCGACCGCACCGAGGGGATCGTGGGCTTCTTCGGCGCCTCATCGATGGAGCGTCTGCCAACCGAGGTCGCCATGACCGAGAACATGCGACGCTTCAAGTCCCTAACCGTCTAGACAAGGAACGCACATGTCTGCCAAGTTCGTTGACACAGCATCGATACCCACGTGGACCTTCGACTGGGGAATCATCAAGCCTCTCGTGGCCACCGACAACACGGATGATGGCGATTGCAGTCTGATGCACGTCATCCTTTTTCCGGGAAAGGGCCACGATCGGCACAACCACCCAGAGTCGGACGAGATCCTGTACTTCCTCTCGGGAAGGGGGAACCAGATGATCGACGACGGCGAGCCCACGCCGGTCGTTCCGGGCGATGCGGTGTGGATCCCCAAAGGTGTCTTCCATTCGACTTTGAACAGCGGCTATGAGCCGATGGTGATTCTCGCCGTCTATGCACCGGCGGGTGCCGAGGACGTGCTCAAGACGCTTCCGGACTTCATCGACGTCCCGATCGGTTCGAATCCGAATGTGATCAGAAACTGATCGGCCGTCAGACCACCTGGACCCAGTTGAGCACCTCGGGCATCCGGCGGCGCAGAAGACGGCTGGAGACGAAAAGGGAGAGGCCGTAGAGGACCGAGCCCCAGGCGATGGCAGCCACGACAGCCACCCATGGGGCGAGGGCCTGCCCGAATTCAACGGTGAGGACGACGACCGCGGCCGGTGGGACCAGTAGCAGCCCGATGGCGAAGAAGGAGACCGTCTGGCTGACGATTGCGAGGCAACCCTGCTCGGTCGATTGGGCGAACACGTCCGTTCCCTCCCGGGGAAGACGCAGCGGGGTGAGGACGGAGACCAGGTTGCCCACGGCGAGCTGGCAACCGATGGCAGCCACAGTCAGAGGGACAACGAGCCAGACCCACGCCCATTGGCCGGTGAAGAAGGCGAGACCGAGGGTGAGCACCGTGGTCTCCACGGCGAGAGCGCCTGCCACCGCCAGGTTCTTTCCGAGAAGGATCTGATGCGGCTTGGGCGGCAGGACGAA
>Ga0299914_10001173_pt1 | contig 17001 bp, 13 predicted proteins | sample RVTome_10_FD_201361 | JGI IMG/M metagenome (GOLD analysis project Ga0299914, IMG submission 201361) | Soil microbial communities from uranium-contaminated site in the Upper Colorado River Basin, Wyoming, United States - RVT153D57 (version 2) ...
GCTGCGATCACGCGTTGGTGCTGGCTGGACGTCCGTCGCCGGTGGCGGTCGCTGCTGGTCCTGGCGCTGCTGATCGCGTTCGCCGCCGCCACGGTGATGACCGCGGTGGCAGGGGCACGGCGCGGCGTCACCGCGGTCGACCGGCTCGTAGAGCAGACGCTTCCTGCGACCGTGCTCGTGCTGCCTAACACGGGGGGCTTTGACTGGTCCGCCGTCCGGGACCTGCCGGAGGTCGCCGCGCTCTCGGTCTGGCCGCTTACCCAGGTCGCGATCGACGGACTACCCCCGGACGAGTTCGCCGAGGTGTACGACGAGGAGGCCATGCGGACCCTGGAGCGGCCCGTGGTGCTCGAGGGGCGCTTGCCCGATCCGCAGCAGCCGGACGAGCCGGCGCCTGGGATCGACGTCGACGGGGCGGTCCTGGCGGCGGGCGTGGTAGGGGTGCCATTGCTGGTCGTCGTGGCGGCGCTGGCGGCGGCCGCCTTGACGCTCCACCGCTCCACCGGCGGCTCCGCGGAGGCACCGCGCCAGTCGCGCGTGGTAGCCGCGGCGGCCGGGGCCGGATTACCTGTTTCGGCGGTCGTCGGCGCCCGGTTCGCATTCGAGCCCAGCCGTGGTCCGCAGTCGTTGCCGGTGCGACCGGCATTGTTGGGTTCGATCGTCGGTGTTGCCGGCGCCTTGGCCGCGCTGACCTTCTCAGCCGGGGTCGACGACGCGACGCGCAACCTGGAGCGTTTCGGCGTCGTCCACGACCTCGAGTTGTTCATCGGCATGGACGGGACCGACTACTTCCCGGCCAACGACATCTTGACCGCACTGGCGGGCGTCGAAGGCGTGGCTGGGGTGAACGACACCCGGTCCGCGGTGGCGGACACCGGAAACGGCCAGCTTGCCGTGCTCTCGGTCGACCCGGTCGGAGAACCGCTCGAGTTCGTCGTGAGCGAGGGTCGCCTCCCGTATGCGGACGGAGAGTTGACGATCGGGCCGGCGTCCGCCCGATCCCTGGGCGTCGGCGTAGGCGACACAATTGAGCTGACCGGCACGACGGGAACAGCGACGATCACAGTGGTAGGCATCGGCCTGATGCCGCAGCTGGCGCACAACTTCTACACCGATGGCGGGCTGGTCACTGCGGGCACCTACGACGGGCTCTTCGACGGATTCCGCTTCCGGGCCGGCTTCATCGGGTTGGCACCGGGCGCCGACCCCATCGCCGTCGTGCCTGTCGTCCAGCAGGCCGCCGCCGAGGTGTCGGGCGGCGAGATCGCGTCCGTGAGCCCAGCGCAAGAACCGTCGCAGGCTATCGAGTTGCAGCAGGTCCGGGTCCTTCCGGTGTTTCTCGCGGGCTTCCTCACCCTGCTCGCCCTGGGCGCGGTCGGTCACGCGCTCGCCACAGCCGTCCGGCGTCGCCGGCACGACCTAGCTGTGCTACGGGCACTCGGAATGACCCGTGCTCAGTCCCGATGGGTGGTCGTGACTCAAGCCAGCATGCTCGCCGTCGTGGGCGCGCTTGTCGGATTGCCACTGGGCGTCGCTCTCGGACGGACGATCTGGCGCTACGTGGCCGAGACGACCCCGTTGCTCTACGTGCCGCCGGTCGCGCTGATCGCGCTATTGGTCGTCGTCCCGGTCGCCTTGGTCGCGGCCAACGCACTTGCGGCCTGGCCGGGCCACCGGGCGGCGTCGCTGCGCGTCGCTCAGGTCCTGAGGACTGAGTAGGTGCGTGATGACACCGGTGCTTGCCTGGTTCCGGCTCGATCTACGCCGCCGGTGGCGCTCGCTGCTGGCGTTGGCCGTGCTGGTGGCCCTCGCCTCTGGCGTGGTGATGACTGCCGCGGCTGGAGCCAACCGAGCGGCGAGCGCGATGGACAGGCTGCTTGCTGACACCTTGCCGGCCACGGTGCTAGTGGCACCGCTCACACCCGGTTTCGACTGGGCCGCCGTACGGAGGCTCCCTGAAGTGCAGGCCCTCACCGAACTCGTGTTCAGCGCCTTCGAGGTCGACGGCCGGCCGGCACCGAGTTCGATGATGTTTCCACCTGCCGATGCGGAGGCGATGTCGAGCGTCGAACGGCCGGTGGTGCTGGACGGCAGGCTCGCCGACCCCACCCGGGCCGACGAGGTGGTCGTCACGCCGGCCTTTGCCGAAACGTCCGGGAAGGGCGTCGGCGATACGGTCAGCCTCCGCCTGTTCACTCCCGAGCAGGTCGACGCCGGGCAGATTTCGGTCCAGGTGCCGACCACCCTCACCGATCAGGTCTGGATCTTGACCACGGAGCAGGCGGAGGCCGTCCTTGCCACTGGTGCGGAGGTCGAGGCGACCTTCCGGGCGGCCGGTCCTGCCATCGAGGCCACCATCGTCGGTGTGGTCCGCTCCCCGTGGTTCGGCGACACGTTGGACGGCGACGGGTTCGTCGTTCCTTCGGCCGGACTGTTCCACGACTACGCACCGAACTTGCTCGGTGCCAAGAGTTTGGCTTCGATCAACGCCATGGTGCGCCTCGGCCATGGCGCCGCGGACATTCCGGGTTTTCAGGCCCACTTGGCCGAGATCACCGGACGGTCCGACATCGACGTGTGGAACCTTGCCAGCGCGACGGAGAAGACGCGAGACGTTATTCGCTTCGAGGCGGCCAGCCTGGTTGCCTTCGCTGTGGTGGCCGGCCTGGCTGCCACCCTGCTGATCGGGCTGGCCATGGCCCGGTATGCCGCCTCCACGGTGAGTGATCTCCAGATGCTGACCGCCGTCGGTATGACTCCACGTCAATCGCGACGGGCGGCGCTGCTCGGCCCGACGCTGGCAGCGGTCGGCGGCGTCATTGTGGGTGGCGCGGCCACGATCGTGGCCTCGCAGTGGTTCCCGGTCGGTTCAGCGTCCGTGGTAGAGCCGGCCCCAGGACTGGACGTCGACCTCGTCGTGCTGGTGGTGGGGCTCCTGGGGGTGCCGCTGCTCGTCGCGGTGACGGCGGCGGGTGCGGCCGAGCTGGCGCTGCGCACCGCGAGATCTACGACAGCGGAGAGACCGTCGACGATCGCATCCGCCGCGGCGCGGGCGGGCGTGCCCGTGCCCGCTGTTCTGGGTACTCGCTTCGCACTCGAACCCGGAAAGGCACGGCGGGCAGTTCCGGTACGCTCCGTGCTGCTTGGGTTAGTGGCCGGCGTTACGGGCGTCATGGCGGCTCTTACCTTCTCCAACGCCGTTAGTGACGCCACGACCAACCCGGCACGTCTTGGGGTTCTCTACCAGTTGGAAGTCTGGGCCGGCTTCGACAACTTCGAGCTCTGGTCGGCGGATTCCGGATTCGCCGCGATGGCCGACGTGCCCGGTGTCGCTGCGATCAACGACACCAGGGCCCAGATCGCCGAGGCCGATGGCGAGCAGATCACGATCTTCTCGCTGAATCCGGTCGGGGCGCAGCCGAGCTACGTGGTGACTGACGGAAGGCTGCCGATCGGGCCCGACGAGGTCCTGCTCGGCCAGCGGTCCGCTCGAACGCTGGGAACCCGGCTCGGTGACACCGTGGCGATGGCCGGGAGCGGTGGAGAGGCAGAGTTCCGGGTTGTCGGAATCGGCTTCGTCGACTTCATCGGCTCTCTCCTCGGCGACGCCAATCCTGCCGGTGCGGCGATAACCGAGGAAGGTTACGAGGCCCTATTCGCCGGTGATTACGTGATCCGCTACGGGCAGGTCCAGCTCGACTCTGGTGTCGGCGTCGAGGTGGCGTCTTCTCGGTTGTATGCGGTCGCCGTAGACAACATGACCAATGGCACCTTCGCCGCCGAGTGGATCACTCCGACCGAGGTCCGCGAGCTGCCGACTGAGCTGCGGTCCGTACGAACCCTTCCGATGGTCATGGCGGGCTTCCTGGCGCTGCTCGCCGTGGGAGCAGTGGGACATGCGCTGGCGACCGCGGTGCGCCGCCGCAATCACGACATCGCCGTGCTGCGTGCGCTCGGGATGACTCGCCGCCAGTCTCGAATCACGGTGATCACCCAGGCCATGGTGGTGTCCTTGGTCGGGCTAGCTGTCGGAGTGCCACTCGGGATTGCACTCAGTCGCACGATTTGGCGCTACGTCGCGGACACGACCTTCATGCACTATGTGACCCCGGTTGCCGCGGCAGCCCTCGCAGTGGTCGTGCCGGTCACGCTGGCAGCTGCCATCTTGCTCGCGGTGTGGCCGGGCCGGGTGGCGGCGTCACTTCCGGTGGCTGACGTGCTGCGGGCAGAGTAGGAGGCGTCATGACCAGGTTGGATGCCGCCCGAGAACGGGCCAGGCGCGACGTTGCGCTGTGGGCCGGGTGGGCACTGCTGGTGGCATTCACCGTCGCGGCAACCTTCTGGACGCTGCGCGTGCTGCTCGACTCGCCGGACCGGCTGGTGCCGTGGGCGTACCTCGGACTCGCCGGCGCGCCCATCGCTGCGTCCGCTCTCTTCTCACCGCGCATCCGGCGAAGTGCAGTTTCGGTCTTTCGACCCACGCTCGTACTGTGCGGGTTGCTGTTGATGGTGCTGGCTGTGTACCTGGTCGTAGTCGTCGGGCTCGGGGACGGGGTCGACGGCTCCGAGCACGGCGTGCTGGGACTGTCCATCGTGGCCGGCCTGGTGTCCGTCGTGCTGGCGCTGCCGGTGCGGGCTCGGTTGCGCGCGCTCGCCCGGGACTGGTCGGGTCCTCGGCGGCGGCCGGCCCGAAGCGTCCTCGAGACGTTCGGCACCCGGATGACCCGTGCGGTCCCCATGGACGAGCTGCTACTTCAGCTCACCGAGACGCTGCGCTCGACCATCGGCCCGCTCGGCGCCGAGGTCTGGACCGGATCGGGCGGACTTCTGGAACGCACTGTGTCGGTGCCCGAACAGCCGCGAGACCGGATCGCACTGGCCGGGCCCGAGCTGGCGGCGGTCACCTCGGCCCGCGTGTCCGGCAATGCGTGGGCCGAGGTGTGGCTGCCGCGGTTCGTCTCGCCCGACCGGGCCATCCGGATCGCGCCGGTGACCCACCTCGGCAAGCTGCTCGGACTGCTCGTTCTGGCCCGCCCGTCCGACGCGCCGGGGTTCAGTGAGGACGACGACCGGGTGCTGGCCGAGCTGGCCAGGCAGGTCGGGTTGGCGCTGCACAACGTCTCATTGGACACCGCGCTGCAGGCATCTCTAGAAGAGCTGAAGGAACGCAACGTCGAGCTGCAGGCCTCGCGGGCCAGGATCGTCGCGGCGGCCGACGCGTCCCGCCGGCAGATCGAACGCGACCTGCATGATGGAGCGCAGCAGCGGCTGGTCGCCATGGCCGTGAAGATCGGTTTGCTGTCCCGGATCTCCGCCGACGATCCGACGGCGATCCAGCCGATGCTGGATGACCTGCGCGGCGAGGTCCAGGCGACCATCGACGAGTTACGCGAACTCGCTCACGGCATCTACCCGCCGCTGCTGCGCAACCATGGCCTCGGCGAGGCGTTGCGCAGCGCGGCGAAGCGGGCCGGTCTACCGACGGTGGTCACCATGGAGACCACCCGCCGGTTCGACCCCGGAGTGGAGGCCGCCGTCTACTTCTGCTGCCTCGAGGCCATGCAGAACGCCACGAAGTATGCAGGGGACACGGCTTCGATCGAGGTCAGGGTGGACGCGGACGACAAGCGACTGACGTTCGAGGTAGCCGACGACGGTGTGGGATTCGATGCGACATCCGGCGACAACGGGCACGGCTTCGTCAACATGCGTGACCGGGTGGGCGCGTTCGGCGGCACCGTCGTTGTCGACAGCGCTGGCGGGCAAGGAACCCGGATCACCGGCACGATTCCCGTCGCCGCCGGTTCGTGACGGTGGCCGCCGGCCAGTACTCTCCCACCGTGACCGAAGCCACCGGGGTAGTGCGAACCGTCATCGCCGAGGACGTCCTGCTGGTGCGCGAAGGCATCCAGCGAATACTCGACGGGTTCGACGACATCGAGATCGTGGCCGCCGTGGGTGATCTTCCGTCGCTGCTGGCCGCTGCCGCCGAGCACCGGCCCGACGTGGTCGTCACCGATATCCGGATGCCTCCGGACTTCAGTGACGAAGGAATTCAGGCCGCGACCCGGCTGCGCTCCGAGGCGCCGGACACGGGAGTCATCGTGCTGTCGCAGTACGCCCAGCCGGAGTACGCATTGAGGTTGCTCGAGCAAGGGTCGCGGCGCCGGGCGTACCTGCTCAAAGAGCGGATCGCCGATCCCGACCAGCTGGCCGGCGCCATCCGTGAGGTGGCTGCGGGTGGCAGCGTTGTGGACCCGAGAGTCGTGGAGCAGCTCGTCGCAGGAGCACGGCAGGCTGCCGACCCGATGAGCACGCTCACCCCGCGCGAGCGCGACGTCCTGGCTCAGATAGCTCAGGGCAAGAGCAACGCGGGCGTGGCTTCGGCGCTGTACCTGACCGAGCGTGCGGTGGAAAAGCACATCAACTCGCTGTTCGCCAAGTTGGGCCTTTCCGCTGAACCCGAGGTGCACCGCCGGGTGACGGCCGTGCTGATGTACCTGTCCCGCTGACCCGACGGGGTGGTAGCACCACCGGCCCGCGGCATGGTCGCCTGCTGGTTAGGCACCGCACGGCCGTGCCACTCTAGGAACATGGGCAGCCCAAGCCCCAGCTGGTCCGCCGAAAGCGTGACCGTCCTGGTAGTCGACGACCAGGAGCCTTTTCGTGCCGCGGCGCGCTTCGTCGTCCGCGCGACCGCCGGGATGCAGGTGGTGGGAGAGGTCGAAACCGGCGAGGAGGCGGTGGCCGTGGCCGAGTCGCTGCGCCCCCACCTGGTGTTGATGGATATCAACCTGCCCGGCATCTCGGGCCTGGAAGCCACCCGGCGGATCGTCGACGGCCGGCCCGAGACCGCGGTGTTGTTGATGTCGACTTACTCGGCCGAAGACCTACCGGCACAGGCGCGTAGTTGCGGGGCGCGCGGCTATGTCCACAAGTCGAACCTCACCCCTGACGTCCTGCTCGCCATTGTCGATGGAACTGCGCCGGCCGGTTTCTAGCCGGGCGCGTAGTCGACCACGACGACCGAGATGTTGTCCTTGCCGCCGGCAGCGTTGGCCGCATCGATGAGTGACCGGCTGGTCGCGTCGATCTCGTCGCCTGCTGTCAGGATGGCACCGATGTCCGCCTCGGACACCATGTCGGTCAGCCCGTCGGAGCACAGCAGGAACCTGTCGCCGGCTTCGAGTTCCAGTTGCCTGACGCCCGGCTGTGGTGTGTTGGGCAGACCGATCGCCTGCGTGATCGAGTGCGCGAACGGGTGAGAGTTCGCCTCCTCGGCGGTGATGACGCCGCTTTGGACCAGCTCGGCGGCCAGCGAGTGATCGTCGGTCAGCCGGTAGAGCTGCCCGGCGCGAGCCAGATAGGCGCGGCTGTCGCCGACATGCGCCACGTGGGCCATGTCGCCGGTGATCAGCACCATTACCACGGTGGACGCCATGCCGGACAGTTCCGGTGTGGTCTGGGCCTCGGCCTGCACTACCTCGCTGACATCGACGATCGCCTGCGCGATGGCCGCGCCGGGGTCGTCGTGCAGGTGGGAGAGTGCTCGGTCGATGAGCCCAGGAAGGTGGTTGACCGTGACCTGGGCGGCCACGTCACCTGCCGGCTGACCGCCGACCCCGTCCGCGACAGCGAACAGCCCCCGCTCCAGATCGGCCAGGCACGCGTCCTCGTTGTTCTCGTGGATGCGGCCACGGTCAGAAAGCACGCCGGCTCGCAACACGGGCTGGTCCCGTCCTGAACCGAACAGCTTCATCGTCGACTCCTTGGCCACCGTTCGGATCACCCTAGAGCATGGGAGTGGGCGCGAGCCACGTAAGGAGGACACTTGGCCAATGCGCTGCTGGCAGGTCGAACATCCCGGGCCGATCGACACCAAGCCGCTCGGATTCACCCGGCGACCAGCTCCGGAACCCGATGACGGCGAGCTGCTGGTGGGCGTGCTCGCCTGCGGCGTGTGCCGCACGGATCTGCACGTCGCCGAAGGCGACCTGGCCGTGCACCGGCCCGGGGTCGTTCCTGGGCATGAGGTCGTCGGCGAGGTAGTCGTCGCGGCGGGCGGATTCGCGGTCGGTGACCGGGTGGGCATCGCCTGGCTGCGCTACACCTGCGGGACGTGCTCGTACTGCCGGCGGGGCGCGGAGAATCTCTGCCCGAATTCGCTGTACACCGGCTGGGACGCCGACGGCGGGTACGCGGAGTACGCGACAGTGCCCGTGGACTACGCGTACCGGCTCCCGGGTGGCTATTCCGACGCCGAACTGGCGCCGCTGCTGTGCGCGGGAATCATCGGCTACCGGGCACTTGCTCGGGCCGAGGTCCCGGCGGGCGGGCGGCTGGGAATCTACGGCTTCGGGGCGAGCGCCCACCTGACCGCTCAGGTCGCAATTGCGCAGGGTGCCACGGTTCACGTACTGACCCGTGGCGAGGCGGCTCGGGAATTGGCACGCGAACTCGGCGCGGCCTCGGTCGGCGGGCCGGTGGACCTGCCACCGGAGCCGCTGGACGCGGCGATCTTGTTCGCCCCTGTCGGCGAGCTCGTCCTGCCCGCCCTCGCGGCGCTGGACAGGGGCGGGACGCTGGCGATCGCCGGAATCCACCTCAGCGACATCCCGTCGCTGAACTACCAGGACCACCTGTTCTACGAGCGGCAGGTCCGCAGCGTCACCTCGAACACCAGGCAGGACGGGCGGGCATTCCTCGCGTTGGCCGACGAGCACAAGCTGCGCGTCAGCACCACTGCCTATCCGCTGGATCGGGCCGATCAGGCGCTGGCCGACCTGGCCGCCGGGAGGCTGCGCGGAGCTGCCGTACTGCGGACGTGACGTCGCGGGGTGATCTGTGAGTACCCTCAGCGCGCCGCGAGGACTTCGCCGAGCAGTCTGAGGTCCTTGCCGATGACCCCGGTGACGCCCAGCCGCCGCGCCTGGTCGAGCTCTGCGGGCGTATCGACCGGCCAGGTCATGACGTGTCCGACCGCGCGCCGGAAGTCGGCGACGTCGTTCGCCGTGATCAGGGTGCGCTTGACCGAGACGCCGAATGCGCGGCGCGCGCCGGGCCAGCTGTCGGGGGAGGACTTGAGCAGTATCCGCAGCCGCCCGATCTGCCTTCTGCTGCCCGCCGAGAGGACGAGGCGGACCGCGTCGTCGCCGCGGAATGCGTCCAACATCGGCCACTGGCGAGTGCACACGGCGATCGGCGCGTCCGGCACCGCCGTGCGCAGTGTTCTGGCCACGCGTGGGGCGAGGCCAAAGTGGATGCCCTTGAGGTCGAGCATGAGGCGGTCGGTGCCGTTCAGCGTGGCGAGCACGTGATCGAGCGAGGGCAGGTCCGCCGCCTTGCGCAGAACCAGCTCCCACGGGTGGTCCCAGAGCAGCCACGGCCCGAGGGACTTGAGATGGCGGATCTCAGGCGTCCCGCGAAACGAGCGCACATCCGCCTCGACCAAATCCACGCCGACGGCGAGCGCTTCCCGCAGCGTGGCAACGCTGTTACCCCAGCGGTGAGCGATCGCCAGCATCCCTTGCACCGTTACCCTCTCACCCCCCGCGTTGATCATGGGCGGATGACGCTTTCCAACGTCCTGGAAGGTGCCATCTGGCCATGATCAACGCGCGTGGGTGTGGTGAGAGAAGCGAGGGGCGGGGGCGGCGCGGGGGTGGCCGTCGCCGGTGACGATCGTGCCCCGAGCCCGCAGATGTGGATGTTCGGCCGCCTCAGCGAAGGTCAGCACGGGAGTTACGCAGGCGTCCGTACCGGCGAACGCCTCGGCCCACTCGTCGCGCGTGCGGGTCACGAACACGTCCGCGAACCGTTTGCGCAGCACCGGCCACCCGTCCGTGTCGTGCTGGGCCGGCATGCCCTCACCGGCCAGCCCCAGCCCAGTGAGCAACGCGAGGTAGAACTGCGGCTCCAGCGCCCCGACCGCGACGTATCTGCCGTCCGCGCACTCGTACGTGTCGTAGAACGGGGCGCCGGTGTCGAGCAGGTTGGCGGCTCGCTGGTCGGTCCAGACGCCGAGGCCGCGCAGTAACCAGAACTGCTGGGCCAGCGAACACGTCCCATCGACCACGGCGGCGTCGACGACTTGGCCCTGGCCAGTTCGCTCCCGCTCCCACAGGGCGGCGAGGACGCCGACGGCCAGGTACATCGAGCCGCCGCCGAAATCACCGACCAGATTGAGCGGCGCGGTGGGACGCCCGTCTTCGGTCCCTATCGCGTGCAGGACGCCGGTCAGGCCGATGTAGTTGATGTCGTGGCCGGCCTGCTGAGCCAACGGGCCGTCCTGCCCCCAGCCGGTCATCCGCGCATACACCAGCCGCGGGTTGCGGGCGAGGCACTCGTCCGGACCGAAGCCGAGCCGCTCGGCCACGCCCGGACGAAAGCCCTCGATGAGCACATCCGCGCTCTCGATCAATCCCCATGCCGTCGATTGCCCGGCGGCATTTTTGAGATCGACTTCGGTCTGCCGCCGCCCGGGCAGGATGTCGTACGGCTCTCCGCCGGGCCGCACGAACCGGACGACGTCGGCGCCGAGGTCGCCGAACAACATCGCCGCGTGGGGGCCCGGGCCGATACCGCCCAGTTCGACGACGCGGATGCCGGCGAGCGGGCCGCCGGTCATCCGAGCCGTTCGATGATCATCGCGTTGGCCATGCCGCCACCTTCGCACATGGTCTGCAGGCCGTACCGCCCACCGGTCGACTCGAGCTGGTTCACAAGTGTGGTCAGCAGCTTGGTCCCGGACGCTCCCAGCGGGTGACCGAGCGCGATCGCACCCCCGCGGGGGTTGAGCTTGGCCGGGTCGGCGCCGGTCTCATGCAGCCAAACCAGGGGGACGGGGGCGAAGGCCTCGTTGACTTCGTACGCGTCCATGTCGTCGATCGCCAGGCCGGCCTTGGCGAAGATCATCTCCGTTGCCGGGACGACACCGGTGAGCATCATCACGGGGTCGCTGCCGGTGACGGTGAAGGCGTGGAAACGGGCACGTGGTGTGAGGCCCAGCTCAGCCGCCTTGCCCTCGCTCATGATCAATGCCGCGGACGCGCCGTCGGTGAGCGGGGAGGAGCTACCCGGCGTGATCTTCCAGTCGATCTCGGGAAACCGCTGGGCTAGCGCCGGATTGAGGAAGGACGGCTTGAGCTCCGCGAGCCCCTCGGGAGTCGTCGCCGGGCGGACCGTCTCGTCGACGGTGTGCTCGGTGCCGTCGTCCAGCGTGATCGGGACGATCTCCCGGTCGAACGCCCCGCTGGATCCGGCGGCGGCGGCCCGCCGGTGCGACTGTGCAGAGTACTCGTCCAGCACCTCACGATCGAGCTTCCACTTGGCGGCTATGAGCTCGGCGGAGATTCCCTGGGGAACCAGGCCGTCCGGATAACGCGCGGCGACGGCCGGGCCGAACGGGTCGGCGCCCTGGGCGCTGGAGCCCATCGGGACGCGGCTCATCGACTCGACGCCACAGGCGATCACGACGTCGTACGCGCCTGCGATAACCCCCTGCGCGGCGAAGTGTGCAGCCTGCTGGCTCGACCCGCACTGGCGGTCGATCGTCGTCGCCGGCACCGTGTCCGGAAAGCCGGCGCCGAGTACGGCGTTCCTGGCGATGTTGTAGGTCTGTTCGGCCGACTGGGAGACGCAGCCGGCGATGACGTCGTCGACCATGCCCGGGTCCAGGTCGTTGCGCTCTACCAGCGACCGGATTACGCGGGCCAGTAGATCAACGGGGTGGACGCCGGACAACCGCCCGCCGGGCTTGCCCTTGCCCGAGGCGGTGCGGATCACGTCGACGATGACTGCGGTGGCCATGACCTGTCCTCCTGTGTGCCGGGTGCGTCTCCTACCCTTCGATCCTGCCTCATGACGTGCTTGCTGTGGACGACGCGGTGGATAACGGGGCCAGACCTGGGGGTAACCAGGGCGCCGCTGTGGACGACTCGGTGTGGCGAAAAGAATCATGGAATATGGCGCCGGCAGGGGTTGCGCAGCGCCAGGGACAGGCGTAGAAATCTCTCACGCCACCAGTGATGGAGCGTCAAGGATTTGAGGAGTCAGCTCCGAGAATCGGCCGAAAGTCTGGTCCGCTGGGCTTGAGGTAGATGCTCTAGGCATAGATGGCGACGGTAAGGCGAGGCTGTTTCCCGAGCAATCGGATTGACGCCAAGCCGAAACCGCGGCGAGGCCCTTCCAACTCATACTTGGAAGGGCCTCGTCGTATGTGTGCAAGTATGCCCAGGCCAAGGTGACGGTCAGGTGAACGACACGCGGTGATCGACGTAATTCCGTGCCGGCTACTCGGCGTTCGAAGATCAACTGGTCACGACACGCCCGACCGGTCGCGGTGCTCCCGGCGTGTCGTGACCACTTGATCTTGGTCACCCCGGACGTCCTTCAGTCCAGCCAGGAGCCGCTGCGGGAGGATGTGGATGATCCGGTGGAGAACTCGGTATGAGTTGTGGGTAACCGGCGGCGGCGCTGTGGACGGCTCGGCGTGGCGGAAAGAATCATGGAATTGGGCTTCGAAGGGTATTGCGCCCAGATCGCAGTGGGCGTAGAAATCTCTCACGCCATCAGTGATGGGGCCTTCGAGGTTCAGGAGTCAGCTCCCGAACCAGCCGCGATTCCTGGCTTGCCAGGAATGTGCGGTAGAGGGATTCCCGGAACAGTGGTCATGGTTCTACCGAGCCGATTCCCGAGCGATCGGATTGCCGGCGAGGTAGCAACCAGGGCGAGGCCCCTCCATCTCATACATGGAGGGGCCTTTGTCCTGTCTATTGCCGGCGTGCGCACTCTCGCCGCTGCGCGCCCGGGCTGTTATTGCACCCGGGTGGCGAGGGAACGGTGCGGCCACCCGGGGCTGTCATCACCGCGTTCCCCCCATTGGCGGCGGTGCACCTGTCACACGGATCAACGGCTCAATCGGTTCAGACCTATCGCCCTCGATCAGAGCCGGGTCAGGGTGACGCGCAGCCGCCAGGACGCCAGAGCGATCAGCAGCAACGCCATCCCTCCCAGCACGCCCACTTCGGGCAGCACGTCCACCAGCGTGGCCCCGTGCCGCCCCATATCGGTGAACGCGTCGATCGCCCAGGCATGCGGCGTGAGGTGGGCGACGTTGTTCATCGTCGAGTTGTACAGCTCCAGCGGGAACATCGCCCCGCCCAGCGCGCCGAGGGCGAGTCCGGCCAGCACCGTGACGCCGGCCGCCTGCTCGTCGTTCTGCATGACGGCCCCGATCAGCATCGCGGCGCCCGCTGCGACGGCCGCGAACAGGGCGAGAACGACGAAGGCGGTGGGCAGGTCACCCCATGAGACGTCGAAGAGCAGCGCGGTGGCGATCATGATGTACAGGGCCTGGAACATGCCCACACCCCAGCGCCCGAAGCCTTCACCCATCACGATGGTCCGGATGCTGGTGGGCGTAGAGATCATGCGCCGGCTCACCCCGAGCCGCCGGCTCTGGATCAGCGCCGACGCACCGGTGAGGGCGTTCAGGAACGTCATGAGCAGCAGGATCCCGACCGCGATCTGAGAGAAGCCGATCGGCTCGTCTTCCGGCTCGCCACCGCCGGCGACCTGGCGGGTGGTTTCGATGGGCGTCAGCCCGGATGCCACATGCGAGACGGCTTCGCGGACCTCCCCGGCTGGAAGTCCCGACAGCTCCGTGAGTTGGCGCACGACGCCGGGTTCCATGGCTTCGGCCGCGAAGGCACGTTGCGCCACCGCGTCCAGCTGCGCGGCCTCCTCGTCCTCACTGAGCAGGACAATGAGCTGGGGCTCGCCACCGTCTTCCAGCCGAACGTCCGCATCGTCCGGGACGACAACTCCGACGGCGAGCGATCCGGTCGAGACCTGATCTCGCAGCTCGGCCCCGGAGTCGAACCACACCACGTTGGCCGCACCGGTATCGGCCAGCCGATCGGCAGCGCGCTCGGCGAAGTCCGAACCCCTGGTAATACCCATCTCCGGCGCCTCGCCGGAATCGCCGAACTGCGAACCCAGCACGGCGATGATCAGAATCGGAAAGATCAGCACGAAGAAAAGGTTGGCTCGCTCCCGGAACATCCGGATCAAGTTGTGCCACGCGATGGAGACGATCTTCATGGCGTCAGCTTCCGGCGAAGCAACATCGCAGCGGGAATGCCCGCCGCTACGGCGATGATCCCAAGGGCTACGACCGATGGCCAGACGATGGTCCATGAGGACGAGCCGGCGAGGTCTTCCAGGCCTTCGAGGAACCAGAAGTGAGGTGTGACGCGGGCCAGCATCCCCAGCACGCCCTCTCCTGACACCGGGAACCAGGACCCGCCGAGCAGCGCCAAGCCCACCGCGATGATCGACTGCACGGCAGCCGCGCCTTCGGCCCGCTTGGCCAGGCCGGCCACGATGGCCATCAGGGCGACGGCGGTCAGGCACGCGGTGAGGACCAGCGCCACCACACCGAGCCACGAACCCCACTCGGCACCCATCAGGATCGTGGCGGTGATGAACAGGATCATGGTGGCCAGGACGCCGAGTGCGTAGCTAACAAGTGCCTTGGCGCCGAGGATCGCGTTGCGGGGGATCGGCGCGGCCAGCAGCCGGGCGAGCGTCCCGTTCTCCTTCTCTTCCAGCAGAGTGGTCACCCCGAAGCCGACCGTGAAGAAGACGAACATGATCGCCATCCCGGCCATAAGCCGTGAGGTCACGTCGAGTGCCTGACCGCCAGGCCATTCCTGGGTGAAGGCGACATCGGTGGCCGGCGTAGCGACGCCGGGCTCGACCCCGAGCTGCCCACCGGCGGCTGCCAGCAGCCGGGTCCGCTCGATATCGGTCGTGACGCCGTCGACTATCGATTCCACGACGCTGGCCTGCACCGGGCGGTCCGGGTTTTCCAGGAGGGTGAGCTCGGGCGGCTGTGCGGACACCACGCCGGCGCCGAACCCGGCCGGGATCACTACCACTGCGTCCAGGGTTCGCTCGTCGAGCGCTGCCTCCGGATCGGCCGCGGGATCCAGGGCCGTGACCTCGATGCCACCAGTGCCGTCCAAGCGGAGCAGGTTGCCGGCCAACTGGTCTGACACGGGGGAGCCGTCCGAATCCACGACTCCCATGGTGATTTCGAGTTCGCCCTCGCTGAGGTCACCGAAGACCAGGTTCAGGACGAAGGCGAGGGCGAGCGGGGTGAGGATGCCGAGCAGGAAGAACGACTTGTCGCGCAGCCGCTGGCGCAGGTCTTTGGCGGTGATGGTGCGCAGCGCCCGGATCACTCGCGCAGCGCCTTCCCGGTCAGGTGGAGGAAGACCGCTTCCAGGTCTGGGCGGGTGACCTCGATCGACCCGATCTCGACGCCATCACCTGTCAGCTGCTCGATGATGGTCGGCAGTAGCCGGGACGCGTCTTCGGCCAGCACGACGATGGCATGTTCCTCGACCGACGCGTCGCTGACGCCGTCGAGAGCGCGTACCCGGTCGACGGTGCCGTCGAGCTGACCGCTGACCTCGATGCGCACTTGCTCCCGCTCGCCGATCCGGGCGACGAGCTGCTGCGTCGTCCCCTCGGCGATCACTTTGCCGGAGTCGATGATGCCGACCCGGTCGCAGAGCCGCTCGGCCTCTTCCATGTAGTGGGTCGTGTAGAGGACGGCCATCCCTTCGCCCGACAGGGACTCCACGGACTCCAGAATCGCGTTGCGTGATTGCGGGTCGACGCCGACGGTGGGTTCGTCGAGGACCAGTAGCTCGGGTCGGTTGAGTAGGCCGATTCCGATGTTGAGCCGCCGCTTCATCCCGCCTGAGTACTTGTTGGTGCGGTCCTTGCGCCGGTCGGCGAGGCCGATCACCTCGAGTATCTCGTCGATCCGGGCTTTGGTCTGCGCCCGCGGCAGACCGTAGAGCGATGCGAAGAAGCGCAGGTTCTCCTCGCCGGTGAGGTCCGGATAGATGGCGATGTCCTGCGGGACCAGGCCGATCGCACTCTTGCCCGCAGTCGATCCAGGGCGAATCGGCGTGCCGGCTACCGTCACCGTGCCTTCGTCGGGTTCGAGTAGGCCGGTGAGGATGTTGATGGTGGTGGTCTTGCCCGCCCCGTTTGGGCCGAGAAGCCCGTACGTCTCGCCCGCCTCGATGTGCAGGGAGACACCGTCGACCGCGTTGATGTCGCCGAAGCGCTTGTGCAGGTTCTCGGCCTCGACGAGACGGACATTGCTCACGGTCGCCCAGCCTACGGAGGCTGGGCGACCGGGCGCATCAGACTTCGGAAGGAGAACGAACGGCTAGGAACCGTGGGTCACGATCTGGCCGCGGATCTCCCCTCCCGGGAACTGGACAGTGTGCGCATTCACGTAGGCGTTGCCGGCGCGGATGTGCGCCATCAGATCGTCGAGCGTCATGCCCGCAAGCGGGCCACGCAGATCAGCAGCTGTGATCGTGCCGGTCATCAAGATGCCGCTGAACCGGCCGGGGATCAGCTGTGCGGGCGGCGCGGACGGGTAGAGGAAGACTACTACTGGGCCGTTGACGCCTGGTGGCGCGATGTGGATGTGCGCCTGCAAGGTGTCGTTGAGATTCGCCACCGAAAGCGAGTAGTCGAGGCTGCTGCCGTCGGCGCTGAGGTTGAAGACGGCCATGCCACGGGCCAGGGAGTCGTTTGCGGGTACTTCTTCGGCGCTGGACAGCGTTGCGGTCATTGCAGCGGTATCCGAGTCTGCGCTGGCGGTGGTGCCGAACGCTGCGGCAACGGCCAGTGACAGGGCCGCGACGAGTACGAATCGCCGACGGCGAGGTTGACGAGCCATGGTGCCGTACCTCCTTCGTTGAGATCTGGACCCAGCCAACGTCTAGCACGGCTGGCCGAAGTAGCGGGTTCAGTCCGTAAAATCGGACGCACGATGCGTGATGTGACGGCTCGCCGGCTCTCGCGGCTCCATGCCTTCGTCTACCGGCTGACCGGTGGCCGGATCGGGCGCCGGCTGGTCCACAACGACATGCTGTTGCTGACCACGCGGGGCGCCAAGACGGGGCG
>Ga0299914_10001174_pt1 | contig 16998 bp, 17 predicted proteins | sample RVTome_10_FD_201361 | JGI IMG/M metagenome (GOLD analysis project Ga0299914, IMG submission 201361) | Soil microbial communities from uranium-contaminated site in the Upper Colorado River Basin, Wyoming, United States - RVT153D57 (version 2) ...
ACAGGATGAAGAAAGATTTTCAGGATGAGAGCGTAGCGCGGGCAAAGAACTGTATTGCGGCTCTGCATCACCTGATTTCGGAAATCCTGTTGATCCTGAAAAATCCTGTAGATCCTGTCCATTTGATTTTCTGCAGGCTGCCGGTGCCACAAAAACCCTTTCTTGCCGCCCGCAATGCGGCTCAGTCATCCAGGTCATGTTGATCCGGTTATCCCGCCAATCCGGGGAGAACCAAAAAAAGCCTCCCACCGAAGTGGACCTTTTTCCTGACTTTCGTTTTCCGCTTCCAGCCTTTCCATTTCCATCAACAAGAAAAGCCGGTCCTTCCGGGTGTCGACCGTCAGAGCTTGGCTGCGAGCAACCGTTCGTTGGTTCGGGCGAGACGATCGATCAGGGTGTGCACGAATACCTGATGGAACTTCAATTGCGCATCCTTTGAAGCACGTTCGATGGCTGCCGCGCTCAACACCAGCAGGTCGACGGTCCCGCGCGCACGAATCGTTGCCGTGCGCTTGATGTGATTGAAGAAACCCATTTCTCCGAAGCAATCTCCCTCGCGCAACACACCCAGTTCGGTGTCGCCTTTCCAGACAGAAACTTCGCCGGAAACCAGCACGAAAAAACTTTCGTCCAGTTCGCCCTCGGTCACGATGTTGCGTCCGCTGGCAAGATTGCGCCACTGCCCCGCGCGAATCACTTCACGCAATTCGGGATCCGTGAAGCTGCTGAAGAAGGTCAGCCGTCGCGTCATCTTTATGCGTGCTTCCTCGTCCAGTTCCTGGGTCGCTTCGTTGATTTCATCGAAGATGTAGGCCAGATCGCCGGCGATATCCAGACCGCTCCGGTAACGCTTGCGCATCTCCTTGCGCATGCAGCGCATGACGATGCGATCGAGAATCTCCGGAACATCCACTCGATACTGGCTCGGCGGAACCGGATCTTCATGCAGGATCTTGTGTGTGAGATCCTTGAGCGACTGCGCCATGAACGGCGATGTGCCGGTCAACAACTCGTAGATCGTGATACCGAGCGAGTAAAGATCCGTCTGGTTGTTCACATCCTCGCCGCGCACCTGCTCGGGCGACATGTAGCGCGGCGTGCCGATCGAGCCGGTCAGTTCGCTGTTCGGCTGCTTCGAGGACTTCGCGATACCGAAATCCACGATCAGGGTATGGCCGCGCGGATTCATGAGAATGTTCGCGGGCTTGATATCGCGATGCACGACGCCGTTGCGGTGCGCGTATTCCAGCGCCTTGGCGGCGGAAAAGAATATCTCGACGACCTTGCTCATCGGCAGCAGGCTGTCCGAACGCGCGTAGCGGGCGAGCGGCACGGAATCCGGCAGGAAGTCCATGACCACGTAGCGCTGCCCTTCTTCCTCGCCGGCATCATGTATCGGCAGGATGTTCGGGTGCTTCAACTGCCCTGCCATATGCGCTTCGTTGAAGAAGATTTTCGACTGCAACTCCGCCTGCGCACCTTCGAGCTGGTCATCGCGGTAATAGACCTTGAGCGCGACCTCGCGATCCTCGAAAGGATCGTAGCCAAGGTAGACCGTACCGGAACTGCCGCGCCCCAGTTCACGTTGCAGTGTGTACTTGCCGAGCTTGGCGGGTACAGGCCCCTGAACGGGCGCAACGGCCTGCGCGTTCGCACCGGCTGCGGTCAAAGGCGTTGTCGATCCATGTTTCATCATTCCTTGTCTTCCTTGACGACGCGCTCGCTTGTTCGCGTCAGCCGCTCGATCAGCGTGCGCAGAAACACCTTGTGAAAACGCAACTGGCAGGGCATCGATGCCTGCTCGATCAACGTCGAATTCACGCGCATTACCGCCACGCCCTTGTCCGAGGTAACTGTCGCCGTGCGCATCGTCTTGTTCAGGTATCCCATCTCGCCGAAACAATCGCCTTCCTTGAGCTTGCCCAGTGCCGTTCCACCCTTGGTCACCACGACTTCGCCGGAAACGATGATGAAGAAGCTTTCGTCCATCTCGCCTTCGACGATGATGGATTCATCCTTGTCATGCGTTTCCCACTTGCTGGCGTTCAGCACTTCCCAGACTTCCGGATAGCTGAAATCCTTGAAGAAACTCAGCCGGCGGACCATGTTGAAACGTTCCTGTTCCGCCACTTCGCGCGCCATTCTGCCAAGATCGTTGAATGCGCCCGTCAACGCGACCGACAGTTCCAGCGCCGTGCGGTAGCGCTTCGCCGGATCCTTCTGCATGGCCTTGTCGATGATGAACTCGAGAATTTCCGGCACTTCCGCGCGCAGCCGGTGCACCGGTATCGGTGTCGAATACAGCACCTGGTGCACCAGCGCCGACAGGTTCTCGCCGTAGTACGGCCGCTTGCCGGTCGACAGTTCGTACATCAGCACGCCCAGCGCGTAGATGTCGGTCTGGTTGGAGACCTTTTCCTCGCGCATCTGCTCCGGTGCCATGTAGCTCGGCGAACCGATCAGCCCGGACATGGGCGTGAGGTCGGCAACGGCGTTCTGCGCGATGCCGAAGTCGACGATGCGAACATCGCCGTCCGCGGTCATCAGGATATTGCTGGGCTTGATGTCGCGATGAACGACGCCCTTGCGGTGCGCATAGTCCAGCGCCTTCGCGCATTTGAAAACGATCTCGACGATCTTGCGCACCGGCAACAGGTTCTGCGGCTGACAGAATGCCGACAACGGCTTGCCGCCGCGCACGTATTCCATGACGACGTAGCACTTGCCGTCTTCTTCGCCGGCGTCGTAGATCGGCAGGATGTTGGGATGCTGCAGCATCCCCGCGAGATGCGCTTCATTGAAGAACAGACGTTTGCGCACACGTTGCTGATCAGCGGAAAACCCCACGTCGCTGGCATAGAGTTTCAGTGCGACATCGCGCTGGTGGTAGGGATCGTGGCAGAGATAAACGGTTCCCGAGCCGCCCTTGCCCAGTTCGCGCGTGATGATGTATTTGCCGAGCTTCTCGAATTTCATGCCAGTGTATTCCAGGCGATACGGCCGAGCTGAAGAACCAGTGCCGCAAGCAGCGCGGCTACAACGTCATCGAGCATGATGCCGAAGCCGCCGTTGACGCGACGATCCAGCGCGCCGATCGGCCACGGTTTCGCGATATCGAAAATCCGGAACATCACGAATGCCGCAGCCATCCAGAACCAGCTCGCCGGCAACATGAGCATCAGCAAATAGAACGCAGCGATCTCGTCCATCACGATACCGCCGTAGTCGTGTTCACCGAGTCGTCGCGCGCTTTCACCGCAGATCCAGGTGCCTCCGGCGAGCAGCAATACGCCCAACGCGACGCGCGGCCACAGTGGCAACAACCATGCCGCGGCAACCAGCGGCACGGTCGCCAGCGTACCCATGGTGCCCGGCGCGAACGGCGACAGGCCGGAACCCAGGCCGAACGCCAGTAGATGCACCGGGTCCGTCAGCACCTGTCGCACGGTCGGTTTCATTCTAATGGCTCCGTCACGAAATGCTGCCAGCCCCTGCGGCGCGGACGGTAGTCCTCGCCGTCAATGCCGATGATCACGATGCCGGGTTTCGTCGTGATCTCGCCTATCGGCGTAATGTCACACTCGTTATTCATTGCCTGCAACGTCTCCAGGTTTTCGGGTCGTATGCAGAAACACAGTTCATAATCGTCGCCACCCGCCAGTGCGTAATCCGCGGCGTCGCCGGTATATGCGGCAAGCGCTGCCGAAAGCGGCAATCCGGCGACATCCAGCCGCGCGCCGACCCCGCTCGCTTCCAGCACATGACCGAGATCGGCAAGCAGTCCGTCGGATATGTCGATCGCCGCCGATGCAAGACCGCAGAGGTTCCGGCCAAGCGCAAGCCGCGGTTCGGGCCGGCGGAAGCGTTTCGCCAGCACGTGCTCACTGTCTGCGCCTTGCTGCAGCAATTCCAGTCCTGCGGCGGCGTCGCCAGGGTTGCCGCTGACACAGACCAAGTCGCCGGGTCGCGCGCCACTGCGCAGCAGCGCCATGTCTTGTGCAACTTCACCGATGATGGTCACGGTCACCGAGAGCGGCCCCTGCGTGGTATCGCCGCCGGCGAGTATCACCTGTGAACGTTCGGCCAGTGCAAAGAAACCGCGCGCGAAATCCGTCAGCCATTTCGCATCCGCAGCGGGCAGCGTGAGATTCAGGAACGCGAAACGCGGGCTTGCACCCATCGCCGCGATATCGGAAAGGTTTACCGCCAGCGCACGCCAGCCAATGTCGGCTGCTGCGAAACCCGCCGGAAAATGACGGCCTTCCACGACGGTATCGGTGACCACAACCTGGTCGAAACCCGTTCGTGGGCGCAGTACGGCACCGTCGTCGCCGATGCCCACGAGCAGGTCGCTGGCATCGGCCTCGCGCTGGAAGTATTCACGGATGATCTGGAATTCGCCGGTCACGCGCGTCTCGCTTTTGGTTCACGACGATCAGCTACGCCTCGAAGCCACCTCGACCTTGCGCAATTCGGCTGCGGTGCGATCGAGGATCGCGTTCACGTAGCGATGTCCGTCTTCGGCGCCGAAGCGCTTGGCCAGTTCCACACCCTCGTTGATCACGACACGGTAGGGGATGTCCAGCCGGTCCTTGAGCTCATAACAGCCTATTAAAAGGATCGCGCGCTCGACAGGATCGATCTGTTCCGCCGGCCGGTCGAAATTCGGCGTCAGGACGGCGAAGAATTCTTCCTCGCGCTCCACGCACTGTTCGAGCAACTCATTGAAATAGTCGGGGTCGACGCGATTGAACTCGGGATCCGCATGAAACTGTTCGCGCAGCGTCATCCAGTGATCATTGCTGAGGAGGTGCTGATAGAGCGCCTGCATCGCGAGACGGCGAGCGTTGCTGCGGCGCCGGTTGGCATTTCCGCTGCCTTTTTCCGTACGCCTGCCGGTACCCGAGCCGGTATTGTTCATTTCGACAGGCTGCGCATGAGGTTGGTCATTTCGATGGCAGTCGCTGCGGCCTCGGCACCCTTGTTGCCGGCTTTTGTCCCGGCCCGCTCGATCGCTTGTTCGATGGTATCCGTCGTCAGCACGCCGAACGCCACCGGCACGCCGGTTTCGCTGGCCGCCGCGCCGCAGGCGCGCGCACACTCGCCGGCAACGAAATCAAAATGCGGAGTCGCGCCGCGGATGACGGCACCCAGCGCGATGACGCCCGAATACCTGCCGCTCAGGCAGAGCTTGCGCACGATGGGGCCGATCTCGAAGGCGCCGGGAACGCGGACCAGATGAATGTCGCCGGTTGCCACGCCATGGCGGCGCAGCGTATCCAGCGCGCCGTTGACGAGACTCTCGGTAATGAAACCATTGAAGCGCGCCGCAACAATCGCGAACTGGCCCTCGGCGCCGATCATGGCGCCTTCGAATGTCTTGATACCCGACATTATTCTGTCCTAAGTCTTTATTTGAGCTGGGATTTCCGCGGGCGGCTATTGTAGGCGCTGGAGTAGCGCTTTGCTATTGCCGCGTGTCCGTTCAGAGGGGAAACCTGTTTCGGATCGGAACTGGCACGGCCTACCCAAGGCGGGTTCCGAGGAGGAGCGGAATTTACTGAAGTAAACGAGCACCGGAGACGCGGGATCAGCTCGACAGATCCATTTCCGGCACAGGTTTTCAGTCGTTGTCGACGTACTCGACCACCTCCAGGCCAAAACCCGAAATGCCGTGCATGCGTTTCGGCGCGGACAGCACGCGCATCTGGCGTACGCCCAGCTCGCTCAATATCTGTGCGCCGACACCATAGGTGCGCAACACCGTTGCGCCATCCGCCGGATCTTCGCCGCGCGGACGATCGCCCTGCCGGAAGCGCTCGGCAATATCGGCGGGCTTTTCTTCGGGCCGCAGAATCACCAACACGCCGCCCTCCTCGGCAATGCGACGCATGGCATTCCGCAACGGCCACCCCAGCGTGTTCCAGCCCAGGTTCAGGACGTCCGACAAGGTGTTCTGCAAATGCACGCGCACCAGCGTGGGTTTTTCCGGATCGATCTCGCCGCACGTCAACGCAAAATGCACCGTGCGATGCACGTAATCCTCGAAACACACGGCGCGGAATTCACCGAACTCCGTCTGTACGCGCTGCTCGCCGATGCGTTCCACCGACTGTTCCTTTTCCAGGCGGTAACGGATGAGATCCGCGATCGTGCCGATCTTCAGGTCATGCGTGTCGGCGAATTTTTCAAGATCGGGCAAACGCGCCATCGAACCATCATCGTTCAGGATTTCGACAATGACCGCGGCGGCCTCCATGCCGGCAAGGCGCGCGAGATCGCAACCCGCTTCCGTGTGCCCGGCACGCGACAAAACACCGCCCGGCTGCGCCATCAGCGGAAAGATATGGCCCGGCTGTTTCAGGTCTTCCGGCCGCGCACCATCCTTCACTGCGGTGCTGATGGTATGCGCCCGGTCGTGCGCCGAAATACCGGTGGTCACGCCTTCCGCCGCTTCGATGGACAAGGTGAAATTCGTCGCCTGCTGTTCGTTGGTCTCGCTCACCATCAGCGGCAATCGCAACTGGCGGCAACGATCCTGCGTCAACGTCAGGCAGATCAGGCCGCGACCATTGCGCGCCATGAAATTGATGTCCTCGGGACGCACCCGGGAAGCGGCCATGATGAGATCGCCTTCGTTTTCGCGATCCTCGTCATCCATCATGATGACCATCTTGCCGTTCCTGATGTCTTCCAGGATGTCTTCAATCTTGTGCATGGATTCGCCTCGCTTGCGCATTCATTTTATGCCGTCGAGAAAGCCGCGCTCGCGCAGCAGATTCAGGGTCACACCGCCGCCGCGTGTTTCTTCCGCGCCCAGCAGCCGTTCGAGATAACGCGCGACGACGTCCACTTCCAGGTTCACGCGGTCACCGCTCTTCAATGAACCCAGATTCGTCATTTGCAGCGTATGCGGAATGATATTCACGTCGAAACGCGATTTCGATACGCCGTTCACCGTCAGGCTGATGCCATCCACGCAGATCGAACCCTTGCGCGCGATGTATTTCGCCAGCTCGCGCGGCGCCTCGAAATGGAACCGCCAGGAATTTCCGTCGGGTTTTCTTTCAATCAAGGTCGCTACACCGTCGATGTGTCCGCTGACGAGATGACCGCCGAGGCGCTCGCCTGCCGCCAGGGCCGGTTCGAGATTTACCTGCATGCCCTGCTGCAATGAACCGAGCGTCGTATGCGCCAGTGTTTCCCGTGACACATCCGCCAGCAGATGTGTATCTGCCGGTTCGACAGCTGTCAGGCATACGCCGTTTACCGCAATGCTCTCGCCCGTCTGCAAGCCGTGGTTCGCGAGCGCGCCCAGCGCGACGCGCAAGCGCATGTCGCCGTCGTCAATGACAACGGATTCGACGTTACCCAGCGCCTTGATGATTCCGGTAAACATGTTTCACTTCGACAGCCGTGCTGCCGCTCCTCGAATCATTTGCGTGTCAACGTCAGCCGCAGGTCATCGCCGACGGCGCGCGCATCGCGCAAGCGGAACTCGATGCGATCCGCGAGATGCTCAAGCCCGGGCAAATCGACCAGCGGCTTTGCGTTACCGCCCAGCAACACCGGTGCCTGGTAGACAATGAGTTCTTCCGCAAGCCCGCGATCCAGGAATTGCCCTGCCAGTCGCGCACCGGCCTCGACCAGCACGTCGTTGTGCGCGAGCTCACCGAGGCGCGCGAGCACGGCTTCCAGCAGCAAACCGCCTGCCCCGTCATCCGCGACGCGCTCGACGATCGCGCCGGCGCTTTCCAGTGCCGCACATCGCGTGGCGTCGTGGCTTGCGGTAAAAATCCGCGTGACACCTGGTTGCAAAAGCATTTTCGCCGTCGGCGGCATCGCCAGTTCCGGATCGAGCACCACGCGCTCCGGTTGCCGCGTGACGCCGGGCATTCTTGCATTCAGCGCAGGATCGTCAGCGAGCACGGTACCGATACCGGTAACAATCGCGGAACTCTCCGCGCGCAGCCGTTGCACGTCCGCGCGCGCCGCCTCGCCGGTTATCCATTTCGATTCGCCCGACGCCATCGCCGTGCGTCCGTCAAGACTTGCCGCCAGCTTCACGCGCACCCGTGGCCGGCCTTCCGTCATCCGCTGGATGAAGCCGAGATTCAACTCGCGTGCAGCGAACCCCAGCAGGCCTTCTTCCACCTGCAGGCCTTCGGCGCGCAGCCGCTCCAGGCCCTGGCCTGCCACGCGCGGATTCGGATCCACCATGCCGGCAACGACGCGCGCGACACCCGCGCGCACCAGTGCGTCCGCGCAAGGCGGCGTGCGTCCATGGTGACAACACGGCTCCAGTGTCACGAATACGGTTGCACCGCGCGCCCGTTCACCGGCCGTCTCGAGCGCCATGACTTCCGCGTGCCCTTCGCCGGCAACGGCGTGAAATCCTTCGCCGACAATCTCTCCCGCATTGACGATCACGCAACCAACGCGTGGATTCGGATGCGCGGTATACCAGCCACGCCGCGCGAGCTGGACTGCGTGGGCCATATGAGTGTGGTCTTCTTCTGAAAACATCCGATGCTCTTTCATTTCGCACGGTGAGATGCAAGAAGCGAGAGGTGAGAGGACGAGTATCGCTGCGTTTCCCGTCCTCTCACCTCTTGCCTCTCACGTCTTGCCCTTGTCTTCCGGCAGCAGTGAAATCTGGTGCTTGCGCAAGGCTTCTTCGAGCGGTCGTTTTTCAAGCCGCTCGATCTCCTCGCGAAAGGCGTTCACGTCCTGGAAACTGCGATACACGGAAGCAAACCGTACGAAGGCGACCTGGTCGAGTTCCTGCAACTCCTGCATGACCCATTCGCCGATCTGCCGGGATTTCACTTCGCGTTCGCCAGCCGCACGTAACTTGTGAGTGATACGCGCAATCGCGGCTTCGACATCTTCCATGCTGACGGGACGCTTTTCGAGCGCGCGCATCAATCCGGTACGCAGCTTGGGTTCATCGAACGGCTGGCGCACACCGTCGGACTTGATGACGCGCGGCATGACGAGCTCGGCGCTCTCGAACGTGGTGAAGCGTTCGTTGCAACTGGCGCATTCGCGACGCCGGCGCACCTGGCTGCCTTCGCTCGCCAGACGCGAGTCGATGACCTTGGTCTCCTCGTGTCCGCAGAACGGGCAATGCATGCGCTACCTCAGATCGAGAATGTCATCGTTTCCGGGTAAACGGGGAATCGCCCGCACAGCTCGAGCGCCTTCGCGCGCGTGCTGTCGATCACGGCGTCGTTGCCGATATCGTCGAGCACGTCGGCTATCCAGCCGGCGACCTCGACGATCTCCTTTTCCCGGAAGCCGCGTGTCGTGCATGCCGGCGTGCCAATACGCAGGCCAGATGTCACGAACGGCGATTGCGGATCGTTCGGCACAGTGTTCTTGTTGACGGTGATGTTCGCGCGGCCGAGTGCGGCATCCGCGTCCTTGCCGGTGATGCCCTTGTCGATCAGATCGAGCAGGAAGAGGTGATTGTCGGTTCCACCGCAGACGATCCTGTAGCCGCGACCTTGCAAGGCTTTCGCCATGGCGCGCGCATTCACGACGACCTGTTGCTGGTACTCCCTGAATCCCGGTTGCAGTGCTTCGTGGAATGCAACGGCCTTGGCGGCGATGACGTGCATCAGCGGACCGCCCTGCGTGCCGGGGAACACCAGCGACTGGAATTTCTTTTCAATGGCGGGATTCGACTTCGCGAGAATGATGCCGCCGCGCGGACCGCGCAGCGTCTTGTGCGTGGTCGAGGTGACGACGTGCGCATGCGGCACGGGATTCGGATAAACGCCTGCTGCAACAAGACCTGCGACATGGGCCATGTCGACGACCAGGTACGCGCCAACGTCGTCCGCGATCTGGCGGAACTTCGCCCAGTCCATCACGCGCGAATATGCGGAGAAGCCGGCGACGATCACCTTGGGTTCGCATTCGTTCGCGAGTTGCGCGATCTGGTCGTAATCCAGTTCGCCGGTTTCGGTATTGATGCCGTACTGCACGGCGTTGAACAGCTTGCCGGAGAAATTCGGCTTGGCACCGTGCGTGAGATGGCCGCCGTGATCGAGGCTCATGCCGAGCAGGGTGTCGCCGGCGTTCATCAGCGCCATGAACACCGCCGCGTTCGCCTGCGAGCCTGAATGCGGCTGCACGTTGGCGTAATCGGCGCCAAACAACTGTTTCGCGCGTTCGATGGCAAGATTTTCCGCGATGTCGACGAATTCGCAGCCGCCGTAGTAGCGCTTGCCGGGATAGCCCTCGGCGTACTTGTTCGTCAGCACGGAGCCTTGCGCGGCCAGGACGCGCGGGCTGGCGTAATTCTCGGAGGCGATCAGCTCGATGTGCTCTTCCTGCCGGCCGCGCTCGGCCCGCATGGCGCCGAAAAGCGCATCGTCGAATCCCTGGATGGTCATGTCCTGGCGGTACATCAGGCGGCTCCCGAGTCAGTGGCTGATCGTTGCAGAATGGCTGGAATCAAGCGCCACATTGTACCCGATTGACCCGTCGGCAACAGGCGTGCAGCGGTCAGTCAAGGAGTGCCGCGACCACCGCGGACCAGGCCGCCGCGAGGTTCGGCCGGTCGTAACCGCCACCGCCAAGCGCCATGAGCCGGCCATTGGCATGGCGGTTGGCCAGCTCGACCAGCCGGCCCGCAGCAAAACCATGATCTTCCGCAGCCAGTCCCAGCGCAGTCAACGGGTCGCCGGCGAGCGCGTCGGCACCGCACTGGAGAATGATGAATTCCGGTCGCGCAGCATCCACGAACGTCTCCACGCGCTCCCATGCGACACGAAAATCCTCACTGCCGGCGTGCGCCAGCAAGGGAACGTTCAACTTGGTTCCGGCGGCTGTGCCCTTCCCTGTTTCATCGGCGTGCCCCGTGCCTGGGTAGAGACTGCGTCCGTCCTGATGAATATCTGCGATGAAGAGTTCCGCGTCATTTTCATACGCATAGAAAACGCCGTCGCCGTGATGGGCATCGATATCGACGTACGCAATGCGCCGGATACCGTGCTGTTGGCGCAGCATTTCAATCGCGACGCCGATGTCGTTGAAAACGCAGAAACCGGCGGCGTGATCGCGTGCCGCGTGATGCAGGCCGGCGATCGGAACGAAGGCGCGGGCGAGCCGGCGTTGCGCGACCGCTTCGGCGGCGGCCAGGGTCGCACCGACGACCGCCAGACCTGCGGCATAAACGTGCGGCTGCGCCGGCGTGTCGCCCATGTCGAGATAACCGCCTTCGCGCGCGCAACGGTCACGCACGAACTCGACGTAATACGGATCGTGAAACAGGAGCAGGTCTGCTTCCCGCGCGGGCTTCGCATCCAGCAGCAGCACGCGCCGGTCAAGTGCCTGCCCGCGCAACTCATGCAGGAAAGCGGCCTGCCGGTCCTGGCCGAAAGGATGGCCACCGGTGAATCCGTAAAGCGCGGTGCCATCGCCGGCAAAAACGGCAACCGGACGGATGGGATCAATGCCTTGCATCCACCGAGGCTAGCACTCGTGCGTTCAACGCGAAATGCTATGCTTGCGCGAAATGCATGAATCCGGAGAACAGCGTGTCCGATACCGGTAACGCGGGTACAAGGTTAACGGTCGGCTGGCGCGAGTGGGTGGCACTGCCCGCCCTCGGCATCGCCCGCATCAAGGCAAAGATCGATACCGGCGCACGAACCTCGACACTGCACGCCTTCGACATACAGGAATACCAGCGTGACGGCCGGCGTCATGTGCGGTTCGGCATGCATCCCATTCAGCAGAACACCCGCGAAGTCGTGTACTGCGACGCCGAGGTCGTCGACCAGCGCTGGGTCACCGATTCCGGCGGGCATCGCGAGGAACGGCTGGTCATCCGCACGGCGCTGCGAATAGGTTCCGAGGAATGGCCGATCGAGGTCACGCTGACCGGACGCGATACGATGCGCTTCCGGATGCTCGTGGGTCGCACGGCGATGAACACACGGCTTGTCGTCCTGCCCGGCAGCTCCTTCCTGGTCGCACCGGACGACTCCGTCGACTCCGAAGCGGACAATCTTGAAGAAGATTGATTGAAAGTACCTCGCTTCGGACACGCAACGCCGAAGCGATCAACGAGGCGAAAATGAAAATCGCGATCCTGTCGAGAAACTCGAAACTCTATTCCACGCGACGGCTGGTTGCCGCCGCGGAAGCGCTGGGTCATGTGGTACGCGTGATCGATCCATTGCGCTGTTACATGAACATCGCCGCGCATAATCCGGAAATCCATTACAAGGGCGAAAAACTCGAAGACTTCGACGCGGTCATTCCGCGCATCGGCACGTCGGTGACCTTCTACGCCACGTCGATACTGCGCCAGTTCGAGATGATGGGCGTGTTTCCGCTGAACGAATCGGTGGCGATCAGCCGCTCCAAGGACAAGCTGCGATCGCTGCAACTGCTGTCGCGCAAGGGCGTCGGCATGCCGGCGACCGGTTTCGCACACTCTCCCGATGACACGCAGGATCTCCTGAAACTGGTCGGCGGCACGCCGGTTGTCATCAAGCTGCTGGAAGGCACGCAGGGTGTCGGCGTCGTGCTCGCGGAAACGCGCAAGGCTGCCGAGTCCGTCATCGATGCCTTTCGCGGCCTCAATGCGCATTTTCTCGTGCAGGAATTCATCAAGGAAGCCGGCGGCTCGGATATCCGGTGTTTCGTCATCGGCGACAAGGTCGTGGCGGCAATGAAGCGCACCGCGAAGGAAGGCGAATTCCGCTCCAACCTGCATCGTGGCGGCTCCGCGGAAAACGTCCGCATTACACCGGAAGAACGGCGCACGGCGGTACATGCGGCAAGGATCATGGGCCTGAACGTCGCGGGTGTGGACATCCTGCGTTCGGAAAAAGGTCCGTTGATCATGGAAGTGAATTCTTCGCCGGGACTGGAAGGCATCGAGACCACGACCGGCAAGGACATCGCCGGGCAGATCGTCAGTTTCATCGAAAAAAACCACAAGCCCGGCAAGACCCGGACGAAGGGCAAAGGCTGAGAGTTCCGAATGGACAGTTCGAAACGCAACGGCAACAGTTCCCGCGAGCGCAATGCACCGCTGACCATCAACGGCATCGAGATCAGTGCCGGCGACCGCCGCACTGTCGATATTCCGATGGCGAGCCTTTACACGCACGCACCCGTAGCCATGCCGCTGCATGTCATTCATGGCCGCTCGACGGGTCCGCGCCTGATGGTGACCGCAGCCGTTCACGGCGACGAACTGAATGGCATTGAAATCATTCGCCGCCTGCTCGCGCTGCCCGCGATCAACAAGCTGAAAGGCACGCTGATCGCCGCACCGATCGTCAACGTGCTGGGCGTGGTACACAAGTCGCGCTACCTGCCGGATCGCCGCGACCTGAACCGCAGCTTTCCGGGCTCCAACGAAGGATCGCTCGCTTCGCGCCTCGCGCACCTCGTGTGCACCGAAGTCCTGACACATGCGACGCACGGAATCGACCTGCACACCGCCGCCATTCATCGCGACAACTATCCGCAGATCAGGGCGGACCTCGATGATCCGGAAACCCGGCATCTGGCCCAGGTGTTCGGTGCGCCGGTGATGTTGAATGCGGGCACGCCGCAGGGGTCGTTGCGCGGCTCCGCGGTTGAACGCGGCGTGAAATTCCTTGTTTACGAAGCCGGCGAAGCGTTGCGCTTCGACGAAGCCGCCATACGCTGGGGAATGGCCGGCATCCTGAACGTGATGCGCGACCTCGGCATGCTGAAAACCGGCATGAAGCGCAAGCGCACCGAACCTTCGATTGCGCGCTCTTCAACGTGGGTACGCGCATCGACCAGCGGCGTTCTCCGCACCCTTGTGCCGCTCGGCGGGCATGTAAAGGAAGATGAACTGCTGGGCATCATCGGCAGTCCGTTCGGCGAGAACGAACACGAGTTGCGCGCGCCGTTCCACGGCATGATCATCGGCCGCACCACCATTCCGCTCGTGCATGAAGGCGAAGCCGTATTTCATATTGCGCGCTTCGAGGGGCCGAAGGCCACCGAACAACGCTTCGAGAATCTCAAGTCCACGTTCGCCGATGACGAACTGCTGCCGGATGAACCACCTATCGTCTGACGGCTCGCGGCGATGTCGGCAAACGAAACAGGTGGCTTGCGGGCCGCCTGTTTCGTTTGCATCGGTCGAAGCCTTTCAGCGCCGTGAACCGGCCTCAAAAAAACTGAATGAACCCGTGCCGACCCGCACAGTGTCCACGCCGGTATCTTCCGTTCGATACGTAGAGATCAGGTCATCGCACTCCTTGCTGAAGACCGCCATTCTTTCGTGCAGGAGTTCGCGCAAATGCGCTGCCTGTTTCGCGCGCACGTCCAAAAAAAAGGATTGCCGGAAGCGGGGACGAAGCATCGTTTCGGTGCGCAGCGCCTCGTGCAACGACCGCGCGAAGTCCGCGGCAACCACGCTCAGGGATTCCCACTCGCCTATGGTGTGATCAAGCCCACGATAGGCGTTTGAAACGAATCGCAACGACTTGCGTTTGCCGTCCACCCATTCCGCGCAACGCGCTGCGACCAGGATGTCGGCAATACAGCGCGGCGGCGTGTCGCGACCCCACTTCATCGTCAGCTCCTGAAATGTGGCACCGCGACCGCGCAACGCAAGATCGGCCGGCCGGCCTTTCGCATCGTGGTAACGCGGATCGCTGTGCCAGGCCGATAACACACGAGTGGCTCTGTCCGTGCCATGTCCAATGCGTTCGACCTCCGGTGCGTCGAGGCGCGAATACCTGACAGCCTCCATTCGCGTCAAACCCGTCTGCACTGCCGCATGGGAAACCGTCTGACGGTGCGCGTTGCGACCGGATGCCGCAAATTCGGGCTCGGTCAGCGCCGCTTTCACGTAACACCAGCGCAGTATTTCTCCGGCCTGTTGTTCGCTCATGCCATGGCGCATGCAGATGCAGGCCACCGGGTAAAAAATGCCCTTGACGAGCCGGATCAGAAGGGGGGTGGTAGCGGGCGCCGCTGTCATGTTGTCTCTCCCTGACGGTTGTTTGACCGGAAGAGAGTCTATGGCGATCGCTCCACACAAGCGCCCCGGACAATCATGGAATCACCCCCGCGAACGACCCGGACCTGCGCAACCGCCGCGATCTTTTCGATCACGTATTCGACAGCGACCTCAACAGACGTCCATTGAACTTCACGCACGACAATCCGTACGGCTGCGTGGGGCTGCGTGGGGCTGATCCAGCGGATTCCGGTCGCCGCTTAGCAGGATATGGCACGGGTTCAGATCGGCGGTGATTCAATCGTCATCGGAGTACAGATCGTCAGGGCACAGGTCGCGCAGAGCGCCGCGCAATGAAGCAATGTGCGACGCGTAATTCTTCCAACGTCCTGACGAGGCACGGTACAGCGGCTGGCGCACCTGCCATGCGCTCGCGGTCCTGACCGAGGTGTTGGCGCGTTCGAAAGACAGGCAGGCGTCCTCCCATTCAAGATCGCAGAACGCGAGGAGGCGCTGCATTACGGGCCGCGGATCGTGCACCAGTGCGTCGTAATCGAGATCCAGGATGTCTTCCGGATACAGCGACTTCCAGTGTTCCATCAAACGCCGGTACTGGCGGTAGTAATGCGCCGTGTCAAGCAGGTCGAGCGCGTAGCTCATGTCCTGGTCAAGATGCAGAAAGTGGATGGACAGGCAGTTGTCGAGCGGATGACGCGTCGTATGAACGAACTTCGCGTGCGGGAACAGTGTCTTGATCAGGCCGATGTAAAGGAAATTATCGGGCCGCTTGTCGGTGATGCGATCGACATCCGGAAACTGGCGGGTCATCAGGGCGCGATAGGTGGCGGCGAACTGCTGCCGTTGTGCGATCGTCACCTTGTCCATGCCGGCAGGAAACGGCGTCAACGGGCCGCGCACCAGCCATGGAAAGAACGGGTTCTCGCCACCGGCGGTAACACGCGAATGCGCAGCCAGCACCTGCTCGACCAGCGTCGAACCGGAACGAAACATGCCGCAGATGAAAACGGGCGCGTCCGCAGGATCGCCGTCAGCACGCCGCGTCCCCTTTTCTTTGAAGGTTGCAATCAACTGGTCGAAGAACGCTTCGGTACGACGGCGATCGTATTCACCCCGACTTCCCGCACTCACGCGACTGGCGGCGTTCGCTGCCGTACACACCGAGAACGCCTCGTCGTAGGCGCCGCAGCCGTCGAGCACCTTGCCCAACGCGAAACCCAGGCTGGCGCGCTCGGCGGCCGTCGCGTCACGATCGGCGATTGCCTCGCGCAGCCTCGTGATTATCGGATCGTCCGCTGCAAAGGCACTTTTCAGCGTCGCATAACGCGCCAGCGCCTCGAAATGATGCGGCGCCAGTCCGAGAATTCGTGAATACAGTGCGAGCGCGTCGTCGCGGCGGCCGAAATCCTCGCGCAAATTCGCCAAGTTGAGCAGCGCCGGGAGATAGCCGGAGTTGAGTCGCAGTGCGGCATGGAGTTCGGCTTCGGCCGATACCGCATCGCGCAGGTAATCCCAGTAGATGACGCCGCGGTTGAGATGAACTTCCTCGGGTTGCGACACGCCCCGATCGAGCGCCTGTTGATAGGAGGCGAGCGCCGCGTCGAAATGACCGGCATGACGCTGCACAAGTGCGAGGTTATACCAGCCGTCGGAGAGGTGCGGCCATCGCGCCAGCAACTGCCGGTAGGCCGTTTCCGCTTCGGAGAAGCGACCGCTACTCTGAAGCGCCCACGCCTGGCGCAACAGTGCCTGCCGTTCATTGTCCCGCGCCCTGTCGTTCAACCGAATCCCCCGCTCTGTCGCACCTCAACGCGGCGCGCCCGTAAGCCTCGTGGAATTCCTGCAGGCATTCAAGGCCTGCGGAGCAAGGCCGGCAAAAATGGCCGCTGTTGACGTTATAATGCGCGTCCACTTTCCAACCCACCGGCAGTTTTCCATGGCGCAGTACGTTTACACGATGAATCGGGTCGGCAAGGTCGTCCCGCCGAAAAAGCATATCCTCCGCG
>Ga0299914_10001175_pt1 | contig 16989 bp, 13 predicted proteins | sample RVTome_10_FD_201361 | JGI IMG/M metagenome (GOLD analysis project Ga0299914, IMG submission 201361) | Soil microbial communities from uranium-contaminated site in the Upper Colorado River Basin, Wyoming, United States - RVT153D57 (version 2) ...
CCATTCGCCAGTAGCGCCCGTCAGCGGGAGCAACGAACCGGACCACTCTGACGCCCCAGTCGCCCAGCTCGAGGCGCAGCCTTCCGTCCCGGGCGCGGACCCCCTGCCCTCCCGGGTACGTGCGGCCCGTCCGGGCCCAGGGCGGAAGCCCGCGGACGAGGACCGTCGCCGGCGTGGTGCGGCGGTTCGTGACGATCACCCAGACGGTCCGGCCGGCCTTCCGGCTGATCGCCTGTGTGTACGGATCTCCGGTCGCCAGCCGTCTGGTGGTCTCCGGGCGAACGAGGGCGTGGTGGAACGGGGAGTCGGCGCCGAGCTCGCGAACCAGCTGCCGCAGCGTCCGTCGCCAGAAGGTCCAGTTCCAGCCGTGGGCAGCGTCGGATCGCGTATGGCATTTGGGGATCTGCCCGCCGTAGAAGACGAGCCCGCGGGCGCCGTTGATGATCGCGTCGTAGGCCATGAACCGCTCCTGCCGGTCGGTGGGGAGGATGAAGCGCCCGGAGCCGAGAGGATCGTCGCTGCCGGCGAAGCAGATCTGGAGGGTCGTCGTGACCGCGCGGATCCGGGTCGCCCGCGCGATCGCCCGTGTCCAGTCGCCCAGCAGGTTCAGCTTGGGTGGGTGCCCGCCGGGCCACCGGTAGTAGATCGGGTAGAGGTCGACTCCCGCGACGTCCGTGACGCGGCGGTACCCGCGGAGGTCGGGCGGGTCGGGCGCATGCTTGAGCATGGTCCGGTCACGGCTCCGCGGCGCGAAGATGGTGACGAAGAGGGTGTTCGGATCCTTGCGCTTGACGAGGTCGTAGGCGTGGCGAAGGTCGCGCGGGCGGAAGTGCGGCCACGGCTCGTCCCGGCCCTTCCAGAAGCCCAGGCCCGGGTGGCCTGTCAGGCGCTCGAGCGCGCGCCGGAGGAAGGGGAGCATCCGCGAGCCCGGCTCGAGCAGGGCGAGGTCGCGAAGCTGGAGCCAGGTGTAGACGCCGTGCTCGGCGGCCACGTCGTTCCAGGCGGCCGCGGCCCTCAGATGGCGCGTCGTCCAGCCTTCCGCCCACGGGCCGGCCCTGAACGTGTTCACGCCGGCCGCGACGAGCTCGGCCACCGCGTCGCGGCCCCACGGTGTTCTGCTTCCGAGCGGCGGCGGCATCGTCAGGGCGATGGGGAAGAACCGCTCTCCGTCGACGGTGAACGTCCCGTGGTCGGTGAGGCTCCAGACCGCCGGGGGGTCCGGGGTCCGGGCGGCGCTCGTCTCAGCCAGGCTTAGGAGAAGGGCGACGAGGGCGAGGCAACCCGTGGGGCGGCTAGACATTGTAGACAGTGAGAGGCTATCAGAGGGCAGACAGCTTTACCAGATCATGTCTAATGCGCGTTGCATTTCTGGCCGTGGGCCAAGGTTGCAACCCCGACTGACGCCTCCCTCTTGTCTCCCGGCGGCTAGGCCTGCGCAGCCTTCTTGCTGTAGGCTTCCTCCATGCCTGCGCAGAGCGACCTCGGCGACCGCATTCGCGCGGCGCGCGCCGACCTGGGCTGGAAGCAGAAGCACTTGGCGGCGGAGGTCCGCGTCGAGCCGATCACCGTCTCGCGGTGGGAGCGCGGAGCCACGACCCCGGACCTCGACACCCTCCGCGCCGTCGCCCAGGCGACCGGCAAGCCGATCGCCTACTTCGTCACGGGCGCCGACGGGGACGTGCGCGCCCCGGGCGGGGACGACCGCCTGGGCCGCATCGAAGACTCCCTCGACCGGCTCGAGGCGCAGCTCGCGCAGCTCCTCGACGCGGTCGAGCGCCTAGAGGCCGGCGCGAAGTAGACGGGCGTAGGCCGCGCCGGTGGCCGGCCGCTCGGCGGGATCCTTGGCGAGCGCGCGGTCCGCCGCCCAGAGGAGCGGCGCGGGAAGGTCGCCGCGAGCGGCGCGCAGATCGGGAGGCGCTGCCGTCAGGTGGGCCAGGCACGTCTCCGCGAAGTCGAGGCCGGCGAACGGGGGCGCGCCCGCGAGGCAGGCGTGGACGACGCAGCCGAGCGCGTAGAGGTCGCTCGCCGGCGAGGCGGGCTCGCCCCGGATGAGCTCCGGCGCGAGGTAGTCGACGGTCCCGACGACCCGACCGGTCGACGTGAGCGCCGTGTCCGCCTCGCCGAGCGCCACGCCGAAGTCGGCCAGGTGGCTCCGCCCGCCGGCGTCCACGAGGATGTTCTCCGGTTTGACGTCGCGATGGAGCAGGCCGCGGCGGTGGAGGGCATCCAGCGCCGAGCCCACGCCCGCAGCCAGCCGGACGGTCGAGTCGCCGCCCAGCGGTCCCGAGTCGAGGATGTGCGAGAGTGCCACGCCGTCGACGTAGCGCGAGACCAGGTAGCGGCGGCCTCCGGCCGAGCCGCTCTCGAGCACGGCCACGAGGTGCGGGTGGACGAGCCCGGCGGCCATCCGGGCCTCGCGCTGGAACCGCCGTATGGAGACCTCGTCGCTCGCCAGCTCGTCGCGGAGGATCTTGAGCGCCACGACCTCTCCGTCGGCCTCCCGCACCGCGCGGAAGACCACGCCCATGCCGCCCTGGCCGAGGGTAGCCTCGAGCCGGTAGCCGGCGAGCAGGTCGCCCTCGCGCGGCGGCGGGGTGGAGCCGTCGGGAGGCATCTGTTACAAGAGCTGAGTCAATGGTTCCACGGATCGGTACCGAGTACGCCGGCTATCGAATCCTCGCCCTGCTCGGCCGGGGCGGCATGAGCGTCGTCTATCGCGCCGAGAACCCGCGGCTCGGCATGACGGTCGCGCTCAAGGTCCTCGCGCCCGAGCTGGCCGACGACGAGGTCTTTCGCGAGCGCTTCGTCAGCGAGTCCCGCCTCGCGGCCGCGCTCAACCATCCGAACATCATCACGATCTACGACGCCGGCGAGGCGGACGGGGCCCTCTTCATCGCCATGCGCTTCGTCCGCGGCGACCTGCGCGCGGTGCTCGTGGAGGAGGGCCCACTCGAGCCGGGCCGCGCGGTCGGGCTCCTCGAGCAGGTCGCGAGCGCGCTCGACGCCGCGCATGCCGAGGGGCTGATCCACCGCGACGTGAAGCCTGCGAACATCCTCCTCGACAGCGCCGACGGCCGGCCCGAGGTGGCCTACCTCGCCGACTTCGGGCTGACGAAGCACGTCGGCTCCCACACCGGGCTCACCGCCTCGGGGGCGTTCCTCGGCACCATCGACTACATGGCGCCGGAGCAGATCGAAGACCAGCCGCTCGACGGCCGGGCCGACGTCTACTCGCTGGGCTGCGTCGCGTTCCAGTGTCTCACCGGCGCGCCGCCTTTCCCGCGCGCGACCGAGGCCGCGGTGCTCTGGGCGCACATGCAGGAGCCGCCGCCGCGCGTGAGCGATCTGCGGCCGGGGCTTCCGTCCGGTCTCGACGCAGCGGTCGCCCGCGCGCTGGCAAAGGCCCCTGAGGAGCGGTTTCAGACCTGCGGAGAGCTCGCCGCGGCCCTGGCGGCGTCGCTCGAAGGGCGCCGAACGCTCGAGCGGACGCGCGAGCTCACGCCGCCCGCGGCGACCCCTGGGCCCCCCGTGGCCCCCGAGCCCGACCGGCCGCCTCGGGCCCGCCCACGCCGACGGCTCGGTCGCTGGCTCGCGCTCGCCGCCGCGCTCCTCGCCGGCGCGGCCGCGGGGGCCGCGGCTGCGTTCTTCGCCGTCGAGCGGGATCCCACGGAGCGGGTCGTGACGCAGACCCAGACGGTGAGCCCGCCTGCCGACGACCTGACCGCCTTCGACCGAGAGCTCCTCCGCTCCATTCCCGCATCCTTCCGCGACTCGTGCGTGTCGATCGAGCCGATCGCGCCCGGGTTCGACGCGAGCGTGCGCTGCAGCCCCGGCCAGGGCGTCTTGCGGGCCGATTTCAGTCATGCCCGGAGCGGCGACATCCTGCAGGAGTACTTCCGCGGGCGCGTCGTGGCCGCGGGCATCGAGGTCAGCGAGGGCGACCCGCTCCCCAAGGTCGGCACCTGCGGCTCGGCGGAGCCGTCAGTACGGGAGTGGACGGCAAGTGGCCGTGCGGGACACGAGGAGACGGACTCGTTCCTGCTCGAGCTCCAGGGCTACAACTCGGTGGAGCGGCAGCGCCTCATCGGCGGGCAGGTCCTCTGCCATCCGCAGCGCGGCCGCTACTGGGTCGAGTGGACCGACCACCCCACCGGGATCTACACGCTGGCGACCGGGGCGAGCTCGATCGCGCTGGTCCGCTGGTGGCAGGAATCCGCCGGCCCGCTCGCGCCGCGCTGAGCGGGTTGTCAGGCGGAGGTCGATGCGAGAGGATCGGCGCGCCGCAGTTCACTCTCAGAGGGGGTAGTCATGAGTCCGTTGGCAGGAACGGGCCGTGCGCGTGACGCGCGGTCCACGGCGCTCGCGGCGGCCGTCGCGAGCGCCGTGGTCGTCGCGCTCGGGGTCGCGGCCGGCCCGGCCGGGGCGCAGGTCACCGGCCCGGTGTTCGTCGACGGGCAGGCCCAGCCGGTCTTCTCGACCGTGCCCGCCACCTGGGTCCGCCAGGAGCTCTGGGTCGAGACGGCCATCGACAGCGACTTCGACGGCGTGCTCGACCGCATCCACGTCGACGTGACGCGGGTGCAGGAGACCGACACGATCGGCCTGAAGGTGCCGGTCGTCATGGAGGTGAGCCCGTACTACGGCGGCAGCGTCGACGTCGTCAACTGGGGCGTCGACCACGAGATCGGCCAGCCGCCGGCGTTCCGGCCGACGACCGCGCCGGTCTTCCGCAACACGAGCCCGATCATCTCCAACTCGCACGTCTCGACGTGGGTGCCGCGCGGGTTCGCGGTCGTTCACGCCGAGGGCACCGGCACCGGGCTCTCCACGGGCTGCCCGACCACCGGCGACCCGTTCGAGACGCTGGGGCCGAAGGCCGTGATCGACTGGCTCAACGGCAGGGCGAAGGCCTACACGGCGCAGGTCGGCGGCACGGAGGTCGCCGCCACCTGGACGACCGGCAAGGTCGGGATGATCGGCACGTCGTACAACGGCACGCTGCCGATCGGCGTCGCCACGACCGGGGTCGAGGGGCTCGAGGCGATCGTCCCCGTCTCGGCGATCTCGAGCTGGTACGACTACTACCGCGCGAACGGGGCCGTGCGCGCCCCCGGCGGGTTTCAGGGCGAGGACGCCGACGTGCTCGCCGAGTACACCTACACGCGGCCCGACCAGGCGATCTGCCGCCCGGTGATCGCCGACCTCGCCGCAACGCAGGACCGGGTTACGGGCGACTACAGCCCGTTCTGGGACTCCCGCAACTACATGAACGACGTCGAGGAGATCGAGGCCGCCGTGCTCGTCGCGCACGGAAACAACGACTGGAACGTGATGACGAAGCACCCGGCCGTCCTCTACGACGCGCTGAAGGCGCTCGGCGTCCCGCACCAGCTCTACTGGCACCAGGGCGCGCACGGCGGCTCGCCGCCGCTCGTCCGCACGAACCGCTGGTTCAGCCGCTACCTCTGGGATCACATGAACGACGTCGAGGCCGACCCGAAGGCGTGGGTCGTGCGCGAGGGCCAGAGCTCGCAGAACCCGACGCCGTACCCCGAGTGGCCCGATCCGGCGGCCGCTCCGGCGACGCTCGGCTTCAAGCCGGGCGCGCCGGGCATCGGCACGCTGTCGTTCCAGAAGGTCCCGGACGTCTCGGAGACGCTCGTCGACAACGCGACAGTGACGCCGGTGAGCCTCATGAACGCCGCGTCGTCGCCGCACCGGCTCGTCTTCAAGACCGCGCCGCTGCTCGCGCCGGTCCGGATCAGCGGCACGCCGACGATCTCCCTGGACGTGGCCGTCGACCGGACGAAGGCGAACCTGACCGCGCACCTGATCAGCTACCCGGGCGGCACCGGCAACGGGACCGTGCTGAGCCGTGGTTGGATCGACCCGGAGAACCGGAGCTCCCCGGCGGTCACCGAGGCGATCACGCCGGGGACGACCTACACGTTCGAGTTCGACCTCCAGCCGAAGGACTCGGTGGTCGCGGCCGGCCGCCGGCTCGGGGTGATGATCATCTCGAGCGACCGCGACTACACCGTCCGCCCGGCCCCCGGCACCCGGCTCACCGTCGACCTGAAGCGCTCCAGCGTGACGCTGCCGGTGGTGGGCGGGGAGCAGGCGCTCCGCGACGCCATCTACGACTGGAGCGGCTTCCTCGCCACGCACGAGGATCCACCGGTCCTGAACGACGCCCACGCCGGCGGCGTCGACCGGATGTGGTTCTCGCTGGGCGGCGACCGCGGGCTCGGAATCCTCGCCGCCGGCTCGCCGGCGTCGAGGCAGATCGACTGCGACACGAAGGCGGCGCTCGGGGCGCTCGAGCCCACGCAGACGCCCAACTGGGACTCGCTCTCGTACGTCGCCTACCTCGACCGCTACTCCTACCCCTGGAAGACGCAGAAGGGCTGGGCGGGCACCTGCCGCGAGTTCGTGCTCACGCTCGCGGACGGCACCGCGCACTCGGCCTACCTGCGCTTCGTCAAGTAGCTCGAAGCCGCATGCACACCGGAGGGCGCCCGCTGGCCGGGCGCCCTCCGCCGTGTAAGGATGGCGGCCTGCGGCTCTCGCCTCCGTCGGTGGGGCGGACAGGGAGTCAGTGACAGAGGGGGTACACATGAGACGTGTTCTGCTGCCGGCGCTCGGCCTCGCCGTCGCGCTCGCGCTGGCCACGGCGGTGCAGGCCGCCGGAACGGGCCCGCGCGTGACCGTCGTCGACGGCGGCACCGTGCCGGGCACGGCCAAGCACGTGCGGGTGATCGGCCACGAGCCGCTCTTCGCCCGCGGGATGAACGCTGCGATCGCCGTGCTCGACGACTCCGGCTACGTCTACGTCGGGAACCGGACGGACGGGCAGCCGACGCATCCCAACCCGGGGCTGCTCGTGGTCGACGCGACCGATCCGACGGCTCCTGCGGTGGTCAACGAGATCGGGCCGCCGCTCGCGGGCAACCCGGGCGAGACGACCCGGGAGCTCCGCATCTGGCAGCACGAGCAGATCCTGGTCGTGCTCACGTTCGGGTGCAGCGCCTCGCTGCACGCCTGCTCGGGCGGGGCGACCCCGAACTTCCGCTTCTTCGACCTGAGCGACCCGGCCAACCCGGCCCACATCATGAGCTTCGTCCCGCGGCAGGCGAGTGGGGCCACCCGGACACCGCACGAGTTCTTCCTGTGGGTCGATCCCGGGAACCCGGAGCGGGCCTACATCTGGGCGACGCTCCCGACCGGGTCGACCAGCGCGAACAACGCCAACCTCGGCATCTGGGACATCAGCGGCGTGGCGAGCGGGATCACGCCCCAGCTCCTCGCGCAGGGCACGTGGATCAGCCGGTACGAGCTCGGGGGCGTGGGGAGCCAGTTCGACGGCCGGCTGGCGCTCCACTCGATCGACGTCTCGGCCGACGGCCGGACGACCACGCTCGCGCACCAGCGCGGCCATTCGCTCGTGCTCGACACGAGCGAGGTGGTCGACGCGCCGCCGGCCCCGGGGACGGTCCTGAACCTGAGCGACGACCTCCTCACGAACCCGCTCGACCGCCCGCAGTGGGGGACGGCGCGGGACGACTGCGACCGCGAGTGCGCGGAGAGCCACTCGGCCGAGCAGGTGCCGGGCCGTGATCTGATCGTCAACACGGACGAGATCTACGGCACGTTCACGCTCCCGTTCCACGGCTGCCCGTGGGGCTGGGTGCACGTGATCGACTACGCCGACCCGGCGCACCCCGAGATCGTGAGCGAGTACAAGACCTCGCTCAACGTCTGTCCGGCGCCCGATCCGCTCTCGGACGAGCGGACGAGCTTCGCCTCGCACAACCCGACGGTGACGCCGAACCTCGTGCTCGTCACCTGGCACGCGGCCGGCTTCCACGTCATCGACATCGCCAACGAGACGAAGCCGAAGCAGGCGGGCTGGTTCAGCCCGACGCCGCTTCCCGCCGTCGCCACCGAGGACCCGGCGTTGAACGGCGGCCCGAACAAGGTGACCATGTGGAGCTACCCGATCGTCGACGACGGGCTCATCTACGTCGTCGACCTGCGCAACGGGCTCTACATCCTCGAGTACCGGGGGAAGTTCCCCGGCCAGATCAGGAAGCTCGACTTCCTGGAGGGGAACTCGAACCAGGGCGACCTGCCCGCGCTCGAAGCGGGCGGCTAGGACGCAGCGTCAGCGGGAGGCCGGCACCGTGCCGGCCTCCCGCACGGCGGAGAGCCGCCACCCGCCCGGCACGCCCTTGAGGACGTGCGTGCCGCGGTCGTCGAACTCGACCCCAGAGCCGGCGACGAGGTCCTTCACCGTGCCGGAGACGAAGACCGCCGGGGGCGGCTGCGGCCGCCACCCGCGCGGCGATGTGGAGCACGATGCCGCCGACCCTGCCGCCGGCACGCTCCCCCTCCCGGTGTGGAGCCCGGCGCGGATCTCGAGGCCGAGGCCGCGCAGCTCGTCCCGGATCGCGCGGGCGCAGCTCAGCCCGCGGAGCGGTCCGCCGAACGAGGCGACGAAGCCGTCGCCGACCACCTGGTAGGCGATGCTGACGTCGCCGCTCCGCGCATAGTGGACGTCGGGCGGTCCACCTGGCGATTCTCCCAGCTTCGGCTTCAGGCGAGCGCCGCCGCGACGTCGCCCATGCGCGCGAAGCGGGCGCCCCGCTCCCGGCAGCGGTCGACGAAGTCGCCGAGCATGGCGATCCGGTGCCCGCGCCCGATCACCTGCGGGTGCATCGTCACCGTGAGGACGCCGCCGTCGACGTTCGCGTCCATCCAGTCGAGCTCCGCCTGCCAGATCTCGAGTACCTGCGAGGGCGTCGCCCCGCCCTTCCGGTACGGGTCGAAGTTGAACTGGAAGTGCACCCAGTCGTCGAGCTCGAAGCAGAGCGGCAGCTCCCAGAAGGCCGCCTCGCGCCCGCGCTCGAGCGGCATGCCCCGCGCCACCCGGTCGCCGATCCGCGGGCGGAACGGGCGGTAGTCGTCGGTCATGAGGCTCGAGTCGTAGAGGAAACCGAGCTCCTCCACGAGAGCGAGCGTCGACTCGGACAGGTCGGCCGAGGGCGCGCGGAAGCCGAGCGGCGTGACGCCGATCCCCTCGAGCACCCTCCAGGCACGCTCCATGTCGGCGCGCTCCTCGGCCGGCGTCTGCAGGCTCGGGTCGACGTGCGCGTAGGAGTGGTGGGCCACCTCGTGCCCGGCCTCGAGGATGGCGGCGGTCTCCGCGGGGAACGACTCGACCGTGTGGCCCGGGACGAAGAACGTCGCGTCCAGCTCGCGCTCCTCGAGGAAGCGGAGGATGCGGGGCACGCCGACGCGCGCGCCGTACTCGCCCCGGTTCAGCATCGCCGGCGTGACGCGGTCGTAGGCGAGCCAGACGGAGAGGGCGTCGAAGTCGAAGCTCAGGCAGACCGTGCTCGCGGGCACGGCCGGATGCTAGTCCAGCGCGGGCCTACAATCAGCCTATGGAGGATCCGGCCCCGCTCACGATCACGCTCGAGCCGCTCGACGACCACCTCATCGTCGAGCCCGTGGACGAGGACGTCGAGACCCGCACGGGCCTGATCATCCCGCAGAGCGCCGAGGCCGGTTGCCGCTCCGGGATCGTCACGGCCGTCGGCACCGACGCGCACGGCGTCGAGCCGGGCGACAAGGTGCTACTTCCCCAAGGACGCCGGCTACGACGTCAGGCTCGGCGGCGTCGCCTGCAAGGTCCTGAGCCGGCGCGAGCTCATCGCCCGCGTCCACGACTGACGGCTAGCTGCGGACGTCGACGACGATCCGCGGCGGCCCGGCGAGGCGCGCGGCGCGGAAGGGGGCGCGCTCGTCCAGGCCGGCGACCCAGTTGAGCACCGCCTCGAAGTCGCCGGTGCGGACGACCTCGACGATCACCTCGGTGCCGGCGCTCGACCCGGCGATGCGCGTGGGCCCGGTGTAGACCTCGCCCAGCTCCCCGGTCAGGTCGAAGCCCGAGGCGGGCTCGATGCGGACCGAGAGGAAGGCGTCGCCGTCGACCGCGACGACCATCCCGGACGCGTCCTCGACGATCGGCGGCCTGACGTAGCGCACGCGATAGCCGGGGCGGCTCCCCGGGAGGAACTCGAAGACGATGCGGTCGTAGCCCTCGTGCCGGCCGAGGCGGACGTCGGTGAGGAGCGCGAGCCGGGTCGAGCCCGGGCGGGCCCGCGCGGGGGCGGTCGAGAAGGGCGGACCGGGTGGCGGCTCGGCCTCCGTTGTCGTCGTTGTCGTCGGGGCGGTCGTCGGAGCGGGCTCGGTCGTCGTCACCTCGACGGTGGTCGTCACGGTCGTGGCCCCCGGCTCGGTCGCCTCGTCGTCCGCGCCTCCGCACGCGGCCAGCACGACGGCGGCGAGGACGAGCGCCAGTGCAAACCGTGCGATCCTCATGGCTCAAGCATGGTGCCCGCCCGGCCGCGACCGCATCCGCGGAGACGCTGACCTCCGCTGCGGCCTTGTTCCTAGGCCTCTCCGTGGCGGAGGCGGCTGGGCCAGGTGCCGGCCTCGCCGAAGAGGGCGACCAGGGCCGGGATCAGCACGGGCCGCACGACGAAGGTCTCGAGCAGCACGCCGACGCCCATCATGAACGCGAACTCCCGGAACCCGTCCACCGGGACGAGGGCGAGCATGGCGAAGGAGGCTGCGAGCGCGATCCCCGCCACGCTGATGGCGCGCGAGGCGCGCGGCGCGGCCACGGCGATCGCCTCGCGCAGCGGGCGGCGCTCGGCCTCCTGCCAGATGCGTCCGGCGACGAAGACGTTGTAGTCGGAGCCCAGGGAGACGAGCAGGACGCCGGCCGCGAACGGGACGTAGTAGGTCAGGTCGCTGTGCCCCATGAGCCCCTGGAAGACGTAGGTCGTCAGGCCGAGCGTCGCCGCGACGGACAGCACGCTCGCCGCCAGCAGGTAGAGCGGCGCGACGAGCGCCCGCAGGAAGAGTGCGAGCAGCAGGAAGTTGCACGCGAGCACGACGGCGCCGACGAGCGCCGAGCTGTCGACGATCGCCTTCACGGTGTCGGAGGCGATCGCCGTCTGCCCGGTCTGCGCCGCGGTCGCCCCGTCGAGGCCGGCCTGCTGGAGGAGGCCCGGCAGCCGGTCGCCGAGGTCGCGCGACGTCTTGATCGCCTCCGAGTCGAGCGGCGGGTCGTCGAGGATGGCGACGACGCGGGCGGCGCTCCCGTCCTCCGAGACGAGCACGTCGCCCGGCGCTTCCGGCGGCAGCTCGCCGGGCCCGAGGACGCCCGCCACGCCGGGCACGCTCGCGATCCCCTCCTCGAGGGCGGCCAGCCCGTCCCGGCGCTGCCCGAGCCCCTCGCCCTCGACCAGCACGATTGTCGGCGCGAGAATGCCTGCCGCGAACCCCTGGTCGGCGGCCACGGCCGCCTCCTGGACCTCGTTGTCAGAGGGGAGCCCGCTGCCGAGCCGGAGCGCGAGCTCCGTGTGCCGGATCCCGCTCGCCGCCGCCAGGAGGCCCGCGACGACGACGAGCGCGAGCAGCGCGGCGACCGGGCGCGACGTGAGGATCTCGGCGACGCGCGAGCGGGTGCCCGAGAGCGGCTCCTCGTGGTCGGGCTCCTCGTCGCCCGGCCTCAGCCGGGGCCAGAAGACGAGCCGGCCGAAGAGCGCGAGGCAGGCGGGAACGAAGGTGATGGAGACGGCGAGGGAGACCGCGGCCGTGAGCGCCAGCGAAGGGCCGAAGGCGCGGAAGAACTCGAGCTCGCCGACGACGAGGGCGGCGGTCCCGGTGACGACGATCAGCCCCGCCGTGGCCACGATCGGCGCGACCGCGGTGGTCGAGCGCCTCGCGGCGTCGAGCCGCGTGGCGCCGCGCGCGAGCTCGCGCCGGCAGCCGGCGAGGAAGAAGATGGTGTAGTCGGTGACGATCCCGAGCGTCAGCGCGACAATGAGCGGCTCCACCTCCTGCGGGATCGCCGCGCCGAGCCGCTCCGCGACCCAGGGGATCGTCCCGCCGGCGACGAGGAAGGCGATGCCCGAGCCGACCAGCGTCAGGAGCGGCGCGCCGAGCGATCGGAAGGTCAGGCCGACGACGAGTGCGATGGCGAGCACCGTCCCCAGCTCGACGAGCGGGAGCGCGTTCTCGATCTCCTCGAACTGGGCGAGGCGGGCGGGCCCGGGGCCCGTGACGCCGGCGTAGTGCTCTCCACCCGAGGCGTCGCGGTAGCCGCGCGCGAGCCCGACGCGCTCGGAGAGGCTGGAGTCGCCCGAGAAGAACAGGTGCGTGACGGCGGTCGTCCCGTCCTCCTCCGAGCCGGGGAAGAGCTCACGGGTGTTCAGGACCGGGAGGGCGAAGCGGATCTCCTCGTCCGCCTGCTCCTGGCTCGTCACGTCGACCGCGCGCTGGACGATCGCCTCCTGCTCCTCGCGCGAGAAGCCCTCGGCCGCGCGCTCGACGACGGCCGTGTCCGCGGTGAGCGGGACGGAGAAGAGCGCCTGCGACCGCTGCCCGGCCTGGATCGCCGGCGAGTCGTCGGGGATCAGGCCTCCGAGTTCGAGCGCCTCGCCGGAGCCGAGGCCGGGGAGGTAGACGGCGGTGAGCGCGGCGGCCGCGAGCCAGAGGGTCACGACGACGTAGCGCAGCCAGACGAGCGCGGACGCGAACACCCTCGGCACGGCAGCCTCTCTACCCGGGAATCCCCGAGTTCATGCACCCGGGTTTCGGGCTTGGCGCGACGTGCAAGAACTGGAAGATGCGATCGGTCTGGTCGGGTGCCATCGCGTTCGGGCTGGTGAGCGTGCCCGTGCGCCTGGAGAGCGCCGTCGAGGAGCACGCGCTCCACTTCAACTACGTCCACGAGCCGGACGGCGGCCGCATCGGCTACCGGAAGGTCTGCAAGGCCGAGGACGACAAGCCGGTGCCCGACGACGAGATCGTCAAGGCCTTCGAGGTCGAGAAGGGTGAGTGGGTCTACCTGAGCGACGAGGACTTCGAGGCGGCCGAGCTCGAGGCGGCGCCGCGGACGATCGACATCCAGGCGTTCGTCGCCGGGGAGGAGATCGACCCGGTCTTCTTCGAGCGCTCGTACCTCCTCACCCCGCAGGAGGGCGGCGAGAAGGTCTACGCGCTCCTGGCCCGCGCGCTGGCCGAGACCGGTCTCGTCGCGGTGGCGACGTTCGTCATGCGCGAGCGCCAGCACCTGGCGTGCCTGCGGGTGCGCGAGGGCGTCATCCAGCTCGAGCGCATGCACTTCGCCGACGAGATCAGGCCGGCGAAGGGGCTCGCGCCGAAGGGCGTGCGGGTCGGCAAAGAGGAGCTGGCGATGGCCGTCGAGCTCGTGCGCCGCTTCGAGGGCGCCTTCGAGCCGGAGCGGTTCCGGGACACGTACCGCGACGCGCTCTGCGAGGTGATCCGCGCCAAGCAGCGCGGCGAGACGGTGGCTGTCGCCGAGGAGGAGCGCGAGCCCGAGGCGCCCGTCGACCTCCTCGCGGCGCTCCGCGAGAGCGTCGAGGCCGCCGGCAAGGCGCGCCGCGGCAAGGCGAAGGCGAAGAGTCGGCGCTCGCGGAAGGCGGCCTAGCCTTCCTCCTCGCCGCCGCGGAGCCCGGGTTTCAGCTCGGGGACGTTTACGTCCTCGGGCTCGCATTCCTCGGGCTCGCCGTCTTCGCGGCCGTCGGCGCGCTCTCGAACCAGGACGGGCGGGCGTTCTCGGCAGCGCTCATCTACCTCGCGCTCGGGCTCGCAGCCGCCGTCGTCATCCGGCTCCTCGACGTGCCGTGGCTCGACCCGCTGGAGGACGCGCGGGTCGTCGAGCGGCTGGCCGAGCTCGCGGTCGTCGTCGCGCTCTTCTCCACGGGACTGAAGCTCGACCGGGAGCTCTCCTGGTCCGCCTGGCGCTCGGTCGTGCGCCTGCTCGCGCTCGTGATGCCGTTGACGATCGCGGCGGTCGCGCTCTTCGGAAGCCTCGTCATGGGGCTCTCCCTCGCGGGCGCGATCGTGCTCGGCGCGGCGCTCGCGCCCACCGACCCGGTGCTCGCCGGCGACGTCGGCGTCGGGCCGCCGGGCGAGAAGGACGAGCGCGAGCCCAACTTCGCCGTGACGGCCGAGGCCGGGCTCAACGACGGGCTCGCCTTCCCGTTCGTCTACCTCGGGCTCTTCCTCGCGCTCGACGAGCGCGGCGAGGGCTGGCTGGTGGAGTGGCTCCTCGCCGACGTCGTCTACGCCATCGCTGCCGGCCTCGCGATCGGCGCGGTCGGCGGGTACCTGCTCGCCGCCGGGGTCGTCAGGCTCCGCAGCCGGCGGCTGCTCGCGGTCGAGCTGGACGGCTGGGTCGCCGTCGCCGCCGTCCTCCTGGTCTACGGCCTGGCCGAGCTGGCCGGCGGCTACGGGTTCCTGGCGGCCTTCGCGGGCGGGCTCGGCTTCCGCCGCTACGAGCGCGACCACGAGCTCAACGAGCGCGTACACGAGGGCGCCGAGGTGGTGGAGAAGTTCACCGAGCTCGCCGCCATCCTCCTGCTGGGGAGCATGGTCACCGTGAGCGGCTGGGCTGAGGCGGGCTGGGCGGGAGCCGCCCTCGCGCCGCTCCTCCTGCTCGCCATCCGGCCGCTCGCCGTCGCCGCCGCCTTCGCCGGCTCGGGCCTACCGCGGCGGGAGCGCCTCTTCCTCGGCTGGTTCGGCGTCCGCGGGGTCGGCTCGCTGTACTACGCGGCCGCGGCGATCGCGACCGGGCTCCTCGCCGCGGAGGAGGCCGAGACGATCTTCTGGGCCGTCGCCGTCTGCGTCGTCGCCTCCATCGTGGCGCACGGCGTCACCGGCTCGCTCGGCGTCCGCCGGCTGGTCAGCCCCAGCCGAGCTCGCTGATGCGGTCGTCGTCGATGCCGAAGTGGTGGGCGATCTCGTGGACGACCGTGATGGCGATCTCCTCCTCGAGCAGCTCGGGGTCGTGGCCGAACTCCTCCTCGAGCGGGATCCGGTAGATGGCGATCTTGTCCGGGAGGACGCCGGCGTAGCTCTCGACGCCGCGCTCGGTGAGCGGAATCCCCAGGTAGAGGCCGAGGAGGTCGGGATCCTCCTCGTTTGCGTCCTCGACGACGATCTCCACGTTGGACATCGCCTCGCGGAGGTTCGCCGGCAGCGAGTCGAGCGCCGCCCTGACGTGGTCCTCGAAAGTCAACGCACGCCTACTTGATGACCAGCGCCATCAGCGCCTTCTGGGCGTGGAGGCGGTTCTCGGCCTGATCCCAGACGGCCGAGTGCTCGCCGTAGAGCACGTCCTCGGCGATCTCCTCGCCGTAGTGCGCGGGGAGGCAGTGGAGGACGATGACACGCTCGCTGCCGAGCGCGACCAGGTCGGCGTCGATCCCGAAGCCTTCGAGGTCGGCGAGGCGGCGCTCGCGCTCCTCGTCCTGGCCCATGCTCGTCCAGACGTCCGTGTAGTGGACGTCCGCGCCGGTCGCGGCCGCGCGCGGGTCGTTCGTGAGCTCGACGGCCGTGCCCCTCGTCTCGGCGGCCGCGCGGGCCCAGCCGACTACCTCCTCGGAGGGCTCGTACCCGGCCGGCGTCGCCGCCACGAAGTCCATGCCCAGCTTGGCGCAGGCGACCATGAGCGAGTGGCAGACGTTGTTCCCGTCGCCGAGGTAGGCGACCCTGACGCCGTCGAAGCCGCCGAGCCGCTCGCGGATCGTGAGCACGTCGGCGAGGGCCTGGCAGGGGTGGAACTCGTCGGTCAGGCCGTTGATCACCGGGATGTCCGCGTGCTCCGCGAGCTCGTCCACGTCGGCCTGCGCGAACGTCCGGATCATGATCCCGTCGAGGTAGCGCGAGAGCACCGTGGCCGTGTCCCGGATCGTCTCGCCGCGGCCGAGCTGCAGGTCGCCGGCGGCGAGGTACAGCGGGGAGGCTCCGAGCTGGGCGATCCCCACCTCGAAGCTCACGCGCGTGCGCGTGGAGGGCTTCTGGAAGATCATCCCGACGCTGCGGCCCTCGAGCAAGCGGTGGGGCACGCGCTCGCGCTGACGCGCCTTCAGGCGCTCCGCGTGCTCGAGCACGAGCAGGAGCTCGTCCGGCTCCCAGTCGTGCACGCGGAGGAAGTCGCGGCCCTTGAGGTGGGCGGGAATCACGCGCGCATCCTAGTGACGCGCGTTCCCGGCCTGCCGTCTCCGACCGCCTCCGCGCTCGTGATCAGCGCCTCGCCGCCGGTCTGCGTCACGAACGTGAAGGCCGCCTCCACCTTCGGCCGCATGCTCCCGGCGGGGAGGTCGCCGACGAGCGCAGCGTCCGCGTCCGCGCGGAGCTCGGCGATCGGCTCGCCCTCGCCGCCGTCCTTGCCGAAGTCCCGGTAGACACCGGGTACCTCGGTGAGGATGACGAGGCGCTCCGCGCCGAGCCCGGCCGCCAGGAGCGCCGAGGCGTGATCCTTGTCGATGACCGCGTCGATGCCGTCGAAGGCGTCGTCCCGGCGCACGACCGGAATCCCGCCGCCCCCCGCCGCGACGACCAGCTGCCCCGCCTCGAGCAGGGTGCGCACCGCCTCGAGCTCGACCACCTCGAGCGGCTTCGGCGAGGGGACGACGCGGCGCCACCCCCGGCCGGTCTCCTCCCTCAGCGTCCAGCCGCGGTCCCGCTGGAGCTCCCGGGCCCGGAACCTGTCGTAGTGCGGGCCGATCGGCTTCGTCGGGTTCTCGAAGGCCGGGTCGCGCGGGTCGACGACGACGTGCGTGACGACCACGGCGACCGGCCGCCCCGCGACCGGGACGAGCTCGGCGGCGGCGAGCGTGCCGATCTCGGCCTGCGTCTGCGCGACCGCCGTCCAGAGGGGCAGGGGCGGTGCCTCCGACGCTGCGAGCTCCTGGCGCAGGAGCTCGTTCCCCACCTGGGGGCCGTTCCCGTGCGTCACGACGACCTCGCCCTCGAGGAGCGGCGCGACCGCCGCGAACGTCCTCGCGAGGTTCGCGCGATGCTCGGCCGCGGTCCCGCGCTCTCCGGGCCCGAGGAGCGCGTTGCCGCCGAGCGCGACGACGATCAGCATTGCGGCTGTTCCCT
>Ga0299914_10001177_pt1 | contig 16984 bp, 19 predicted proteins | sample RVTome_10_FD_201361 | JGI IMG/M metagenome (GOLD analysis project Ga0299914, IMG submission 201361) | Soil microbial communities from uranium-contaminated site in the Upper Colorado River Basin, Wyoming, United States - RVT153D57 (version 2) ...
AAGTATTCTTTCAAAAGGTATTACTTTCGGATCAAATTCTATTTGAATTGATTCCGTATGTCCGGTTTTTCCTGTGCATACTTGGTCATAGGAAGGATTTTTCACTATTCCTCCTGAATAGCCGGGCAGAACAGATTTTACACCTTTGAGTCTTTTGAAGATTGCTTCACTGCACCAGAAACATCCATTCGCAAGCGTTGCGATCTCAAGCTTGTCGTTCATGTACTGTTTTTGGCAACTCCTTTCCCTTTGGAATAAAACGTATAGATACTGAATTTACACAATGTCGTGTATTTTTATTTGTCAATCCTTCTCCGAGAAATTCATGCCCTAAATGCGCACCACAGTTTGTACATTGTATCTCTGTTCTCATCCCATCAGGATCAGGTACGCGTTCAACTGCATTTTGGAAGCTTTCATCAAAGCTTGGCCATCCACATCCAGCGTTAAACTTGCTTTGAGATGAAAAAAGAGGGGCATTACACCTTCTACAGATAAATGTTCCATCCTCATAAAAATTGTCATATTCACCAGTGAAAGGAGCTTCGGTTGCTTTATGTGCGATGACCCATTCTTCTTCTGCTGTCAGTTTATTATAACTCATATATACTCCATAACTTCCTTAGTATATTTTGAAGTCTTTCTTATCATATATATCTCCTATGTTGTTTTGTAGGCTCTGTTAACTTAACCACCATCCCATACCAAGAATGTCATAAACCGTGCTCTGTCCATTCCCATATGCAAATACAGTACGAATAACTTCAACCAGTTCCATACATGCTGCCTGTTGCAACTCTCATTTCTACAAGGGAAATGGTCGTCAAAGCACTCAGTCCTGTCTTTGATATGCTGAATGAATCTCTCTCCATCAAGTTCTTCTTAAGTTCAGTACCATATACAATATGCTTTAGCCTCAACCACTTGCAAGCATCATCGTACCATCGAGCTCCATCTATGTGAATACGAGTTTCTTGCCATACCTATTCCTTAATTGCTTGAAGAACTGGTAGCATATGAAAATCGTCCTCTCACGAGAGAGATGCATCATCAGGCACGAATCAATGGCAGGCTCGTACGCTATCCATAACCACAGTAATCGTGACCATCTCTATCTGAATCAGCGTTTCGTCAACAAATATGGCTCTGACCAGTCGTCTGTCTGTTCTAAATCTGTCCGCACAACCTGCATATTTCTGAACCCATTTCCATATTGCTACATGACTGCGTTTCTTGACTTCAGCTAATGATTTGGCTGCCAGCCTGAAGCTCCTAGAATTGAAATATAGATATACAGTCCATACCTTACTATAGCTGGGTCTGTCCTGGTTCTGTGCATGGCAATGACAGACTATGACATTCCTAGCTATAGACTTGCCTTAAGTTAACAGAGCCACCATATCGAGAAAATGTTTATTATCTGGTCAACTAGGCTCATGTTGTACTCTGAGGTCATACCAGCAACTAATTCTGGATCAGTTACTATATCTCACTTTCACCTAATCGTGCTGAACCGATGTAGCGTTGGGGGTTCCTAACAATCTGAATCAAGAATACTTTATGAACTCTAAGTGATAATCGCTGCTGCCCATCTGCCTATTCCCAACACTACACCGTTTATTGATAAGGACCAACCATTGCCATGATAGATGCAAGCTCCATTATTCATCAATGCGTGAAACAAAGCCGAGTAGGCAATTATCGGAGTAAATGAAATTGATCATCAAATGCACTCTTTGAGCAATAGAGAGTATATAGTAATAATGACAATAAGGGTGGTATTTTACATTTTTTGTTAGAATATCACAACAAGCTAGAGAACAACGGCGAAGAGGAACTTTCTGAGCGGTCTGTGATGAAATTACTTAGATAATGCATATATATCTTAACTGGCAGCGTGCTGCGATCTAGAAATGAGCATAACCAAAGTGATTGAGTTACAATTCAGTGATAATGGCAATCCGAAACCAGAAAGAAAACCATCTGGTTATCACAACCACTCGCACGACGTTTCCTTTTTTCAAATCTGTCAGTTCTGTTTTTGGTGTACCTCAACTCTCAATGAAACTAGGATGATTAAGATATGCCCCGTTTGTACAAGCGAAGGAATTGATTCTCTGCCCATATCTCCAAATGAGATTTACACTTACGATGTCACCGAATCAGCTGGCGTGAGTCTCTCATTCAAATCCTTAAATTCCAAAAGATAGAGGGAATAGATATCCTGCTCTAAAGAAAGAGTCAACAGATGGTAATGTTCACAGTAAAGATTAGATGATGAAGTATCCTATCTTTTGAATACTAGATGTAATACACCTAGAGCATTTCAAAGTGGAGCGGGTGGGATTTGAGCAGTTCTCTATTTTCCACAGATGCCCATCTAGATAGATAATAAAGTGCAGAGACCAGAAATCAGACGCTGAGGTCGTGGGTTCAACTCCCACCCGGTCCATTTCTATTATTCACGATAATCTACCATGAGAATGAAAGATTATTGATGGTGCAGGGTTTTGGGTTGATCTCTTCTCTTTGATCGCTTTACAAGCATTATCGCTATCAACGCGGGCACTGCAACCAGCAACGAAATTGCAATTGTAGGGCTGATATAGTCTTCGAAAAAGAATTTTGTGTCAAGCCATGCAGGCGGAATAATAGTAAAAAAGTCTAATGGTGAAAAATCCTCAATTTCGCCGACTGCAAGTGTATATTTCCCCTCATCTTGTACGAGGCTTCTGTCAAACACAACCAAGTAATATGTACCTGAAGACGGCAAACTATTGACCACTATCTCTTGCCTCTCCCAGTACGATGTCTGTGTAAATGGCTCGTAAAATTCACTTGAAGGAACCGGACCGTTATAATCTACTACTATAGCCCTCATCTCGGGAGGGATTGCAAACGGCAGGTCGTCAATATCATGAGCATATTCCCGAACAGAGTATCCTCCTTCCAAATTGCCTGCAGACACATCGCTGCCAACCAATGCGATAGTCGGCACAAATGTAGAGAACTTTTCCAGCTTGGGGATTGATATTTGGGCGTACAGCCTCTCTCCCTCGTTAGCTGCAAATTTGTAATAGTGGACGTCATTGCTTTCGCTTAGCTCTTCATATATCCCCCAAGAGATCTTGTGGTTTGGAATTTCTTTTGCAGTAGTGAAATCATTATTGCTGTCGACTACTTTAAGTGGCTTATGACCGTTTGCCATTTGAAATGGGGAGGTAAACAGGACGAGCATGATCATTATAACAACAATAATTTCTTTCATAAAATTATGTCGACTTTATGATTAATAACAGAACGCACATTGCGAACAATGTTGGCACCAGAAAGGGAAATAGATTCTAGAATGGGTGATAGGTAAGAACGCAGATGGCATCTAACTTCATTTGTAGATCCATCTCAATTTTCAGCTGCATCCCACCGAACCCGCACTGATAAGAGTTCTCTAAAGGGACTCGTGAGAGTAAAAAGTGAAACCAGAACTGATAGACCATCAACTTCAGGAATAAGAGACCCTAAAATCAGATGTATCTGTGAAATATAATTATTAATTACACATGACTTAATTGTATATAATTCAACTACAACATCTATAAGCTTTCAAACCCGAGTTATTTTGTATTATGGGTACGGAAGAAACCAAGAGCACGTCCGACACTACTAATAATATTACTGAAAACAACGTAACCACCACTCAAAAGGTAGCTTACAGAGAAGAAAAAATAAAGGAGGATGAAGAAGAGGAAATCTCATCAAGAGAAAAAAAGCCTGTTGATGTTTCCACTATCAGTGCCGCGCCCGATCTAAAAATTGAAGAAGAAAAAAATGTTATAGTAGTAGCTAATAATCCGCCTCTTGTACCCACCTCGACCAAAGAGGATAGCGATGAAATCAAAATACAAACATATTCAGAGTCCCCTCCCCTCATGAAGAAGGAGGACGACGAGGAATCACTTTCGACGAAAGCTCATCAAGCAGAAGAATCGGTGCTAGATGTTGTAGACGCTGTCGGCGCCAAGGTAGGGTCCTATGCGAAGGAAAAATTCGGCGATGTTGAGAAGTCTCTGAACCCTAATCATATGTGTGCAGTAGAAGACTCGAGCAAAATAGAGGCACTAGGTCCAATAATGGTCGAAGATCTAGCTAGAGTATTTGAAGATACGACGACAATCATTTGTAAGGTACCCTACGAAGAGCAGGTTGACCTTTTGATAGGATACAAAAAACTGATAGAGGAGCAGATAAAAGTCATTGATTCCAGGATTGATATGGGCAAGCGATTGAAATAAGGCATTATCCGAGTTATTCTACAAATACTTACATCAGATCTTGTTATATCTGCCATGAAGTTGGTTAAGTATTGTTGTTGTGCGCCTGTGAGCATACTTTTCCTACCAAAAAAATACTTGATTTATTTCTGCCGTGATTCTACGTCGCTCTGCGAGCTTTTCTGCGTTTATACCATTTATATATAAAATAACCAACACCAATTATAACAAGGACTACAATAAGCGGGCTGAGAAAGTATATCACTATGGCTGCCACTATTATGAGGACAACAATAACGACTATGTCCAGAATATTCAAAGGTCTTGCCATTTGCTCAGTTCTCTAAATTAATTAATCGTTCATATAACCTATGAATATAGGCTACAGCAATTCCCTTTAATAGTTAGTAGAAACTCATCACAGGTCATAGAGATACTCTGATTGGTGATGATTCAAAGAGCCGTTTCATTATAGACAAAAAATGAGAAATCATCTTCTGATGATATTCATGCTGGCTCTTTTGATTCTTGGCTTTTATCATTCATTTTTGTGGCTTTTTGTCTAAGATTTTCTTCTGGGCTGGTTGTCTCTGGATTTGGCTCTTTTTCTTCCATTCCTTGTACGATACCTTGTTCTTCCTGGGCTTCCTTGTTTTCTTTTGATTTATCATCATCTTGTGTGCTATTGCTCATATGCACCTATGATGGAAAATAAAGGGTATAAACATTTTAGATAACTTTTATGATCAATGTACTTTCAAGATATGAAGAATAATGCGCGCCCTTTTACCCTATAAGCACAGAGATAATGGAGAGGTGGGGGAAGACGATTAGGAGCTGTAAGCGCTTCGTTTCCTAATTCTCCCTTCACGATTAGTTGTTTAGTATTTTTGTAGTACCCGACATCAGTGAATTCACCATCAGTAGAGGGTTGGACGGCAGCTGCAATAGCACTTCCGTAGGTACGGTGATTTCAGTAATGGATAGGAATATACATCATTTAGGATTGCACTTACAATGGACTTTCTCTTTCCTCATTTGTGGGATAGCAGTCTGTAATGCCGTCTCGATGACCACCAAATCTATGGATTACCGTTGGGAGGCTAATTTCCATTTTGCAGATTCGTCTAAATTTTCAGCTGCATCCCACCGGACTCGCCTTCGTGACAAAACTTTAAAGCTAATAGTCTCATTTTTACTCTTATGATGGGAATAAACTCTCACGATGAAATCAAGAAGGGTTCAAATCCCTTTTCCGGCAGTTATTTTCGAGGGTATTAAGGAATACCACAAAACCGATGAGCAAAAATCCAGTCAAACTGGGAGTTGGACACACAAACTTCAATAATCGACAATCATGAACGTCATGCCAAATCCCCTAATGAATTAGCATGAACAATGATATATTGTTGTCAAAAGTAACATATCTATCTGGGGTAACCCGAGTAAGATAGGTATATCCTGTTCCAATAAAAGGTCAATAGTTCACGCTTTAAGCAGAGCCAATCCACAAATTGATCAGGTCCCGATATACATATAGATACAGCGTTTTGTCTCCATGGATATACGAAGGTTGAGTAATACTACATATCTTTAAGAATCAAGATAGTTTTCCGATTCCTACTTCTCAAAGAGCTTGTCCAAGGTATTGGAGGGTATTGGCTTCACGTCTGTCTCGATACTTTATGCACTTATTTTTGTTCGTTTGTAATAACTTTTGGTTATAACCTAGCTTTTCCAGTATGTCGAATCCTGCTTTCAAGGGTTGTCTGTTGTTGCCGCATACAATAGGAATAAGTCGTTCAATGTCACTTTTTGTGAACGAGTCAGAGCTGATTACTTTATCTATGGTATTCCATATTACTGGAATCTTGGCCTTGGTGTCATCAAGAGTACCCATGACGAGCTTCTCTTCCCTCTAGGCTGTTGTCCTTCAAGTTGTAGTTATTCTTGTACTTTTGCATTGGTGACAGAGGAGCTTGCTTGTTGTCATTGTCTATCATACTACTCTTTAATCCTCGCAATTAGATTCGGTCTCAACTTGGGTGCAGGTATCGGAGTCGGGTCCTCCGTCGCCATTATCATCGCCGGCCCCACCACGGAGACTGTCATCCTGAACCTCACCAGATAGAATATCATCACCAAAGTCGCCAAAGAGCGTGTCCTCACCGCTGCCACTTCGTAGGGTATCATTGCCATTGCCACCCGACAGCGTATCTTCACCAATGTCACCTAAGAGCATATCATTGCCATGGTCACCTAAGTGAGTGTTATTACCCATCCCCCGAACAAAGTATCATTTTCATTACCTCCTATGAGCACATCATCGCCAATATCACCCTCACACGTGATCGCTTCGCCCATGATTTGATCATTATCCGCATCGCCGAACAAAGTATCATTTTCATTACCTCCTATGAGCACATCATTACCAGAACCGCCACATATGACATCGTTACCACCTAGGCCAAATATCTGATCATTACCGCTCAATCCAAGGATGACATCGCTTCCTTCTGTACCTTCTATGACATCATCATTATCAGTGCCAACTATAGTTGCATCGGATCTAGCATCGGTGGAGTTGCTGGTGGCTATGGTTTCACCAGTTGGAAAAAGATTTACCGTTATCACAAGCACTATTCCAAGCAATAGCAGCACCGCTTCTAAAGCAACTATTGCTCTTGAGGTAGTTTTGTTTTTCTCATGAGCGATTTACACTTCTAAATGGTGTGAACTTTTTTCTTTTAAGCTATTCTATCGTCATGTTCCATTATGGTGCAACTTTTTGAGTGTATGTCAAATAGAAGTGAAGGATTTGCTTCCTCTCTGTCCGACTTTTCTTCTCTACTATACATCTAGACTTGTTCTTGTTCTTGTGGTAGTGATGGTGTCTTTATCATACTATCCATCTGATTGAAGGTGTCAAGAAACCTTAGACCCTTTTCAGTAGTCTTGAATGTCTGAGTATCTACGTTATAGTTAAGTAAGTTGTTTTCAGTTAGGACCCTCAGATACTCTTTCATTTGTGCATAGCTAAGAAACGCGTGATACATTATCTTGGTCTTTGTAGCGCCGCCGTTTGCCGCATCTAGAATCACACTGATTATTTCGGTTCTACTTCTGTATCTCATGTCTTTCTTTTTTGCTGCTCCATTGGGTTGCGATATCAGATAGCCTGTAGGAGAACGTTATAAATGGCTTTGCAAGTTTATGCAAGTTTGTGATAGATGTATCCAACTAATGCTAACTATTAGCTTATGTTCCCAAAGGTATTATTACGATAGTGCGCTTTACTTAATTCATTATACGAGTATGTTAGCTGACAAATTAATGAGGTCAAGTAACAAGAAGAGGAAGAAATGACAAACAAAATTTCAAGATGCAGTATCTGTGGCCAATTTTTGCAATCAAAAAAAGCTCTCAAAGATCATAAAGACAAGAATCACAGAATAACAAATTCAAAGATGATGACGATAGCACTGGAATAACATCAAGTCTGCTGCTAAAAGTTTTTGAAGAAGATCGCTGAAACATAAAATCTGTAATGAGAAAAGTGATTTTTCTTTAATTATTTACCAGGCGAATTCATTAATATATGGTATTCACGGTTGGCTCTAAGATGTATCATCCCAACAAGAATAACAACCACTTCATAGCAACAACAGCAGCAACAATTATCTTCACACTCGCAATAATGGCGGCATCGAATATGGCCACTCCAGCAGCAGCCAACACGACAACTAGCAACACTACTACAACATATTCATCTGGTATAGAATTGTCGCCGAAACCAATCTACCAAGAACACATAAGAGACGTAAGCGAGACTCTGATAAACCAGACCCATGCACAGTTAATTGTGGCTGGAAATGGAACGCTGACCTTGCCAAATAGCACAGAAACTATCCGAACTACTAGCACTGGAAGCGGGATAGTATCGATTATCAGCACTTTTGTTGGAAAAGAAATCTTGACCACAGAAGATGGAAGCGAGAATGCAACTGCAACTTCTTATGAAATAGCACGGTCTAACAAGGAAGAGGGGATTGGCAAAGGTATAGCAATAGCGGTAATTCATACAAATTCAACTGGCAGGCTAGCACCACTAGATGGTATGATACTAGCAGGTCAAGAGGAATTTCAGCCAGACGGGAGAGCCTTGATCACCTTTTGGGAATGGCAGAGCGGGATACCATTACCGCCTACTACTACTGTTGTTGAAGAACCTTCTATGATGAAAACAACAACAACAACGACAAATACTACTACTGATGACACCAATGCAACAAGAGCAACGGGGGAAGAACAGGAGCAACAAATAAATCCAACAATACCAGCGCCGCTCCTGGAATAATAAAAGATAGCAGAGCAAGCAACTAGAAATTTTTTGCCGGCCTAACTCTTCTTCTTCTCCTTCTTCTTCTGCTCGTTATTATGATACAAACTACTGCTACTGCTTAAAATGGTATAGTTGATAACCGACTCAAGCAACCCTATCTTACCTGCATGATCCATTATATGACTGAAGAAGCTTGTCCACCAAATTCTGCAAAAGCAACGACGCCTGTAATACTGTACTTGAAAGTCACTTAGACCATTGGGATAAGATGAAGGGTAAGAAACATAACTATTCTAGCTTCAAAGTCTAGATCAGCAAGTCGGGCTGGACAGGTTGCTTAATTATAAGACATAATATCATACCATCAACACCCTTGACGATATTCTTTACCATTATCTTTACAAGCATATCTTCCTCAAGCAGCAATTATTCCCTACACATAGTACAGTTTGCTCATAAAATTTTTCTTGAATTCACAAAATACTGCTCTGGACAATCCAAACTTCTTACATCTCCCTCCTTCAAATTCTCAACAGACCTCCTAATTGATATGCTGGGTGCATTTATAATCAGAGCAAATACTATTACTAATGATAATATAATGACATGATCCTAAAGTCTCTTTTTATATCTTAATTCTAGAGGAAGTCACCTCTGAAAATATAAGCAGGTGTAGCACAACTAGAAGCCAAGATCTGGTGGGACTTACAACTCCTGCTTTGCTCCCCAATCCCCCAGAGCAGGAGGGCCACCAGTCTTTGTAGCTTAATGAGAAACTCTTTTTCGTGTTTCTTCATGCTGCAAAAGAAGAGTATATACCCCTGATACTCAACCCGCTATTTCTTGCATCTTCGCTTATTGATAAGCATACATGTTCTTATTCATGAGCTCCTGCTCTCGTATTTTACAATCTTTTCATTTGATATTCGTCATTATCTAGGACATAATGGCATCCTCTGGTAAACCATCGCGGCCTGGACACCTTGCCATTGATGCATATATGTGCGATGTTTGTGGCAGGGGATTTCCTACTAAGGAAGAGTATGATACGCACAGGCTACAGCATTAGTAGCTGTCATCAGCACTTGGTATTTTGGACTCGCCATTTGTACCAAGGATCAGAAATGAAGCCAGTACAAGTACTGCACTAGTAGAGCCAAATGAGATGAACCACACCAGGGGGTCTTTGCTGAAGACCGTGATAAAATAGCCTACGAACAGTGGCCCTAATATCAACCCCAAGTCTCCTATCATTCTATTTAATCCAATTCCGCGTGTAACATGCGATTGTACTCCTAGCGCTACTTCGTAGTTCATTTTGCCAATTCTCTTTACCTTTTCCTCTATCTGCTCTGCAGCCCACGCAATAGACTGGCCAAAAAAGCCAGAAGTTATCCCAATCAGCGTAATGATAACAAGCAGGTAAACCATTGATGTTGATAATGGAATGATTGCAACTAACAATCCGGAAATTAAAATTGCAGCAAATAGGGGCTTTTGCATGCCATAGACTTGCGTAAGTCTACCTGAGAAGAAAGAGCTAATCAGATTTGCAAGCGAAGCCATTGTAAGAATTATGCCCATATCAAATACTGATATATTCAAGCTCCCATATCCGAACAGCGGCACCCCTGTAGTATAGATCCCAGAACGGAGGAAGGCAAAGCCAAAAGTGGCAATGGCAGCAGTGTTAAGGTAGGCAGCCATGCTTGCCTGTCTGTTCTCGTGCTCATGCTCCTCCGCCTTTTCAATATTGAACCTCCGGCGCCGGCTAAAAATCGATATGATTACTGCTGCTACAAATACTACTGCAGCAAATGCAAAATATGGCGCGTTATATCCAAAAAACTCTGCAATTGGTGCTCCGACCACCGGTCCAACGATGGGTCCAAGCATCAATATCGACTGATAGCTTCCAATGTTTGTCCCACGCTTTGCTGCATCTGAAGACAGGAGCACAAACGCAATAGCTGCGCTGACGTAGATGGACGATGCGATCCCTTCCAGCAACCTGGCAAAAAGCAACACCCAATAGCTTGAGGCAAGGCCTGCAAGAGTTGACGCTCCAATGAGGATTCCAAGTCCAAGGATCATTGTCCTGCTTAGGCCAAGCCTGTCGGCAAGGAATCCGGCCGGGACATCAAAGATCAATCGGCCTATAGCAAAACCTGCGATTACTGCGCCGACTAGAAATTCATTTGCTCCTAGGTCTTGTTTGGCGTAAAGCGTCAACGATGGTGTGACCATGGTAGAGCCCATCATGACTACAAGGGAGACTAGCGAAACTGCCAGTATGCTTGGCTGGATGCGTAGGTGCTCATTTAGTTTGAACATTTTGTCACCAATATTACAAAGAGATGAATTGAAAGTTCAACTATCACTGCGTGCCATGCCTAATTTATCTTTGTATGGCCCTCATTCAAATCAAAAATGAGTTCATATTTATCTTCTGTACTGTTGCCATATGTATAGGATTCATATGTTGTTGCTCAAGTGTTAAGAGAGAGTTGTTTCTTTTCCGAGGTCATGAACAAGAGCCATTATCTTTATTTTGACAGGGTTGGCTATGCTGTCACAGAGTGTTGTATCGATCATTGGGTTAAGCAGCCCGAGCCATGTCCAAGCTGAGTCCCAGCAAAGCAATTAGAATAGTGATACAACTGTCTACCCCCCTAGCATTCTCTCGCATCAGGACAGAATCAAGATAAAAAGACTACACATAAAAATCTCTAGGCATCCTCCAGAACAAAATGCCATCGCTGCGATGCAACCAGAGCAAATAAGATGCCGACAGGAATAGAAAATACTTAACGAATGGGTGCAGATAACAATCTCTGACACAGAGTGAGTGCAAGGTGAAATAGTTGCCATCAATCCATGTCCAGCAGATTTCGAAGCGAGCGATACCTGTTGTAATCTTCAGTCAGTATTTTTGCTAGCTTTTTTGCAATATCACTTACTGACAATATGCCAACCATCGAACCATCTTGCTCTAGTACAACTAGCCGCTTGATCTTGTTCTCTGCGATCGTCTCAGCTGCAGTGTCGACAGAATCAATGGATTTGACTGTGATAAGAGGGGATGACATGATATGCCTTACTGCAACTTGATCAGCGCTCTTGTTCTGAGCAGATACTTTCTTTATGATATCCCTTTCAGTGACAATGCCAACCGGCTTCTTATTGTTGCCTTCGATCACTACTATCGATCCAATTCTATGTTTTGCCATCAATTTTGCTACATCCAAAGCAGAGGGGTTATCATTGATGTCGACTGTAACAACTACTCTTTCTTGGGGTATTATTTCACTGACTACGCTCACGCTATAGAAGGAACTTCTTTCAAATAAATATGCTCGCGCTTGCCTGTCCCACTATAAAGAAAACTAAAGTGGTTTTGCATCAATCTCCTGGCCTTTCGTGGTGTCGCTGAGTTTATTGATGGCGTCTCGTAGAGATTAATTGCTTTAAAAGCTTGACTCGCTTTTAATAAGAACGCTCTATTCTTGTTCAGGAAGATGTTGTTATTGTTGTACGGATCATTCTAATCGCAAAATATTGGTCCGCATGACATATAGGAGAATGAATATTTTGTTTCAACCAGCTCTTAACAGAGCCTATCTTAACGTATACAGCTGATAGCTGCCTCTCGTCTTTTCATCAATGTAGGCCCACTTCGTGAGATCAACATTCATTTCTATAAGATTTTGTTTGTTGTCTAGATTTTTATACATTGACTGGCCAATCACTATCTGCCAAGTCTTTGACAGTGCTATCATTTTTGCGGCCATACTGATGCTCGATCCTACTATGTCGATATGAGCCCGATCTATGCTCTTGCCATAGAGCACAACTTGTACATCGCCGTAGTCGATCGACATTTTTACGGTTAGTTGTGGAAGCCCGCGGGCGCTCAGCTCGGGATTGACACAATCTTTGATGATCCTCTGCATGTATTTTGCACAGTCTACTGCGTTTTTGGATGCTTGTCTGCTGTCGTATTCAGCAGGAAAAAGGGCAATAATCGCATCGCCTACATATTTTAGCACATAGCCACCATACTCTGAGGTTACAAGACTCATCTCCTGTGAAAATACATGCAATATCGTTGCAAACTTCTCAGGGGACAGCGCCATGCTCATCTTGGTTGAACCATCAATGTCTACATAGAGTATCACGACGCCCACCTTTTGGTTAACTTTTCGCCTGAGGAAGCGCTTGCAGGACTCTGTGGAAAGGTCTATCTGCACGCCTCTATCAAGGGTCTGCCTAACCCGTGCTTGGGCCGCGTTAAAGTCTTTCACAGGTGATAACAAGCCACTATTCATATCGCATTATTGCCACCACCATATAATCTGACAATATGATAATAGAGTGTATAAGCTCTTCTGAAGCTACTGAAAGGTAATAAGCAGCGGCCATGTCATTTACAATCAAATGGATTTTTTTGCCCCTCCTGTTGTTGAATCGTACAGCTAATTTATCATCAAGTTACTTATACACTGCAGATCAAGCGAGCCTAAATGTCTCTAACCGACAATAGCCGAAAGAAAAGAGGTCAGACAGCATCAACAATTACTGAAGCTGAGCGTATAGTGGCCGATCAGGTTTCGCCCAATCGCCGAGCGGAAATTCTAGAGTACCTAAAGTTGTTTGGCTACAAACCTGACAGAACTATCTTGCAGGTGCATCTAGTTGGTTTTTTCAACAAGCGGCGGACTAACGTACGGACGGTGGAACAAAGAGAGGCAGCTGCCAAAAGGTACGGCGGCACGACCTTTGTAGTTGTGGGCAGGACGCATGATCCATCGATAATGGATTCAGTGATCAAGCCAAAAAAGAAAAGAGATGAAACGAGCCCCGGGTACGTCGGCTATCTGTGGAAGAGCAAGGATCCTCAGAAAAGAGCACCCCATGAAGTTATTCCGCTTGATTTTACTCCAGTTCATGTCCCTTATCCAGCAGACTGGAAGAATATGTTCGCCACCAAAGGATTCATGGTAGCACTTCATGTGCCAGCGTCTTTTGCAAAACACAAGAACAAGTTATCACGGGTCCTCTACCGGGCAGGCAAGAAGGCAGATGTCAGGAAGCCCTGGGACTTTATTGAAGAAATTAGAAGTAGCGGCTACGGACAGCAAGCAGCCGAGGATCCCTTGAGCATTTTGAAAATCAGGCTAGCGAAGGGTGAGATAAGCCCACAAGAGTATGAAAAGCTGCGTCACACACTGACTACGTGATCCCTCTCACTATCTACCTATTCCTCTCCCACCCCTCCCCCCCACGCTCTGCCCCGTACTCCTTTTATTATATACTGGGAATGTGACTACTTTTGTGCGATGAATTGGTTGAAGAACAAAAGGAGGATCTCCCGCCAGGATTTGCTGGAGATGCTAAAACGCATAGACCGCGCTTATGGGATAATAGAGCTAAATGAAAGAGAGCCAATGATACTTGAAACGAATAGAAAAGAGCGGCTATTTAAAGTCCGTAGCAGTAAGGACAAAGGCAGGTTCTATAGGGTCGATGCAGACATCAAAATGTGCACATGTCCTGACTTTAACTTCCGATTCTTGAAGTGCAAGCATATAATAGCGGCCGAGTTTGCGTCTGGGATCACAAGCTAGAAGCAAAAATGGGACACGGAGCAATATGCTCAAACAAAAAATGCAGTCATCGGCTTGGATTACACCAGTTTGACAGCAAAAAGAGGGCCTTTATATGCATAAAATGCAGGTGTGACAAATACAAGTGACAAAGAAATTGAATTAAGTCATAGAGAGCAAAAAATAAATTTCATTCTTGCTCCACTTATAGCATGCAGGCAAAACTTGAGCCCTATAATGGGTCAGGAAAAAAGGTAGTAGTTTACAACACGTATGCAGACAAAGGAAATCTCCACTTTGACGTATTCATACCGACTGACAAGAGCCAATCGACACAGGTGCCAGAGAAAATAGATTCTGAGGCAGTAGAGTATGCAAAAGAATTCCTAACGCTGATAGGCAAACCCTCTGAGGACATAGCTGTGAATATGTGCGAGCGCTGCCACATAGACAATACCGACCTATATGCAAGTGAGTTGTGGAAGCTGCCTGGCAAGGAAATATTTATTTGGCCTATGGAAGGGTGCCCAAAACCCTCCTGAAATTTTTTTTATTAAGCATATCGTCAGAGTACGTAATCAACCTAACAGACCTGATAGGTCCTTCTTCTTGCACCACACATAAGAAATTCTTCATTTTGATTTTTAGTTTATTGATTAGAAGATGATTCAGGCATGCATGTAAAAAGAAATAGGGAACGCGCACGACAATTTTCTTGCCGCCGCTGCATTTTGCGCAAAAAAGAGCGTGTTGATGATGACGCAGCTGATGCTCACTCGCGCTTTACTAGAACATAGTGCGGAATGTTAGCAAGTGTTGCTGGGTATGAGGTTTTGTACTCCCAGCCCAGTGCAAGTAGTTTTCTTGCCTCGCTGACATCAGCTACGGTGGCGATATCTACGATTCGCCTACGCCTAGCAGCAGCGGCAGTAGTAGCGAGCTGAGTCCCACCCTTATGCACATGTTCATTCCCGAATTCATCTACCAGCTTCCATTTGACTTTGCCTGTTGCCAGATCCTCGCCTACCTTCTCAAAGGCTATTGGCTGGTTTGGAAAGGCTGCAGCTTTGCAGCGATTGCACTCTTGCATCTTTCTTTGCGGTTTTGATGCTTCCGCCTGAACTGTTGTTGACATATACAAGTGTCCGCAAAATTAGCTAATAATAGATGGAGCACTAGAGGGAGAGGGAGTGTCCCAGATACTCACTCGGAAGAGCTCATCTAGCTTCGTCATTCTAGTCCCTAGCGCAAATGAATGTCGAGCTGACAAACAGCAGATATATTTGCATACACACTTTTCTAAGTTACTAATTATCTCTCCATCTGTTCAATTATTATTAGGATTTTCAACACTATCTAACAGTTGAGACACATCGGAACCAAAGACCAATAGTTTTTCACCTTACTTCAAATCGCCCAAAAATCAAGAATTATTTTTCATTTTCAACATGCGCTGTATGTTAACGGATTTGGTAGCCTCGTCATGGGTTGTTCGGTACTTGTTATAGTGACTGTCCAACTAAGAAAATGATCATTATTATGCCAAGTCCAATTACTGCTCCACTTGCAGCATAGATTATGGAATTTTTCGGAATATAATTGCCTGATGCAATAGTCTTGTTGCTATCCAAATAATTCTTTAGAGCATAAATAATCAAACCAGTCCCAACAGCTATCATACCGATTCCAATTAGAGCAGAATATTGATCTGCTCCCGCAGACACAGCATTGCCTGTTGCGTCTGGATCCGCAATTAATCGAAATTGTTGCAGAAATATGCTGAACCTCTCAATAGCAAAACCAAGCCCGATCAACGCTATTGAAGTTCGCAACCATGACAGGAAAGTGCGCTGATTTGCTAAGTATTGTTGCAATCGCTCGGAACTGTCTTCCTCATCGTCAAACATCTTTTGTTTCTGTATATAACATTACCAATCATTGGATATAACATAAAGCAATTTTAATGGGATTTTGGATGGCTTGCTTCTATATCTATTAGAATTATAAGAAAAAACTATTTTTCTCCTAACTTTCTGTAGTTTTCGTCATTTATCTTAAAGAAGAGGAGGGACTAGAGTTATACATTTCTTGGAATTATTCTATATATTGCTCCCTCCCCGCCGGGGCGTTCGTAAGTAAGGATATAGAGATAACCATCCGGACCAACCTTGATGTCGGTAATTCCTTTGAAGCCCTGAGCAAAAATATGGGATTGGATCTCTATCAAACTATCTGCCGATTTATCAGAAAGGGAGCCATTTAGGAAAAGAGCATCTCGATTCTCATTTAGCTCAAAGTGATAAAGATTGCCGTATATAATATCTCCAATAATGGGGGGAGGTACAATATTCGCAGCTTTGGCAGGTGCTAACTTTCCTGCCCTGATACTTGACATGGTGAATGAAAAGGAAATTGTCAAACCTTCATTTTCGGAAATAACTATAATCCGATACTCTGAGGAGATCGTTATAGACAAGGTTAAGAATTAGTAAAAAATTTAAGCATTTTGGTCAATACCTTGATAGCTTAACGCAATGATGAATACCAGACGCAATGAAAGCTTGACCAATGACCTGGGTAGATCTTCGTTATGACATTAGAAGTTCACTATGGAATTATCTTAATTTCATCATTGACGAATATGCTTTGCCGCACTGCCCCATATGATCCATACCTGCATATACATGGCAGTTATTCTTGCCCCGGGGCATGGACGCCAACACTTAAAAATGGGGAGAAAATCATTCCTACCGTATTATATGGCT
>Ga0299914_10001178_pt1 | contig 16983 bp, 12 predicted proteins | sample RVTome_10_FD_201361 | JGI IMG/M metagenome (GOLD analysis project Ga0299914, IMG submission 201361) | Soil microbial communities from uranium-contaminated site in the Upper Colorado River Basin, Wyoming, United States - RVT153D57 (version 2) ...
GTGAGGTCTTCGCGGCTGCCCCTGTCCTTCCCCGCACCCGTTCGGGCTGAGCTTGTCGAAGCCCTCCCTTTCCTTTCAGCGGGCGGAGAAGAGAAGGATTGGGCTTCGACAGGCTCAGCCCGAACGGAAGAGGGGTCCGGAACGGGAGTCCCGTCCTTCCCTCCAGGATCCAGCGGGAGCTTCGCCACCCGCTCTGCCTCCTCCACGACCCCTTCCGGAAATTCGTGCGGAATTTCGTATTTGTGGATGGCGATCAGGCTGAAACTTCGCGGTGCGAACGGGTCGCCGAGACGGGTGTCGACACGCGCGGCGAGGCGCGGCGGGCGGCCGACTTTCTCGGCGAGCACGAGATCGCCTGCCTGCGCATCGCCAAGCTCCGAAATGGGAAGCTCGCGCCTTTCCTTCTTCTCGACGGGCCGCAGCCAATAGTTCGTCCCCTCTTGGTGGACGACGCCGAGGACCAGCTCGCTGCCCTTGAGCAGCTTCTTCATCGGATGGGCGATCAAGCCTTTCGCATCCTCCTCGGTACGCGACAGGATGCGATCGCCGACGCCCAGCGCCGAGCCGCGGCCCTTGCGCTCCATCACCCTGAGACGCGGCGGCTCGCCTTCGGCCTCCCATCGTTCCGGCACCGCCCAGGCGCGGCCGGCCTCGTCCACATCGACGACGCGAAGCACGGTGACCTTGGGCACACCGCCCATGCGATGGAAGGCGCGGCCCGGCGCGGAGTCGATGAGGCCCTCGTCGGCCATGTCCTTGAGCAAGGCCTTGAGCGCGATCTTTTCCTGACCTTTGAGGCCGAACGCCCGCGCGATCTCGCGCTTGCCGGCCGGCTCGTCCGACGTCTGGATGAAGTCGAGGATCTGCTCGCGGCTCGGGAGCCCGCCGCCTCTGGCTGGTCGCTTGGCCATCCGCTCCTACTGCTGCGCCGGTGGGGGTGTGTAGGGTCCGAACGCACCACCCGGCACGGCGGATGCAACCGGGCTTTCATAGCCGTCCGCCGAGACGGAGGAGACTCCGAACACCCAATCGTCGACGCGGATGCCGCGCAGCGTGTGAGACGTCGCGGTGCCTGGGACGCGAAGGCTTTCCTGCCAATTGCCGGCATCGGTGCGGCGCCACCGCAGGACATAGGAATCCGCCCCGGGCACCGCCTCCCAGCTCAGGGTCGTATCGGGCGAAACCGCCCCCTCCACTGTCGGCGCCGGCGGCATCGGTCCCCGCGCGAGCGCCGCTAGAGCGGCGACGTTCAGCTGGGTCACCCGCCGCAGATAAGGGAAGTCCATCTTGTCGATCGTGTCGCCATATTCGGTCCCGTCCTCGGTCCTGAGATCCTGATGCTGCCAATTGTAATTCTCGACCGCGACCGACAGGCGGACGGCCGGGAAGCCGGCATTGAGGAACTCGGTATGATCGCCGCCCCGGCCGAACCGGTCGTTGCGCCAGATCGGTCGGACGTCGAGACCCAGGCTGAGATCGTCAGCCAGCGTGTCGAGGAAGCGGGAAAGGTTGCGCGACGGCGAATCATTCTCGCCGCCCTGGCTCCGCACCGGCTGGCGAAGCGCTTCGCCGCCCTGCCAGCGCAGCCCTTCCGAGAAGATTCGGACATGGCCGTCGTCGCAGACGCCGTCGGAGCCGCAGCTGTTGCCGATGATGTCGTTGTTGAGGTTGGCCTCCACCTGCCAGCCCTGGGCGCGGGCATAGTCCGCCAGGATGCGGCCGCCGATCAGCCCCTGCTCCTCGCCCGACAGGGGCGCGTAGACGATCGTCGCCGGGAAGCGATGGCGCGACAGCAGCCGGGCCGCCTCGATCACCGCGGCGGTGCCGGAGCCGTCGTCATTGGCGCCGGGCGCGTCGGCCGTCGCATTCATCGGATCGGTGACCCGGCTGTCGATATGGCCGGTGATGATGACGACGCGGTTGGGATCGGTCGTGCCACGCTGGATGGCGACGACATTCTCGACCAGCGTCGGATCCGGAATTCGCCGGCCGGTCACGGTGTCACCGGTGCGGACGATCTCGAGGCATCCGCCGCATTCGCTTGAGAAGCGGCGAAACTCGCTTTCGGTCCAGCTGAGTGCCGCACCGATGCCGCGCCGCGGATCGTCGCGCGACGAGAGGGTGTGGCGCGTGCCGAACGAGACCAGCCGCTCCACCGTCGCCCGCAGCGACTGCTCGGACACGTCGTCCGCGAGTGCGCGAAGGCTGGGCGGCGGCGCCTCCGCCGGCCTTGGTCGCTGGGCGGCGGCGGGAGGAACGACCATCGTGGCGGCGGCGAGGGCGATGAGCAGCTTCTTCATGTCGCATCCTCTGCGCCCGACCGTCCCCGAATCGCAAGACGCTTGACGGAAATCACCAAATTCCCGGCTGGTGCTTTACAAGCCTAATACAGGCTGTAGCTTGCGACCGGGACAAAGCGAGGAAGCAGAATGCTCGAGCTCGAAGACGTCAGCCATGTCTACCCCAACGGCACCAGGGCGCTGGACCATGTGACCTTGTCCATCCCGCGCGGCATGTACGGTCTGCTCGGGCCGAACGGGGCGGGGAAATCGACTCTGATGCGGACCGTCGCGACGCTGCAGACGCCGACCGAAGGCAGGGTCCGGTTCGGGGACATCGACGTGATCGCCGAGCCTGAGCGGCTGCGCCGCACGCTGGGCTATCTGCCGCAGGATTTCGGCGTCTATCCGCGCGTCTCCGCCTACGACATGCTCGACCATATGGCCGTGCTGAAGGGTATCGCGGCCCGTGCCGACCGCAAGGCGACGGTCGAAGGCCTGCTCCACCGGATTTTCGGGTGGGATGCGCCAGCGCTTCGGTATCGCCCAGGCGCTGATCGGCAATCCCGAGCTGATCATCGTCGACGAGCCGACCGCCGGCCTCGACCCCGAGGAGCGCAACCGCTTCCTCAATCTGCTCGCCGAGATCGGCGAGAATGTGGTCGTCATCCTCTCGACGCACATCGTCGAGGACGTGTCGGACCTGTGTCCGCGCATGGCGGTCATCGCCGAAGGGCGCATCCAGCTCGAAGGCGCGCCGGCCGAGCTGATCGAGAAGACGCGCGGCCGGATCTGGACCAAGACCGTCGAACGTGCCCAGCTCGACGCCCATCGCGAGCGGTTCGAGGTCATCTCGACCCGCCTGTTCGCCGGCCGGACGGTGCTCCACATCCTGGCCGACAGCGATCCGGGCGAAGGCTTCGCACCGGCCGCCGGAGGACTCGAGGATGTCTATTTCTCGACCCTCGCTCAGTCGCGCCGCGCGGCCTGACATGTTCTTCAGGATCGCTGCCTTCGAGTTCCGTTACCAGTTCCGCAATCCGGTGCTCTGGGTCGCGGCCGGACTCTTCTTCCTGTTCACTTTCGGATTCGTCGCCAGCGATCAGATCCAGATCGGCGGCGCCGGCGGCAACACCCACGAGAACGGCCCCTTTTCGATCACCCAGGCGCAGTTGATCTTTTCGATCTTCTACATGTTCGTGACGGCCGCCTTCGTCGCCAACGTCGTCGTCCGGGACGACGATACCGGCTACGGCCCGATCGTCCGCTCCACCCGGGTCACCAAGTTCAGCTATCTGTTCGGCCGATTCACCGGCGCGTTCCTGATCGCGGCTTTGGGCTTTCTCGCCATTCCGCTCGGCATCTGGATCGGCTCCGCGATGCCCTGGATCGACCCGGAAACCCTCGGCCCGAACCGCGCCGCATATTATTGGTGGCCCTATCTCATCCTGGCCCTGCCGAACGTCCTCATCACCTCGGCGATCTTCTTCGCGCTGGCGACCGCGACCCGATCGATGATGGCGACCTATCTCGGCGTCATCGCCGTCCTGGTCCTGTGGGTGATCGTCAACACGTCGCTGGCCAGCAATCCGGAGCTGCAGGAGACGCTCTCAGTTGCCGACCCGTTCGGGATCCAGGCCTTCGGCCAGGCCACCCGCTACTGGACCGCGGCCGAGCGCAACGGGCAGCTGCCCGATCTCGCCGGCCTGATCCTTTGGAACCGGCTGCTGTGGATCGCCCTCTCGCTCGGCTTCCTGGCGCTTGCTTATTTCGCCTACCGTTTCGCCGACAAGGGCGCGTCGCGGCGAAGGCGGCGCAAGGCGCGCCGCGCCGCACAGGAAGCCGCCGCGCTCGAGGCGGAGATCCGGCACGGCGCCGTGGCACTGCCGGCGGCGAGGCACGATTCGGCCAGCGCGCGGGCCCAGATGGCGGCGCGCACCCGATTCGAGATGCGGCAGGTATTCCTCAGCCCCGCCTTCGTCGTGCTGGTCGCGCTCGGCCTGTTCAACGCGATCGGCACCCTGTGGTTCGGCGGCGAGACATTCGGGACGCCGACCTATCCGGTCACCTTCACCCTGATTCCCTTGCTGCAGGGCAGCTTCACGATCATCCCGATCATCATTGCCATTTACTATGCCGGCGAGCTGGTCTGGCGCGAGCGCGACCGCAAGATGCACGAGATCATCGACGCGACGCCGCTGCCCAATTGGGCGTTCGCCGTGCCGAAGACCCTGGCCGTGTCGCTCGTCCTGATCGCCACCGTGCTGATCGGCGTGGCCGCGGCGGTCTCGGTCCAGCTGCTGAAGGGACATACGCAGCTGGAGCTCGGCAAATATTTTCTCTGGTACGTCCTGCCGACCGGCTTCGACATGGTCCTTGTCGCGATCCTGGCGGTGTTCGTCCAGGCGCTCAGCCCCAACAAATTTGTCGGCTGGGGGGTGATGGTGCTCTACATCGTCGCCACCATCATCTTCTCAAGCATCGGACTGGAGCATAATCTCTACCTCTACGGCGGGACTCCGGACGAGCCGCTGTCGGACATGAACGGCGCCGGCATCTACTGGAAGGCCGCCTGGTGGTTCCGGCTCTACTGGGGCGCCGTCTCGATCATCCTGCTCGTCGCGGCGCACCTGCTTTGGCGGCGCGGCACCGAGACCCGGCTGAAGCCGCGGCTCGGGCGGGCGCCGGCGCGGCTTCGCGGCACGCCAGGCCTGATCTCCGGCGCCGCTCTGGTGGTGGCGGCCGCGACCGGCGGCTGGATCTTCTACAATACCAACATCCTCAACGAATATCGCACCGAGGACGCCGGCGAGGCCTATGCCGCCGAATATGAACGGCGCTTCCTGCGCTACGAGGACCTGCCGCAACCGGCGATCAGCCATGTCGTGCTCCAGGTCGACCTCCACCCCGAGCAGATCCGCGCCGACGTGCGCGGCCGCTACGTGCTGCGCAATCTCACCGGCCGGCCGATCAGCGATGTCCACGTCCGGCAGACCGACCGCTATCAGCAGCTGCAGGCCATCGACTTTCCGGGCGCACGGCTGGCGTCGCATGACGAGGACTATGGCTACCGGATATTCCGGCTGGACCGGCCGATGGCGCCGGGCGAGACGCGCGAGCTCGCTTTCCGGGTCCGGCGCGAGCAAATCGGCTTCCGCAACGCCAATGCCGAGACCCGCCTGGTCCCCAACGGCACCTTCCTGAACAATTACGAGCTGGCGCCGGCGATCGGCATGGACCGCTTCCTGCTGCTCCAGGACCGCACGACGCGGCGCAGGCACGGCCTGGCCGACGAGCTGCGGCCGGCGAGGCTGGAGGATGAATCGGCCACGCGCCGGCCCTATTTCGGCGGCGGCTGGTCCACCGCCGACATTACCATCTCGACTGTCGCAGACCAGATTCCGATCGCGCCCGGCCGCCGAGTCATGGACGTGACCGCGAACGGCCGGCGCACCGCCCGCTTCGTCTCGGATGCGCCGATCATGACCTTCTTCTCGATCCAATCGGCGCGCTATGCGGAGGCGCGCCGGGTCCATGACGGGGTGACGCTGTCGATCTTCCACCATCTCGGCCACGACCGGAACGTCGAGCGGATGCTCGATGCGCTCCAGCACGGGCTCGATTACTACCAGGCGAGCTTCGGCCCCTATCAGTTCGACCAGGCCCGGATCATCGAATTCCCCGGCTACGCCAGCTTCGCCCAGGCCTTCGCCAATACCATGCCTTATTCCGAGGCGATCGGCTTCGTCGCCGACAATACGGATCCCGACGAGATCGACTATGTGACCTACATCACCGCGCACGAGCTCGCCCATCAATGGTGGGCCCACCAGGTGATCGGCGCCAATGCGCAGGGCGGCACGATGCTTTCCGAGACGCTCTCCCAATATTCGGCGCTGATGCTGATGAAACGCCTCTACGGCGAGGACGAGATTCGCCGCTTCCTCCAGTTCGAGCTCGACAATTACCTGCGCAGCCGCGGCCAGGAGGGGATCGAGGAGCTGCCGCTCGGCCGGGTCGAGAACCAGCCCTATATCCACTACCGCAAGGGCTCGCTCGCCATGTACCTGCTCCAGGAGCGGCTGGGCGAGGCGGCGGTGAACCGGGCGCTGCGCCGACTGATCGATCGCCATCGCTTCCAGGGCGCGCCCTATCCGCGATCCACCGACCTCATCCGCCTGCTGCGGCAGGAGGCGACGACGGCCGAGCAGCAGGCGCTGATCACCGATCTGTTCGAACGGATCACCGTCTACGACCTCAAGGTGGACGCGCCGACCGCTGTGCGCCGCGCCGACGGCCGGTGGGATGTGACCGTGCCGGTCGAGGCGCGCAAATATTATGCCGGCGGCCGCGGCGAGGAGAACGAGACGGCATTGGCCGAGCGGATCGAGATCGGGCTGTTCACCGCTTTGCCCGGGCGCGGCGCCTTCGACCGCTCGAACGTCATATTGATGGAGCGGCGGCCGATCCGGAGCGGCCGTCAGGTGCTTCGCTTCGTCACCGACCGGCCGCCGACCCACGCCGGCATCGATCCCTACAATTTCTACGTCGACCGCAATTCCGACGACAATGTGCGGGCGATCGGCGGTTGAGCAGGCGCCGGCCCTCTTCTATGCTGTAAGGCGTGCGACTTGTGCTGACGCCCCACCCGGACACGCCCTGCCCTCATGTCGACCGGCTCGAAGTCGACGTCCGCCGGACCGGCACGGCCCTCTCCCTGGACTACCGGCTCTCCGGCGAGATGAAGGCGCTTCGATTTCCCCCGCCGGCCCCGGCAATACAGGCCGACGGGCTGTGGCAACATAGCTGTTTCGAGGCCTTCATCCGGCGGGGCCGCGGATCCGGTTATGTCGAGTTCAATCTCTCGCCCTCAGTGGAATGGGCGGCCTACGCCTTCGACGGCTATCGGCGAGGCATGCGGCGGCTGCCGGGCGTGCCGGATCCCGGCATCGTCGCGCTGGAACATCGACGGTTGCACGAGCTTTGGGCGAGCCTCGACCTCGAAGCGGTTCCCGGACTAACCGCCCGGAAGACATGGCGGATGGGCCTCGCGGCCGTGATCGAGGACAGGCAGGGCGCGAAGAGCTATTGGGCCCTCGCTCATCCGCCGGGGCCGCCGGATTTCCACCATAAGGATTGCTTTGCGGCCGATGTCCCGTCAGCAGCGTGATCGATGCGATTTGGAATAGACCGCCTGATCGAGGATCCGGCCCTGCGCGCGCCGCTACGCGGCCGGCGGGTTGCCTTGCTCGCCCATCCCGCCTCGGTGACGGCGGACCTGACCCATTCGCTCGACGCGCTTTCCGCCTGCGACGATCTCCGGCTGACGGCGGCCTTTGGCCCGCAGCATGGGCTGCGTGGCGACAAGCAGGACAATATGGTCGAGTCCCAGGACTTCACCGATCCGGCGCTCGGCATTCCGATCTTCAGCCTGTACGGCGAGGTCCGCCGGCCCACCGGCCAGTCGATGGGAACGTTCGACGTCCTGCTCGTCGACCTGCAGGACCTCGGCTGCCGCATCTACACCTTCGTCACCACGCTGCTTTACGTGCTCGAGGCCGCGGCGCAGCATGGCAAATCGGTGTGGGTGCTCGACCGCCCCAACCCGGCCGGCCGCCCGGTCGAGGGCCTGACGCTGCGGCGCGGCTGGGAGAGCTTCGTCGGCGCCGGGCCGATGCCGATGCGCCACGGCATGACCCTGGGCGAGATGGGCCGCTGGTTCATCGACTCAATGGGGCTCGACGTCGACTATCGGGTGATCGAGATGGAATGCTGGCGCCCGGACGCGACGCCGGGCTTCGGTTGGCCCCTCGGCGACCGTGCCTGGGTCAATCCCAGCCCCAACGCGTCCAACCTGTGGATGGCGCGGGCTTATGCCGGCACGGTGATGCTGGAAGGGACGACGCTTTCGGAAGGGCGCGGCACGACCCGGCCGCTCGAGCTGTTCGGCGCGCCCGACATCGACGCGCGGCGAGTCGTGGCGGAGATGCATGCGGCGGCGCCGCAATGGCTGGCGGGCTGCCGGCTGCGCGACTGCTGGTTCGAGCCGACTTTCCACAAGCATGTCGGCCGGCTTTGCCACGGCGTGCAGATCCACACCGAAGATCCGTCCTACGATCATGACGCCTTTCGGCCCTGGCGCCTCCAGGCGCTCGCCTTCAAGGCGATCCGGCGGCTGTGGCCGGACTATGAGCTCTGGCGCGACTTTCCTTACGAATATGAGCTCGACAAGTTGGCGATCGACGTCATCAACGGCAGCCCGCTGCTGCGCGAATGGATTGACGATGACGCCGCTGAGCCGGGGGATCTGGATGCGCTGACGGTGCCGGACGAGGAAGCGTGGGCCGAGGAGCGACGGGGCCATTTGCTCTATTGAAGTCACGTGTCCCGGCGACGTCCGGGGCTCAGGACGAACTCCGAGCCGCTGGGTCCCGGCCTTCGCCGGGACACAAGAGCAAATCAGGTACGGTTGTCCTCAGGCCGCCGTCACTGTCTGCTCGATGACTCCGAAGATCGGGTGACCGCTCTCATCGTCCATCCAGATGCGGACGGTGTCGCCGGCTTTCAGGAAACCGGTGGCGGGCTTGCCGTCCAGGATCGTCTCGACCGTCCGCTCTTCCGTCAGGCAGGAATAGCCGCGGCCGCCGCGGTCGACCGGCTTGCCGGGCCCGCCGTCGGCGTCGCGGTTGGACACGGTGCCGGAGCCGATGATCGAGCCGGCGCCGATGTTCCGGGTCTTCGCCAGATGGGCGATCAGGGTGCCGAAATCGAAGGTCATGTCCTCGCCGGCGTCGGCGCGGCCGAACGGACGACCATTGAGGTCGACCTTCAGGATGCCGTGGAGCTTGCCGTCGCGCCACGCTTCGCCGAGCGCATCGGGCGTGACCAGGACCGGCGACAGAGCCGAAGCGGGCTTGGACTGAAGAAAGCCGAACCCTTTGGCGAGCTCGCCGGGAATGAGGTTGCGCAAGCTGACGTCGTTGACCAGGCCGACCAGCCTGATTTGCCCGAGCGCCTCTTCGCGCGTCGCGCCGCGCGGCACGTCACCGGTGACGACGACGATCTCCGCCTCGAGGTCGCAGCCCCAGGACTGGTCGGCGAGCGGGATCGGATCGCGGGGGCCGAGCAACTCGTCCGAGCCGCCCTGATACATGAGCGGATCAGTCCAGAAGCTGTCGGGCATCTCGGCGCCGCGCGCCTGCCGGACCAGAGCGACATGGTTCACATAGGCCGATCCGTCCGCCCACTGATAGGCGCGGGGCAGCGGCGCATCGGCCTCCCGCTCGTGGAATCGGTCCTTCGGGATGACGCCATGGGCGAGATCCTGCGCCAGCAGAACCAGGCGCGGCCCGGCCTCCGACCAGTCGTCCAGCGCGGCCTGCAGGGTCGGGGCGATGTGGGCGGCATCCGCGCACCAGGCGAGATCGTCGCTGACCACGACGAGGCGGCCGTCGCGGCCGGCCTTGAGGGAACCAAGCTTCATCTTTCCTCCGTCATCCCTGTCCGTCTTCCACTATGCGTGCCTGCACGCCTGCCACTGGCAGTTGCCGCGCCGCTTGACTAGGCGCCTCCCGACGCCGCATCCCGGTGACGCCGATCAACCGCTCCCTGTGATCGCGCACCGTGGCGACCAGCCAGTCGACGAACGCCTCGATCCGGGCCAGCCGCCTCGTCTCCTCATGAGTGACGAGCCAGAAGCTGCGCTGGATGCGGACCTCCCGCACCACCCGCACCAGCTCCGGATCGGCGTCGCCGATGAAGCAGGGCAGCACGGCCACCCCGGCCCCGGAGGCCGTCGCGCGATACTGGGCGTTGATGCTGGAGCTTCGGATCCTGAGCTCGAGCCCCGGCGCGATCTCGTCCAGGTAGCGAAGCTCGGGCGCGTAGATATAGCCGGGTATGTAGCCGATGAGCGGGTGCGACCGAAGCTCCGCAAGGGATGGGATCGCACCGCCATGGCCTTCCAGATAGGCGCGCGAGGCATAGAGCCGCAGCTCGTAATCGGACAGTTTCCGACTGAGCAAAGGCCCCTTGCTGGGACGGGCCAGCAGGATCGCGACGTCGGTCTCGCGCCGGGAGGGATTGAGAAAGCCGCTGCTCGCGACGAGATCGATCTGGACGCCGGGATGGGCTTGCGTGAAAGACCGGAGGTGATGGGCGACGAACCAGGTTCCGAAGCCTTCCGACACGCTGACCCGGACCAGCCCGGACACGCCGCCGCCCGGCGAGCTCGGCTGGATGCTGCTCGCCGACCGGTCCATCGATTCGACCGCGACGAGGAGCCTCTCTCCGGCCTCGGTGAGGATTTGCCGCTCGCGGGTCTGCTCGAACAAAGTCTGCTGCAGGGCGTTCTCCAGTCGACGCAGGCGGCGGCCGACCGTCGTGGCGTCGACGCCGAGGCGATCCGCGGCGCTCGATAGCTTGCCAAGCTGTGCGACGGCGAGAAAGAAGCGGAGATCGTCCCAGTCCATACGCCTGCAGATATGCAGGTAACGGCTGCAGGTCCACCTCTTGCCTGCACCTTTGAAAAGGTGGAGTTGCCTTGCGAGGGAGAGCGACAGTGCGCAATATCGATCATTTCATCGCGGGCGCAGCCTTCGCCTCGGGCGAGCGGCAGGGCGACATTTTCGATCCGAACAATGGCGGCGTCCAGGCCAGGGTGCGTCTCGGCACGTCGGCCGACCTCGAGCAGGCGGTCGCCGCCGCGCACGACGCCTTTCCGGCCTGGGCTGCGACCAACCCGCAGCGCCGGGCGCGGGTGATGTTCAAGTATAAGGAGCTGGTCGAGGCGAACATGGAGGAGCTGGCCCTCCTGCTCGCCTCCGAGCACGGCAAGGTCGTCGCCGACGCGCGCGGCGACATCCAGCGCGGGCTCGAGGTAATCGAATTCGCCTGCGGCATCCCGCATGCGCTCAAGGGCGAGTACACCCAGGGCGCCGGCCCCGGCATCGATGTCTATTCGATGCGCCAGCCGCTCGGAATCGTCTGCGGGATCACGCCGTTCAACTTTCCGGCGATGATCCCGATGTGGATGTTCGGCGTCGCCATCGCCTGCGGCAACGCCTTCATCCTCAAGCCGTCCGAGCGCGATCCCTCGGTGCCGGTGCGCCTCGCCGAGCTGATGAAGGAGGCGGGACTTCCCGACGGCATCCTCCAGGTCGTCCATGGCGACAAGGTGATGGTCGACGCGATCCTCGACCATGATGAGATCAGGGCGATCAGCTTCGTCGGCTCCTCGGACATCGCCCATTATATCTACAGCCGCGGCACCGCGAACGGAAAGCGGGTGCAGGCGTTCGGCGGCGCCAAGAATCACGGCATCGTCATGCCTGACGCCGATCTCGACCAGGTCGTCAACGACCTTTCCGGCGCTGCGTTCGGCTCGGCCGGCGAGCGTTGCATGGCGCTGCCGGTGGTCGTGCCGGTCGGCGAGAAGACCGCCGACGCGCTGCGCGAGGCGCTGATCCCGGCGATCCGCAAGCTCCGGGTCGGCATCTCGACCGACGCCGAGGCCCATTACGGGCCGGTGGTGAACGCCGCCCACAAGGCCAGGATCGAGACTTACATCCAGATGTGTGCCGACGAAGGCGGCGAGCTGGTCGTGGACGGACGCGGCTTCTCACTGCAGGGCCATGAGGCGGGCTTCTTCATCGGCCCGACCTTCTTCGATCATGTGAAGCCCTCATTCCGCTCCTACCAGGAGGAGATTTTCGGGCCCGTCCTCCAGATGGTGCGCGCCGACAGCTTTGAGGAGGCGCTGCGGCTGCCGAGCGAGCATCAGTATGGCAACGGCGTCGCCATCTTCACCCGCAACGGCCATGCCGCGCGCGAGTTCGCCCACCGGGTCAATGTCGGCATGGTCGGGATCAACGTGCCGATTCCGGTGCCGGTCGCCTATCACACGTTCGGCGGCTGGAAGCGCTCGGGCTTCGGCGACATCGACCAGCACGGCCCGGAAGGCGTGCGCTTCTGGACCAAGGCCAAGAAGATCACCCAGCGCTGGCCCGACGGATCGGTGACCGGGGAGAATGCCTTCGTCATCCCCACCATGGGGTGACGGAAGCGCAATGGAGATCATCCCCCGCAATCCGGCAGAGGGCATCTACGCGGCGACGCCCGATTATGTGCACGCCCTGGAGGTGCAGGGCGCTGCACGCTTGCTCTTCGTCAGCGGGACGATGGGATTGGATTCGTCCGGGGCGGCCGGTGCCACGCTCGACGATCAGCTGGAGCTCGTCTGGAACAACATTCGGGCGATCCTGGCTTCCGCCGGAATGACGACTGACAATATCGTGCGCCTGACCAGCTATCTGCGTGACCCCGGCTATGCGGCCGCCAATGCGGAAGCGCGGTGCCGGGCGCTGGGTGACCGTCGGATTCCGACGACGGCGATCGTCGTTCAGATGCTCGAGGCGGATTGGCTGGTCGAGATCGAGATCGTGGCCGCCGCATGATTGGGCTGGGCGGTGGTGCGCGACGGCTTCATGGATGCTGAATCAAGTTCAGCATGACGCTAAGGGGGCGTGATAATGCTCAAGCGAATTCTTACCCTCCTCGCCGCGATTCTCGCGCTCGCCGCCCCCGCCGCGGCGCAGAAGCGGATCGCCCTTTCGTTCGACGACGTGCCGCGCCATCCCGGCGCCACCTACACGCCGGCGGAGCGGACGGTGACGCTGATTGCCGCGCTGGAGCGGGCCGGGGTCGAGCAGGCCGCCTTCTTCGTCACCACCGGAAATCTCGCCCATCCGCACGGCGCGGGCGGCGAGGACCGGATCGCCGCCTACGTTGCCGCCGGCCACGTCATCGCCAACCATTCGCACGGCCATATCTGGGCGCACCGGACGCCGGTCGCGGATTATGTGGCCGACCTCGACCGGGCTTCGGCCTGGCTCGCCGGACGGCCAGGCTACCGACCCTGGTTCCGCTTCCCCTTTCTCGACGAGGGCCGCGACAGCGTCGAGCGGCGCGACGCGCTGCGGGCTGCGCTTCGCGAGCGGGGGCTTTCAAACGGCTATGTCACCGTCGACACCTATGACTGGTTCCTCGACAACCTCGTCAATGCGGCGGCCGGCGAGGGCCGGACCATCGACCGCGACGGACTTCGCGATCTCTATGTCGAGAGCATCGTCGGCGCGGCCAATTTCGCCGAAGCGGTGGCGGTGCAGACGCTCGGCCGATCGCCGGCCCATATCATCCTGCTCCACGAGACCGACATTGCCGCCGCCTATATCGACGACGCGGTGACAGCGCTGCGCGCCGATGGATGGGAGATCGTCACTGCCGACGACGCCTTTGCCGATCCGATCGCTACGATCGAGCCCGACACGCTCTTCCTCGGGGCGGGACGAGTCGCCGCCATTGCCCATGCCCGCAGCGGCCGGCCGGCGAGCGAGCTGGTCTCCGAATGGACCGAGGAGGATCATCTGACGCGCCTGTTCAACACGCGCGTTCTCCATCAGACGGAAGCCCCATGAGCCAGTTCGACCTGACCGACGAGCAGCGCCAGATCCAGGAGATGGCGCGCCAGTTCACCGCCGACGCGATCACGCCGAATGCGGCCGAATGGGACGAGAAGCATATCTTCCCGCGCGACACGATCCGCCAGGCCGCCGAACTGGGCTTCGGCTCCATCTACGTCTCGGACGAGAGCGGCGGCATCGGCCTCGGCCGGCTCGAGGCGGCCCTGATCATGGAGGCGATGGCCTATGGCTGTCCCTCCACCTCGGCCTTCATCTCGATCCACAATATGGCAAGCTGGATGATCGACCGGTTCGGATCGGCGGCGGTCAAGCAGAAGTACCTGCCGTCGATGGTGACGATGGAGCGGATCGGCTCTTACTGCCTCACCGAGCCGGGCTCGGGCTCCGACGCCGCGGCGCTGAAGACGAGAGCGGTCAAGGACGGCGACTTCTATGTCGTCAGCGGCTCGAAGGCGTTCATCTCGGGCGGCGGCGAGAACGAGATCTATGTCTCCATGGTCCGGACCGGCCAGGAAGGGCCCAAGGGCATCTCCTGCCTGGTGATCGAGAAGGACATGCCGGGCGTCAGCTTCGGTGCGCAGGAGAAGAAGCTCGGCTGGCATTCGCAGCCGACCGCCCAGGTCAATTTCGACGAGGTGCGGGTGCCGGCCGAGAATCTGGTCGGCGCCGAGGGCGAGGGCTTCCGGATCGCGATGATGGGGCTGGACGGCGGCCGCCTCAATATCGGCGCCTGCTCGCTGGGCGGCGCCCAGCGCTGCCTCGACGAGGCGGTTCGCTACACCAAGGAGCGCAAGCAGTTCGGCCAGGCGATCGCCGACTTCCAGAACACCCAGTTCACCCTGGCCGACATGGAGACCGAGCTGCAGGCGTCGCGGACCCTGCTCTACGCGGCCGCGGTCAAGGTGACCGAGAACGCACCCGACAAGACGAAGTTCGCCGCGATGGCCAAACGGCTCGCCACCGACACCGGATCCTCGGTAGTCGACCGGGCGCTGCAGCTGCATGGCGGCTACGGCTATCTCCAGGATTATCCGATCGAGCGTTTCTGGCGCGACCTCAGGGTCCATTCGATCCTGGAAGGCACCAACCAGGTGATGCGGATGATCATCGGGCGGGAGCTGACCCGCCAGTGACAGAGCAGGCGATCAAGGCGCCGGAGCAGGTGGCGGCCAGCACCGTCATTACCCGGATCGACGGCAGTGCGGGGCGGCTCAGCCTCAACCGCCCGAAGGCGATCCATGCGCTCGACCTCGACATGGTGCTGGCGATGACCGCCTCGCTGATCGAGTGGCTGCACGAGCCGCAGGTCGAGGCGGTGATCATCGATCATGAGGACGGCCGCGGCTTCTGCGCCGGCGGCGACGTCGTCGCCATCGCGAAAAGCACCCGGGGCACCGGCGCCGCGGCGAGCGCCTTCTTCTTCAACGAATATCGGTTGAACCATCTGCTGTTCACCTATCCCAAGCCCACCGTCGTGTTCATGGACGGAGTGACGATGGGCGGCGGCGTCGGCATCTCGCGGCCCTGCCGCTATCGTATCGCGACCGACCGCACCTTGTTGGCCATGCCGGAAACCTCGATCGGCCTGTTCCCCGACGTCGGCGGCGGCTGGCACCTGTCGCGGCTGCTCGGGCGCCTGCCCCAGTTCCTCGCCTTGACCGGCGCCCGGCTGGACGGGGCCGAGTGCTTCGCGCTCGGCCTCGCCACCCATTATGTCGCCCATGAGGATGTCGACCAGCTCAAGGCCGACATCGCCCGCGACCCCGACCGGATCGACGCCTGGCTCGCCCACGCCCAGGCAACACCACCGCCGGCGCGGATCAAGGCGAATCGCGACAAGATCTGCCGCCTGTTCGCCGCCGACACGCTGGAAGGAATCATGGCCGACCTGGCGGCCGACGGCTCCGAATGGGCGGAGAAGGAGCTTGAGACCCTGCGCCGCAAGTCGCCGACCGCCTGCAAGGTGTCGCTGCGCCTGCTCGAGGAAAGCGCCCGGATGTGCGACTTCGCCGGGGAGATGGGGATGGAATATGCGCTGATGCGCCATGTCTCCCACCATCCCGACTTCGCCGAGGGCGTGCGCGCCTTGCTGGTCGACAAGGACAATGCGCCGAAATGGCAACCGCCGACGCCGGAGGAAGTGACCGGCGAGATGATCGACGCTCTGTTCGCCCCGCTGCCGCCGGACGAGGCCTGGTCGCCGCTGCCGCTGGCGCGCAACGAATGACCGACAGCCGCGTCTGGAAGCTGCCCGACAGCGCGCCCTCCCCGGCTGAGCTCGCCGCCGCCTGGTCCCGGGTCGTCGAGAATGCGATGGCGGCGATCGAGGCGAGCGCCCGGCCGGCGACCAGCGTCGCCTTCGATCCCGCCGCGCCGGCCCGGGCGTTCGGCGAGTTCACCATGCAGCTGTGGACCGATCCGGCCGGCGTGCTGCGCGCGACCCAGGCCGCCAACGCGGAATGGATGGAGCTGTGGAGCCACGCGGCGCGCCGGGCCGCCGGAGTCGAGCTCGAGCCGCTGATCGAACCGGAGCGCGGCGACCGCCGTTTCAAGGACCCGGCCTGGTCCGAGGAGCCGGTGTTCGACTATCTCAAGCAGGCCTATCTGCTCGCCGCGCGTCAGGCGACCGAGCTGGTCGAGAAAGCGGAAGGAATAGACGAGGGCACCCGCACCCGGGCGTTGTTCTTCACCCAGGCCTATCTCAACGCTCTGTCACCGGCCAACTTCGCCTTCACCAACCCAGAGGCAATCCGTCGCGCTATCGATACTGGATCGATCAGCCTGCTCTCCGGCCTCGCCAATCTGCTCGCCGACGCCGCCTCCGAGGCAAAGCTGCCGCAGCGCCGCGGCGGCGCCGGCTTCGAGCTCGGCAAGGACCTCGCCGCAACGCCGGGCCAGGTGGTGTTCCAGAACGCGCTGATGCAGCTGATCCAATATGCGCCGGCGAGCGAGACGGTCTATCGCCGGCCCCTGCTCTACGTGCCGCCGCTGGTGAACAAATATTATCTGCTCGACCTGCAGCCCAGGTCGAGCCTGGTCCGCTGGCTGATCGAGCAGGGCCACACACTTTTCGTCATCTCCTGGGTCAATCCCGGACCGGAGCTCGCCGACAAGGGCCTGGCGGACTATCTCGAGCTCGGGCCGGTCGCGGCGCTCGATGCGATCGAAAAGGCGACCGGCGAGCGGCAGGCGGACCTGTTCGGCTTCTGCATGGGCGGCACGCT
>Ga0299914_10001179_pt1 | contig 16980 bp, 16 predicted proteins | sample RVTome_10_FD_201361 | JGI IMG/M metagenome (GOLD analysis project Ga0299914, IMG submission 201361) | Soil microbial communities from uranium-contaminated site in the Upper Colorado River Basin, Wyoming, United States - RVT153D57 (version 2) ...
CAGGCATCGTGGAGACCGTGGGGGCGGTCGCAGAACTGGTGTCCGCTCCGGCGGGTGCCCGCATCGTCATCGCGCACGATCTCGAAGGTGATCTGTGCGTCGGCGACTCGGTCGGGGTCAACGGCTGCTGTGTGACCGTGACCGAGCTATCCCAGGGTCGCTTCGCGGCCGACCTGATGGGCGAGACGCTGCAGCGCACGGGACTGGGTGGCCTGGAGGTCGGTTCGCCGGTCAACCTTGAACGCGCGCTGCCCGCCAACGGACGGTTCGGAGGTCACCTGGTGCAGGGCCATGTCGACGGTGTCGGCACCATCAGAGCCTGGACGCCGCACGACGCCTGGACGGTGATGGCCGTCGCGGCGCCGGAGGTGCTGTCGCCGTACCTGGTCGAGAAGGGATCGATCACCGTCGACGGTGTGTCGCTGACCGTCATGGGGGTGCGCAGCGGCGACGGCGGAGTCGTGTTCGAGGTCGGGTTGATCCCCCACACGCTGGCGGTGACCACGTTGGGGCGCCGTGTCGAGGGTGACACGGTCAACCTGGAGGTCGATGTGCTGGCCAAGTACGTCGAGCGCCTGCTGGCCAGCGGCGTGTCCACGCCCTACGGCCCATGATCGGAAAGGCGAGGACATGACCGACGTGCAGCTTTCGACCATTCCGGAAGCCATCGAGCGCATCGCGAAGGGCGGCTGCGTGGTGGTCGTCGACGACGAGGATCGCGAGAACGAGGGCGATCTGATCATGGCGGCCTCGTACGCGACGCCGGAGGCCATCGGCTTCTTCGTACGGCACACCTCGGGCGTGATCTGCCTGGCGACGACCGGCGAGCGGCTCGACAGCCTCGACCTGCCGCTGATGGTCGCTGTCAACACCGATCCAAAGGGCACGGCGTTCACCGTCTCGGTCGATGCACGGGGCACGACGACGACCGGGATCTCGGCGGCGGATCGCGCCGCCACCATCCTCGCGCTCGTCGATGACAGCACCAGACCCGAGGATCTGCAGCGACCCGGGCACGTGTTCCCCCTGCGCTGCGCGCCCGGTGGCGTGCTCAAGCGCGCCGGCCACACCGAGGCGGCCGTCGATCTCGCGCGGCTGGCGGGCATGCAGCCCGCCGGCGTGCTCGCCGAGATCGTCAACGACGACGGGACCATGGCGCGCATGCCCCACTTGCAACGGTTCGCCGCCGAGCACGATCTGCCGTTGATCACCATCGCGGACCTGATCGCCTACCGCCGCCAGCACGAGCAACTGGTGCACCGCGTCGCCGAAGCCGTGATCCCCACGCCCTACGGCCCGTTCACCGCGATCGCCTACGAGTCGGACTTCGACCAGTACCAGCACCTCGCGCTGGTGCGCGGGCACGTCGCCGGCAAGTCCGACGTGCTGGTGCGCATGCACTCCGAATGCCTGACCGGTGACGTCTTCGGTAGCCTGCGGTGTGACTGCGGCACCCAGTTGTCGGACGCCATCCGCCAGATCGCCGAAGCCGGCGAGGGAGCGGTGGTCTACATCAGGGGTCACGAGGGTCGTGGCATCGGCATCGTGCACAAGCTGCAGGCCTACAAGTTGCAGGACACCGGCCGCGACACCGTCGAGGCCAACATCGACCTCGGGTTGCCGGCCGATGCCAGGGACTACGGCACGGGCGCGCAGATCCTGGTCGACCTGGGGCTGTCGACGCTGCGCCTGTTGACGAACAACCCCGCCAAGCGCGCGGGTCTGGAAGGCTACGGTTTGCGCATCGTGGAGCGGGTGCCGCTGGAGACCACGCCGACCACCGAGAACATGCGGTACCTGCAGACCAAGCGTGACCGCATGGGTCATGAACTGGGGTTGCTCGACGGCCCCCCACCGACACCTGAGGAGCACACCGGATGAGAATCGTGGAGGCCGCCCTCGACGGCACGGGCCTGCGGATCGGCATCGTCGTCACCCGCTTCAACGACAGCGTCACGCGGCGCCTGCTCGATGGGGCGCTCGACTGCCTGCGACGCCACAACGTCAGCGATGACGGCATCACCGTGGTGTGGGTGCCTGGCGGATGGGAGCTGCCGGTGGTGGTCCGCCGCCTGGCGCAGCGGGGTGAGGTCGACGCCATCGTCGCCATCGCCGCGGTGGTCCGTGGCCAGACCGCACACTTCGATTACGTGGCCGGCAACGCGTCGACGATCGGCGCCGTGGCAACCGACACCGGGATCCCGGTCGCGTTCGGCGTGCTGACCACCGAGACCTACGAGCAGGCCGTCGATCGCGCCGGTGGCAAGCGGGGCAACTCCGGTTGGGAGGCCGCACTGGCGGCCATCGAGACCGCGCGGGTGCTCGAGGCCCTCGACAAGCCCGGCGCGCACGATGCGACCTGGCGGGCCGGCACCCAGCCCTCGGCCTGACGGCAGCGGCGCACCGCTCACATGGTGATCGCAGCGTGCGCGCTGCTCGGGCTGTTGCTCGGGTCGTTCGCCAACGTCGTCATCGCGCGGGTGCCCGATGGTGGGTCCGTCGTGCGCCCTGGCAGTGCCTGTCCCGAGTGTGACACGCCGATCGCGCCGCTGGACAACGTGCCGGTCGTGTCCTGGCTGCTGCTGCGTGGCCGGTGCCGGGACTGTGGCGCGGCGATCAGCGTGCAGTATCCGCTGGTCGAGGTGACGTGCGCGGTCGTGTTCGCGGGGATCGGCTGGCGGATCGGGCTCGACTGGGCGCTGCCGGCGTTCCTGCTGTTCGGGTGGCTGCTGGTGGTGCTCGCGGTCATCGACCTGCAGACCCGCCGGATCCCCAACCGCCTGACCTACCCGCTGACGCCGGTGCTGCTGGTGCTCCTCGTCGCGGCCGCGCTGCTGGAGGGGACACCCGGCAGCGCGGTGCGCGCCGTGCTGAGCGGCGTGGTCGCGTTCGGCTTGCTGCTCGCGCTGGCACTGATCAACCCGCGCGGCATGGGCATGGGCGATGTCAAACTGGCCGGGTTCATCGGCCTCGGCCTGGGGTACCTGGGGTGGGGACACCTGTGGGTGGGCCTGTTCCTGGGGTTCTTCGGCGGAGGCGTCATCGCGGCATTGCTCCTGGCTCTGCGGTTGCGGACGCGCAAGGACCACATACCGTTCGGTCCGTGGCTGGCCTTGGGCGCGATCGTGGCTCTGCTGGCGGGCCGGCCGATCATCGACACCTACCTGCGTTTGTCCGGATGGACCTGAGGCGACGTAGGCACGTAAACAACAAGGAGTGACTGATGAGCGATCCGACGACCGGCGGCCCTTCCGAGGAGGAGTTGCGGGCCTATCTCGAGAGCCTCCGGGCCGCGCAGCCCGTCGAGGTGGTCGTGCAGTCCTTCGGGATCCTCGCGACGGCGTCGGAGGTGAAGCTGGGTCGCCCCGATGCGCGTGTGCTGATCGACGGCATGGCGGCGCTGCTCGAGGCGACCGCCCAGCACATGCCACCCGAGATCGTCACCAAGATGCGCGAGACGGTGACGCAGTTGCAGATGGCGCAGGTCCAGGCGGAGCGCCAGGGCGCGGCCGAGGGCGCCGGGCAGGGACAGGACGCGTCACAGGAGGGTGCCGGCCCGGACCAGAGCACGCCGCCGGAAGGGCAGCCCACCGAGGAGTCACCCGCCAGCCGCCTGTGGATCCCGGGACGCGACTGATGGCGGACCGCGGCGCCGGCGGCCCGGCCGAAGCGTCGGCTGTGGCCAGCGCGGGTCGGCCGGCGGCGCGCTAGAGTACACAGTTGCACCAGCCTGGCTGGTGCGTTCGAAGTGGAAGCGGCCGCTTCCCACCTTGCAGGGCCCGGCACGCACGACGTGACTACGGTTCCTGGCATGGTCGTCGGCAGGTGGTTCGCGTCATGTGGCATGGCGCGGATCCGATGTCGGGCACAGGCATGGCCGCACCTCTTCGACACCGGCCGGCACGTGCTCGACGAAGGACCACCGATGCCAAAGCAGAAGACACACTCGGGCGCGAAGGATCGCTTCCGCATCACGCGCAAGGGCAAGGTGCTGCACGGACGCCAGAACCGCGCGCACCTGCTCGAGAAGAAGTCCAGCTCGCGCAAGCGCCGCCTCAGCGGCAAGAGCGAGCTGTCCAACGGCGACGCGGCACAGATCCGCAAGCTGCTGAACCGGTAGGGGGGCGCCATGGCACGAGTCACACGGGGAGTCCACTCCCGCAAGCAGCGCCGCGCGGTCCTCGCGCGGGCCAAGGGGTTCCGGGGTGCGCGGCGCCGTCGGTACCGCGTGGCCAACGAGACGATCCTGCATGCGATGCGCTACCAGTACCGCGACCGGCGGCAGCGCAAGCGCGACTTCCGCAGGTTGTGGATCACCAGGATCAACGCGGGCGCCCGCCAGCACGGTCTGAGCTACAGCCGGTTCATCCACGGCCTGAAGCTGGCCGAGGTTGCCGTCGATCGCAAGGTGCTGTCGGACCTGGCCGTCCGTGAGCCCGAGGCGTTCGCCGGACTGGTCAAGGTGGCCAAGGACGCGCTCGAACCGCAAGCGGCGACACGGTAGGACCCACACGACTGACGGAACGGACCGGCCGGCGCTCGCCACGCCGAACCATGCCGGTGTGAGGGCCGCGCGCAGGCTGCGGCGGCGCCGGGAGCGCGCGGCGACGGGCAGGATGCTGGTCGAAGGGCCCAACGCCCTGGCCGAGGCGATCGACCACACCGAGCAGGTGTTCCTGGCCGGCACCGCCTCCGAGCAGTCCCGGCGCGTCGCGCGAGAGTGCGAGGCCGCCGGGATACCGGTCCTGGCGGTCACGCCCGAGGCGCTCGCTGCGCTCGCCGACGCCGAGACACCCCAGGGCGTGGTCGGCGTCGCGCGCCGGCCGCGTGCCGATCTCGCGGCGCTGCTCGACGCGGCGACGCTGCTCGTGGTGCTCGATGGCGTCGCCGACCCGGGCAACGCCGGCACGGTCATCCGCACGGCCGACGCGGCGGGCGCCGACGGGGTGGTGCTGACGGCCGGCAGCGTTGATCCGACCAACGCCAAGGCCATCCGCGCGTCGGCCGGATCGTTGTTCCACCTGCCGGTGATCGACGGTGTCGACGCCGATCAGATCGCGGCGGGTTGCCGCGCGGCGGGCCTGCGTCTGGTGGCCGCCGCCGCGGACGCCGCAACTCCGTATCACGACCTGTGCCTCACGGAACCGATCGCTATCGTGTTCGGCAACGAAGCACACGGCCTCTCGGGTGACTTCGCCCGCCGGGTCGATCTGACCGTGTCGGTGCCGATGAAGCGTTCGGCGCGGTCGGGGTACCGTGGGCACGCAGAGTCACTCAACCTCGCCACGACGGCGGCGGTGATGCTGTTCGAGATCGCACGGCAGCGCAATTCCGCGTAGGGCGGATGAGGAGCGATGAACGCGGAACACAACGGCGGTTTCGGCTGGGGTCTCGGCTCGGGCCAGCTCGATCTGTTCCCCGACGCGGTCGTCCTCGTCGGACCGGACGGCATCGTGCGGGCGGTCAACCGGCTGGCCGCGCGCCTGGTCCACTCGTCACCCGACGCCCTGATCGGTCAGCCCGCAGCGACGGCGCTGCCGCTGCGCGAGCCGGGTGGTTCCGACTGGTGGTCATGCTCCGCTGGGTTCGACCTCGACCCCACGCTGCTGGCGAGGATCCCGGAACGCCGGCTGCAGCTGCACCCTCCGACCGGTGCGCCGCGGACCGTCACCGTCACCGGGCAGCGCGTGGCCGCCGCGGACGGCACCCTCGAGGGCCTGTCGGTCGGCATCCGCCGCGCGGACCGCAGGCTCAGCCTCGAACGTCGCCGCAGCGACCTGATCTCGACCGCCAGCCATGAGTTGCGGGCGCCGCTGACGAGCGTCCGCGGCTTCACCAAGACCCTGCTCGCCCGCTGGGACCGGTTCGACGACGCGACCCGCAAGCAGATGCTGGCCACCATCGACGAGGACGCCGACCGGGTCACACGCCTGCTCACCGAACTGCTCGACGTCAGCCGCATCGAGGCGGGCAGGTTGCCGTTGCGCCGGCGCATCGCCACGCTGCCCGACATCGTGCAGCCGGTGGCGCGCCGCTTCGAGCTCGAGCACCGCGACCGCAAGCTGGTGCTCGACGTCCCCGACGACCTGCCCGACCTCGTCGTCGATCCCGGTCGCATCGACCAGGTGCTGGTCAACCTCATCGACAACGCCGTCAAGCACGGCCAGGGTGACGTCCGGCTCACCGCACGCGACGAAGGCGAGGTGGTGCGCTGCACCGTCGCCGACGACGGTGGGGCCATCCCCAGTGGGCAGCTCGAACAGCTCTTCGGCAAGTACTACCGTCCCCGCAACGCCCGCGGCAGCGGATCCGGTCTGGGGCTGTACATCTGCCGCGGCATCATCACCGCGCATGGCGGCGAGATCCTGGCGCGCAGCTCACCTTCCGACGGGACCGAGTTCATCTTCACGCTGCCCTCGGCGCGGCATCACCTGGCCCCTCCAGCCGAGCCCCCAGGCGCTGCGGACCCGTCATCGACGGCCTGAGTGGTCGCATCGCCGCCAACGGCCCGGGCGCAGTCGGCGCGGAACGAGTTGACGGCGGCGTCGCGACTGGCCAAAGTAGAAGCTGATGATCGCTCCTCGGTGGACCCGCATGGCTCCGGCGCCGCGCGCCGGATGCTCGCGCGGTTGTGGACCGGGGTCGCGTCGCTTCGTCTTTTGATGCCGCGGGAGGCCTGACCGGCACGGCAGCTTCCCGCGGAGATGCACGCACCAGTGCTCGTGCGCCGGATCCGGTGTCGCGCGTGTCCAGTGTCCATCACCGACGCGGTGACGCTCGCCGGCTGGTGACACACAGAGCTGGTGAGCCGCTGGCCGGAGGCCAGGCGACGACGTTCCTTGATCCGAGAAGATCCCCGAGGAGGATCGAATGAAGCAGTCACATGCGGCTGTGACGGACAGCCACGGCGATGTCCGTCAGGCGGTCATCGCCGCGCGCGACGCGCTGGCGGCGGCGGCCGACCTCGACGAGCTCGCCGACATCCGGACGACGCACATGGGCAAGCGCTCGACCCTTGCGCAGCTGCAGCGCTCGCTGGGCGGGTTGGACCCCGAGGCACGGCGCGAGCTCGGGGCGGCCATCAACGCCGCCCGGTCGGAGCTGGCGGCGGCGGAGGCCGAGCGCAGGGCCGCGCTCGAGGCCGAGCGCGACCGGGTGGTCCTTGCGCGGGAGGCGGTCGATGTCACGCTGCCGGCGCGCATCCCGCGGCGCGGCAGCCTGCACCCGGTCAATGAGACGACCGAGGCGATCGTCGACGCGATGGTCGGGTTGGGCTACCGCGTCTTCGAAGGTCCCGAGGTCGAGACCGACTGGCACAACTTCACCGCGCTCAACAGTCCACCGGACCATCCGGCCAAGTCGCTGAGCGACACGATCTACGTGCAGCCGCTGTCGCGCGAGACCCGACCGACGCCCGATGGCACCACCGGCATCCTGCTGCGCACGCAGACGTCACCGGGGCAGATCCGCGCGATGTCCGCCCAGGAGCCCCCGCTGTACATCGTGCTGCCGGGCCGCGTGTACCGGTCGGACACCCCCGATGCGACGCACCTGCCGATGTTCCATCAGATCGAGGGCCTCGCGGTCGACCGCGCGCTGTCGTTCGCCGACCTCAAAGGCACGCTGGTCGAGCTCGCCCGCACGATCCTGGGCTCCGCCACGCCCATGAAGTTCGTGCCCGACCACTTCCCATTCACCGAACCGTCCGCGCAGCTGCTGGCCTACTACCAGGGCACATGGATGGAGCTGCTGGGTTCGGGCATGGTCCACCCCAACGTCCTGACCGCGGGAGGCTACGACCCCGAACAGGTCCAGGGCTTCGCGTGGGGCATCGGCGTCGACCGCATGGCGATGATCCGTCACGGCGTGACCGACATCCGCCTGTTCGTCGACAACGACGTGCGCTTCCTTTCCAGCTTCTCGTAGGCGAGGCCGATCATCATGCGTGTTCCACTGAACTGGTTGCGCGAGTTCGTCGACCCCGGGCTGGGCGCCGATGAGCTCGCCGATGTGATGACCCAGGGCGGCCTGATCGTCGAGGCTGTCGAGTACCCGACCGGTGGCATCCGGGGCGTGCGAATCGCGGAGGTCCGCGACATGGCGCCGGTCGAGGGCAGCGACAAGTTGACGCTGGTCGACGTGTTCGACGGCGACCGCACCCGGCGCATCGTCTGCGGGGCGCGCAACTTCGCCGTCGGCGACCGCGTTCCTGCGGCGCTGCCGGGTGCGCAGCTGCCGGGCGGGTTCACCATCGAGCGGCGTGAGATCTTCGGGGAGACGTCCGACGGCATGCTCGCCAGCGCGCGCGAGCTCGGGATCGCCGACGACCATCGCGGGATCCTCGTGCTCGACGCCGCCGCCCCGGTCGGGGAGGATCTCGACCGCTGGCTCGAGCTCGACGACCCGGTGTTCGACATCGAGGTGACGCCCGACCGCGGCTACCTGCTGTCGATCATCGGCGTCGCACGCGACGTCGCGGCCCTGACGGGAGCCAAGCTGACGCTGCCCGAAGCGGTGCCGCCGGCAGGGCGCGACGACCCGGTGCCGGTCACCATCGAGGACACACAGCGGTGCCGCCGCTTTGATGTGCGCACCATCTCCGGCGTGCGCATCGGACCGTCGCCCGCGTGGCTGCAGCGCCGTCTGACCGCGGCGGGCATGCGTCCGGTGTCCAACGTCGTCGATGCCACCAACGCCGCGATGCTCGAGGTCGGCAACCCCATCCACGCCTACGACCTGGCGCTGGTGAACGGACCCGAGCTGATCGTGCGCACCGCGCGCCCGGGCGAGACGCTGCGGACGCTCGACGGCGTCGAGCGTCAGCTGCACCCCGAGGACCTGCTGATCTGTGACGCCGGTGGGCCGGTCGGCCTGGCCGGTGTGATGGGCGGCGAGACCACCGAGATCAACGACGCGACCACCGACGTGCTGCTGGAGGTCGCCAACTTCGAGGCAAGGACCGTGTTGCGCACGGCGCGGCGTCATCAGCTGCCGACGCAGGGGTCGATGCGCTGGGAGCGCATGGTGCCACCGGAGTCCGCCCCGCTGGCCGCCACGAGGTGCGCCCAGTTGATCACGGAGCTGGCGGCCGGCACGGTGAGCGCCGGAGCCGATCACTTCCCGACGCCGGTCGAGCACCCCCCGATCCGGCTGCGGCCCAAGCGCGCGGCCGCCTACCTCGGTGTCGATCTCGACGCGCGGGCGCAGGCCGACCTGCTCGCGCGCATCGGCTGTGAGACCCAGGCCGATGGCGACGACCTGGCCGTCACGCGACCCGCGTACCGGCCCGACCTCAACCTTGAGGTTGACCTGTACGAGGAGATCGCCCGCATCTACGGCTACGACCGGATCCCCGAGTCGTTGCCATCGACGGGCCAGGCCGGTGGCCGCACGCCCGAGAAGCAGGCGCAGACACGGGTGCGCGAGGCGCTCGCCGGCGCGGGTTGGAACGAGATCCTCACCGAACCGTTCATCACCGACGACGAGTTGTCCGCACTGGGGTGGGACGCGTCCGACCGCAGGCGCCGCACCATCGCGCTGGTCAATCCGCTGTCGCAGGAGGCCGGCGTGCTGCGCACGTCGCTGCTGCCCACCCTGTTGCGCATCGTCCGCCAGAACGCCAACCGGCAGGTGCCGGCTGCGACCCTGTTCGAGATCGGTAGGGCCTTCCTGCCGCCGACGGAGGAGGAACCCGGAGCGGAGGGCGGGCCCGAGCAGGTCGTGCTGCCCGCGGAGCCGCTGCTGCTGGGCCTGGTCGCCTACGGCCCGTTCGAGCCCGCGCGCCACGACCGTCCGGCACGCGCTGCCGACGTGTTCGACCTCATCGGCGTGTGCCAGCTGCTTGCGCGCAGGCTGGGCCGGCCGGAGCTGTCGCCGGAGTCCACCGACGAGATGCCGTTCCACCCTGGACGCGCCGCGCGCCTGGCGCTCGACGGCGTGCCCCTGGGTGTGGTCGGTGAGCTGCATCCCCGGGTCATCGAGGCGCTGGACCTGCCGCCCCGCACGCTGGCGGGTGAGATCCGCCTGCAACCGTTGCTGACCGGCGGGGTCATCCATCCCCGGGTGACCGCGCCGTCGCTGCTGCCGGGCCTGCGGTTCGACGTCGCGGTGGTCACCGACGAAGGCGTGCCCGCACGCGATGTGGAACTGGCCGTGCGCGCCGGTGCCGGCGACGACCTGACCGGTGTGGAGCTGTTCGACGTCTACCGTGGTGAGGCCCTCGGCGAGGGCAAGCGCAGCCTTGCGTACCACGTCGCGCTGGACAACGCCGAGCGGCAGCTCAGCGACGCCGACGAGGCCGCGGCGATCGCCGGCATCGAGCGCAGCGTCGGCGAGCGGGTGGCGGGCCGGCTCCGCCGGTAAGGTCGTCGGCGCATCATCATGACTCCGGACCGCTCACCCGCCCACCCTCCAAGGTCCTCCGTCATGACGACGCGCCTCCTCATCAGGGGATGGGTGCGCCTGTATTCGCGATCGTGTATACCTATGCAGGAACGCGGATACAGGTGAGGGCCATGGACGTAGGTGTGATCGGCGGTTCGGGCTATGGCGGCGCCGAACTGCTCAGGTTGCTGGAGCAGCATCCGGCCTTCAAGGTGCGCGTCGTCGCCGCTGGGCGCAGCGCCGGGCAGCCGCTCGCGGCCGTCTTCCCCCACCTGTCGGGTACGTCGGTGGCCGATCTGCACCTGGTGGAGGCCACCCCGGAGACGCTCGCCGGCTGCCAGGTCATCTTCGCGGCGACACCCCACGGCGTCAGCCTCGACCTGCTGCCCGGCCTCGTGGCCGGCGACCGCACCGTCGTGGACCTGTCGGGCGCGTTTCGGTTGCCCGCCGACGTGTTCGCCGACTGGTACGGCCAGCCGCACACCGCCCCGAGCCTGACACCCGCGGTCTACGGCCTGCCCGAGCTGACCCGCGACGACCTTCCCGGGGCGAGCCTGATCGCCGGGCCCGGCTGCTATCCGACCACGGCGCTGCTGGCGCTCGCCCCGCTCACCGGTCTGCTGGGCGACGGTCCCATCACGGTGAGCGGCATGTCGGGATGGAGCGGGGCGGGACGCAAGCTGCGCGATGACCTCCACGCGAGCCACGCCTCCGACAACGTCGCCGTCTACAGCGCGCCCCGGCACCGTCACACGCCGGAGATCGCGGCTCAGCTCGAACGGGCCGGCGGAGCCGGAAACCCACTGGTGTTCGTCCCGCACCTGGTGCCGATGGCGCGGGGCATGGTCGTCACCGTCGCGGCGCCGATGGCGGCACCCGTCTCAGACGTCGACGTCCACGGGATGGTCTCGCAGTACTACCGGAACGAGCCGTTCGTCACGGTGCTCGCGCCGGGCGCCTGGCCCGCGTCGACCCACGTCGCCGGCAGCAACTCCGCGCACGTCGGTGTCGCCGTCGACGAGCACGCGGGTGTGGTCGTCGCGTCCTGCGCGCTGGACAACCTGATCAAGGGCGCCGCGGGCCAGGCGATCCAGGCCGCCAACGTCGCGACCGGCACCGCCGAGACCGCTGGACTGCCCATCGGTGGGATGTACCCGTGAGGTCGTCGGCGCAGCACCACGACGATGGATCGCTCACCCCGTGGCTCTCGGGGTTGCGCCGGCACGCCGGTCCGTCTCGCCACGGCGTGGCGGACGCCGGGGAGGTCCGGGGATGAGCGCGGGCGGTGAGGCCTGGTACGGCACTCCGGCATCAGCGTTCGCGCCGGCCGACGGCGGCATCTGCGCGGTACCGGGCCTGCGTGCCGCCGGTGTCGCCGCCGGACTGAAGCCCGACGGCGCGCTGGATGTGGCGATCGTCGATGCCGGACGCGCGTGCGACGTCGCGGTGCTGCAGACCACCAACCAGGTGCGCGCCGCGCCGGTCGAGGTCACCGCGCGGCATGCGGCGGACGGCCGTGCCCGCGCGGTGGTGCTCAACTCCGGCAACGCCAACGCCTGCACCGGACCCGACGGCGAGCAGATCGCGGTCGACACCGCCGCGCACGCCGCCGGCCTGCTGGGCTGCGCGACCGACGAGGTGCTCGTGTGCTCCACGGGGGTCATCGGCGTGCCGATGACAGCGCAGCGGCCGGCGTTGCTCACCGGGGTGACGCAGGCGGTCACCGAGGCCGGGCCGGACGGCGCCGGCGCCGCCGCCCGCGCGATCATGACCACCGACACCGTGCCCAAGTCGGCGTCCCTGCGCGTCGCTGATGGTGACGGCGGCTGCGTGATCGGTGGTCTGGCCAAGGGCGCGGGCATGATCGCGCCGGCGATGGCCACCATGCTGTGCGTGGTCGCCACCGATGCCCCGGTGCCCTGGCGGGTGCTCGGCCAGATCACGCGTCAGGCGGTTGACCGCACGTTCGGGCGCATCAGCGTCGACGGCTGCCAGAGCACCAACGACGCCGTGATCGTGCTGGCCACCGGCACGGCCGGGCGCGAGCCGGCGATCGCCGCGTTCACCAACGGGCTGACCGCGGTCCTCGGCGAGCTCGCCGAGCAGGTCGTCCGCGACGGGGAGGGCGCGAGCCACCTGATCCGCCTCCACGTGACCGGCGCCAAGCACGTCAGCGACGCCGTCGCACTGGCCCGCGCGGTCGCCGACAGCGTGCTGGTGCGGACCGCGTTCGCCGGCGGTGACCCCAACTGGGGCCGAATCCTGGCCGCGATGGGCGCGACCAGCGTGCAGTTCGTCCCCGAGCGGGTCGATGTGCGGTTCGGCCCGCTGACCGTGTGCCGGTTCGGCGTCGGCGCCTCCTTCGATCCCGGGCAGGCCGAGGTGATCCTGTCGCGCCCCGAGATCGACGTGACCATCGACCTCAACCTCGGGTCGGCCGGCGCCACGGTGCTGACCTGCGATCTGACGCACGACTACGTGACCATCAACGCCGAGTACACGACATGACCACCTTCGACGAGGCTCAGCTCGCCCTGTCCGATCGCGGCCGGCGCGCGCAGGACAAGGCGCGCATCCTGCGGGAGGCGCTGCCGTGGATCACCCGCTGGGCGGGGCGCACGGTGGTCGTCAAGGTCGGCGGCAGCGTCGGCCATGGCACCACCGCGCAGGCGATGGAGACGGCCTTCGCCGCCGATGTCGCGTTGCTGCGCTCGGTGGGCCTGCGCGTCGTCGTCGTCCACGGCGGCGGACCGCAGATCTCCCATCTGGCCGAACGCCTCGGCCTGCGGTCGACGTTCGTCGGCGGACGGCGGGTGACCGATCACGAGATGCTGGAGGTGGTCCGGTTCGTGCTGCTCGGCCAGGTCAACCCGCGGATGGTCGGGCTGGTGTCCCAGGCCGGCGCGCGCGCGGTGGGCGTCGCCGGGACCGATGGCGACCTGATCTCCGCGCGGCCGGCCGACCAGGCCATGGGCTTCGTCGGCGAGGTCGACACCGTGGACCCGACCGTGCTGCGCTCCCTGCTCGACGACGGCGTCGTGCCGATCGTGGCGACCGTGGCGCGCTCCCGCGACGGCCAGGACTACAACGTCAACGCCGACACGGTGGCGGGTGCCATCGCCAAGGCGCTGGGCGCCGACAAGCTGATCTACCTCACCAACGTGGCCGGCCTCTACGACGCGTTCGGTTCGGGCGGCTCGCAGCTGCTCAGCGAGGTCGACGTGGCCCAACTGCGCGCCATGATGGCCGACGGCACGATCGTGTCCGGCATGATCCCCAAGATCGCGAGCTGCGTCGACGCGCTCGAACACGGCGTGGCGCAGGCACACCTGCTCGACGGCAGGCTCGAGCACGCGCTGCTGCTCGAGATCTTCACCGACGCGGGCGTCGGCACCATGATCGTGCCGGTCGCCGCCACCTCACCTTCGACGACCAGGGACCCCGCATCATGAGCACCAACCTCGATCACGTACGGGCGCGCGAAGCCGCCAGCCTCATGCACACCTACGGGCGGCAGCCGGCGGCGTTCGTCTCCGGCATGGGCGTCTGGCTGATGGACGTCGACGGCCGCCGCTACCTCGACGCCCTCAGCGGGTTGGCGGTCACCGCGCTGGGGCATGCGCATCCCGCCGTCACCCAGGCGGTCGCGACCCAGGCCGCGACGCTGGTCCACACGTGCAACCTGTACTTCACCGAACCGCAGATCGCGCTCGCCGAACGGCTCGGTGCCATCACCGGGTGGTCCGACGCGCGCACCTTCTTCTGCAACTCCGGGGCCGAGGCGAACGAGGCGGCGCTCAAGCTGGCGCGCCTGCACGGCAAGCGGCGCGATCCCGAGGCGATCGAGGTCGTCGCGCTGACCGGTGGCTTCCATGGCCGGACCCTGGGCACCCTGCTGGCGACCGGCGACCCCGCCAAGCACCGGCCGTTCGCGCCACTGGGCGACTGGGTCACCCATGTGCCCTCCGACGACGCGGCGGCGCTGGACGCCGCGGTCGGTCCGCGGACCAACGCCGTGCTCATCGAGGTCGTGCAGGGCGAGGGCGGTGTCGTCCCGCTGCCCGCCGATGTGCTGGGCGCGGCGCGGAACGCCTGTGACCGGGTGGGGGCGCTGCTGATCATCGACGAGGTGCAGACGGGCATCGGCCGGCTGGGCAGCTGGTTCGGATGGCAGTCGGCACTCGACGATCCCGTCGAACCCGACGTGATCACGCTCGCCAAGGGTCTGGCCAACGGGCTGCCGATCGGCGCGGTCGTCGCCCGCGGTGAGGCCGCGAAGGTCTTCGAGCCCGGCGACCACGCCACCACGTTCGGCGGCGGCCCGGTGGTGTGCGCCGCGGCGCTCGCGGTGCTCGACGTGATCGAGCGCGACGGGCTGCTGGAACGGGCGGTGGAGGCCGGCGATCGCATCAGCGGTGGCATCGCCGATCTGGGCACGCGCCACCCGCTGGTGTCGGGTGTGCGGGGCCGCGGGCTGCTGCAGGCGATGACGCTGCACGCCCCGCGCGCGGTCGAGGTGGTGGCGGCGGCGCTGGACGCCGGCCTGGTCGTCAACGCGGTGGCGCCCGACGCGGTGCGGCTGGCACCGCCGCTGATCATCTCCGATGACGAGATCGACCAGTTGATCGCGCACCTGGACACGGCGCTGGACGCGGTGGAACACGAGGACACGGCATGACACGGCACTTCCTGACCGTAGACGAGCTGTCGGCCCGCGAGCTGATCGCGCTGCTCGATCGCGCCGATCATCACCGGGCCAACCGCGGTTCCAGCAACGTGCTGGCAGGGCGCACGGTGGGCCTGATCTTCGAGAAGCCATCGACGCGCACACGCGTGTCGTTCGAGGTGGCGGTGTCCGAGCTCGGCGGGACCCCGCTCGTGCTGTCGTCGCGTGACCTCCAGCTCGGGCGGGGTGAGACCATCGCCGACACCGCACGGGTGCTGTCGCGATATCTGGATGCCATGGTCGTGCGCACGTTCGGCCAGGACCGCCTCGAACAGCTCGCGGCGGCAGGCTCGATCCCCGTCATCAACGCACTGAGCGACCACAGCCACCCCTGTCAGGCTTTGGCGGACCTGCAGACGGTGCGCGCACGCATCGGCACGCTGGCGGGTGTCCGCATGGCCTATGTGGGCGACGGCAACAACGTCGCGCACTCGCTGCTGCGCGCCTGCGCGCTGACCGGCATGCACCTGACCGTGGTCGCGCCGCCCGGTAACGAACCGGACCCCGCGGTCGTCGCGGCGGCCGAGCAGGTCGCGGAGCGCAGCGGGGCGACGGTCGCGGTCACCAACGACGCCGCCGTCGGCGTCAAGGACGCCCAGGTCGTCTACACCGACGTGTGGGCGTCGATGGGTCAGGAGGACGAACACGCCGCCCGCGTCGCACGCTTCGGGGCCTACCAGGTCAACGCCGACCTGCTCGCGTTGGCCGCGCCGGGCGCCATCGTGCTCCACTGCCTGCCGGCGCACCGCGGCGAGGAGATCTCCGCCGACGTCATCGACGGCCCGCAGTCGGTGGTCTGGGATCAGGCCGAGAACCGCCTCCACGCCCAGAAGGCCCTCCTCGAACTGCTGCTCGGTGACGGTACGGCAAGCGGGTGGACGCCATGAGCGCGGCGATGGCGCTGGGGGAGAGCGGCGACGCGCGGGAGCGGCGACGAACGCGGCTGCGCGAGCTGGTCGCGCAGCACGCCGTCTCGTCGCAGGCCGAACTGGTGGAGTTGCTGGCCCGCGACGGGCTGGCGGCGACGCAGGCGACGGTCAGCCGTGATCTCGACGACCTCGGCATCACCAAGGCACGTGGTGCCGACGGGCGCGTGTCGTACGCGCTGCCCGAGATGCCGGCGCTGGCCCAGTCGCTGCGCCAGTTCGTGCTCACCATCGCAGCCAGCGGCAACCTCGCCGTGGTGCGGACCCCGCCGGGCACGGCCGCGGCGGTGGCGATCGCGATCGACGGCGCGGATGTCCCCGGCGTGCTCGCCACGCTGCAGGGCGACGACACGGTGCTCGTCGTCGCGCGCGAGCCCGCGACCGGGCGCGATGTGGCCGACCGCCTGCTGGCGACCAAGCACGGCAGCGGGCGTCCAGCGCCCGCACCGACCCGGGTTCCTCAGAACAACAGCAAGGGAGAACGACCATGAGTACCGACATCGCACCGGCCGGCCGGCTCGTGCTGGCCTACTCCGGTGGGCTGGACACCTCGGTGGCGATCCGCTGGTTGTCCGAGCACAAGGGCTACGACGTCATCGCCTGCGCGATCGACGTCGGGCAGGCCCAGCCGGGCGAGCTCGACCGGATCCAGCAGCGTGCGCTGGACTGCGGCGCGGTCGAATCCGTCGTGGTCGACGCCCGCGACGAGTTCGCCGACGAGTTCGTCGCCCATGCGATCCGCGCCAACGCCATGTACATGGGCAAGTATCCGTTGGTGTCGGCCCTGTCACGCCCGCTGATCACCCACCACCTGATCGAGACGGCGCACGCGCACGATGCGGTCGCCATCGGCCACGGGTGCACCGGCAAGGGCAACGACCAGGTGCGGTTCGAGGTCACGGCCATGGCGCTGGCGCCCGACATCACCGTCGAGGCCCCGATCCG
>Ga0299914_10001181_pt1 | contig 16966 bp, 15 predicted proteins | sample RVTome_10_FD_201361 | JGI IMG/M metagenome (GOLD analysis project Ga0299914, IMG submission 201361) | Soil microbial communities from uranium-contaminated site in the Upper Colorado River Basin, Wyoming, United States - RVT153D57 (version 2) ...
GCCGTTTACCAGACGATGACGGTGAAAGGTCGAGTAGAACATATAGCGAACATCCCAGGGCATCGCGCCCATCGGAAACTCGACCAGCACGGAGGGCGGGAACGTAGCCAGCCTGCGGTACACGGGCGGAATGGCGTCGTTGGTGTACAGACGGGCCGGTGCCGGCCGGACGCCCGCAACCCGAGGCCGGAGCGGCTGGTCGAGGTCCATCGGGGCGGCGCCCGCTTCGGCGACGAACAGGGCAGCGCAGATGGCGACAGCGCCGGTGCCCCGGCGCCAGCGCGCTTCGACCTCCGCCAGCGCGATCCCCGCGAGCACGCTCAGGGCGAACGCCACGATCATCGCGAAGCGCGCGGGCACGCGAAGGCCGTCGAAGCCGGGAACCGTCTCGTAGAGCCACGCATACGGCGCGTCGGGCACGGTCATCTGGCCGCCGCTCGAGATCGAGGGTCCCAGCGACAGCACGGCGGCGGCCCCCGCCATCAGCAGAAAGAAGGTGGTCTCCGAGCGTGATGCCGCGGCCAGCCGGCTTCGGAACGAGGGTGCGAGCCACGCGAGCACGGCGACACCCACGGCGGCTCGAGCCAGCGCCGCCCCGGGACGCGTCATGCGGATCGACAGCATGCCCGCGCGCTGAACGATGCCGCCCAGCGTGACCGTCGCGACCGCCGCTGCCGCGTTGACGGCCGCAAAGGCACCGGAGGCCACCGCTCCGAGCCTTCGCCAGCCCGTCAGCGCCGCGGGTGAATCGCGACGGAGCCGCTTCGTCATGAGCAGAACTGGGGCGAGCAGTGCCAGGACCATGGGCACGATGCCCTGGAACACGAGGCCCTCGCCCGTCCGGCGATAGCCGTCGAGCACGCCGCCCCAGATCCAGAGTCGCGGGTCGGCCGCGAGATAGCCGCGCACGTCGGCCGAGAAGGCGTACAGCTCGGCCAGGCCGCGCGCCGGGAACTCACTGGCGCGCAGTGCCAGGTACGGCTGCACGAACGGCCATGTCGCGAGCGCCACACCGGCCATGAGCAGCCCGAGATGGGACATCAGGCGCCAGTCGTTCCACCGCCGCTCGCGGAAGACTTCGAAGAGGACGTAGGCGCCGACGGCGGGACTGAAGAAGATCAGATAGTAGCCGCAGGACAAGTTCTGGGCCACCCAGGCCAGGCCCGCGCCGGCGAGCGGCAGCCTTCGCCCGGTCGTGAAATACCGCCGCAGCCCGAAGAGAACGAACGGCATCCACTGCGCCGACAGGATCTGCAGGTGCGACGACTGCACGACCCGGTACGGCGAGAACGCGAACATCAGCCCGGCAGCCAGCGCGGCGGCCCGGCTGCCGGTCAGCTCGCGTACCAGCAGGAACATCCCCAGGCCCGAGAGCACGAAGGTCGAGAGAAACACGAGGTTGTAGCAGAGTACGGGGTTGCGCGTGAGCGCATACACCGGCCAGATCTGCGCGGCCTGGGCGAAGAGGTGCTCGGAGTACGCGAGCGCCAGCGGCGACGGATGAAAGATGTTCGCGTGCCAGTATCCGGCGAATGCCCCCAGGTCGCCGCCGAAGAAGCGCCAGAGATGATCCGCGCCCCAGGCGAGAATCCAGGTGTTCAGGACGGGATCGCCCAGGTCGGAGGGCAGCGACGATGCGATGGCGGTGACGAGCGGCCAGGTGAGCAGGAGGGTGGCGGCCGTGTAGATCGCCGCCGCGCCGAATGGAGACAGCAGGCGGTTCACGCCTTGAAGTAGTCGCGCGCGAACGTGTCGATGGTGCGGTAGATGGACTCGAGCTCGTTGGGCGAGGCCAGGAACACCACGCGGAAGAATCCCGCGTCAGGCGGAAGCCCGAATCCCGATCCGTAGACGGTCAGGATTCCGGTCCGCCGCAGGAGTTCGAGGACGAAGCGCTCGTCCGAGTCGCCCGCGCCCAGCTTCGCTTGCGGCATCGCGTAGAATGCGCCGGCCGGCGGCACGCAGGAGAGTCCTGGAATCGCATTCAGCGCGCGAGTCGTCACCTCCGCACGCGCGCGCAGGTCGTCGCGCAGCGCCGCCTGGAACGTCCGATCGCCCCGCAGGGCGGGAGCAATCGCGTACTGGACGGGCCCGTTGCTGCAGAGGCGACCGTCAGCGAGCTTTCTGATCGCCGCCAGCAGATCATCGAGCCGCGGACTGCGACCGACCACCAGCCAGCCCGCCCGCCAGCCCGGGGCGAGCCATGCCTTCGACAAGCTGGAGAACGAGACGATCGCGGCGTCGGGCGCCAGCCGGCCGAGCGGCGGCACAGGCCCGTCGTAGGCGAGATCGCCGTAGACCTCGTCCGCCAGAATTGTCAGGCCGTGCCGCTCGGCGATCTCGATCAAGGCCCGCCGCGTGGCCTCCGGGTACACCGCACCGGTCGGATTGTTCGGATCGATCACGACGAGTGCGCGGGTCCGGGGCGTAATCAGCGATGCGAGATGCTCGAGATCGGGAAGCCAGCCGCGGGCAGGATCCGTCCGGTAGTACGCCGGCTCGGCGCCTATCTTGGCGAGCACGGCCGTGTAGAGAGGATAGGTCGGCAGCGGCACCAGCACCGAGTCGCCGGGATCGACCAGCGCGGTGAGCGCGAGCTCGATGCCTTCCGATGTGCCGCCCGTGATGAGCACGCGATCCGGCGTCGCCGGAAACCCGATGCGGGTCCACTCGTCGGCCACCGCCTCCCGGGCTTCAGCGATGCCGGGGGACGGGACGTAGCCGTTGTGGCCATCGGACAGCGCGCGGCGGACGGCCTCGACGAGCGGCGCGGGGGGGCCAAAGCCGAACGGAACGGGGTCCCCGACGTTCAGATAGGTGACCGTGCGGCCGGCCTGCTCAACCCGCTGGGCTTCCGAGACGATATTCCGGATCGCGTACTTGAAACTGCGGACCCTGGAGGCGACGGCGATCGAGCTGTCGACCGGCATGCGCGTCAATCTTAGCAAGGCCGGCGGTCGCGGGCCGGCCCGGTTTTGCCTGCGCGCCGGCGGAACGTTGCGGCGGGAGCGGCTCCCAGGACCCGCGTAATTCTTACCCGGCGAGAACGGACGAGTGTAGGAATTCCCCTGACGGAGGCGGCCTTTGCTTCAGTATCCCTTCGAAACACGAGAAAAACCGCCGGGTTTCACGCGGCGCGCCGTGGCAGGAAGCTTGATGCCGTACGCTGACGTGATGAGCGGACGTTCGGTCTGGACGCGCTGGCTGAGCCTGGTGGCTTTCGCCGGATTCTTCGCCGGGGCGGCGTACGCCGCGCAGGAGGGGCAGCCCGGGTTGGAGTCGCCGGCGGGGCTGGAAGCCCAGTCCGTCCTCGAGCCCCAGGCGACGTTCCGCGGCGGCGTCGATCTGGTGACCGTCCGCGTCACCGTGAAGGACAACAGGGGCCGGCCGGTCACGCACCTCCAGCAGTCGGACTTCACGCTGCTCGACCGGGGCCAGGCGCAGGAGCTCTCGGGGTTCATCCGGGAGCCGGGCCCGATCGGCCTCGCGCTGCTGTTCGATGTCAGCGGCAGCATGGACGTTTCATCGCGCCTGCAGCGTGCGCGCGAGACGGCGTTCTTTCTGTTGAGCAACCTGCGGAGCGGTCAAGACGAGGTCGCGATCTACGCGTTCGACAAGACGCTGCACCTGGTCCAGCCGTTCACGACCGATCTCGACGGCCTGCGGGCGCGGTTCACCAGCATTACGCCCTGGGGCATGACCTCGCTCCACGACGCGATCGCATCGGCCGCGCAGGTCGTGGCCCCCCTCGGCAGCCAGCGGCGCGCCCTCGTCGTCCTGACCGACGGGTTCGATACGAGCAGCCGGCTGACTCCGGCCGAGGTGTCGCGGACCGCGAGCGCGATCGACGTGCCGGTCTACGTGATGGCGATCGCGCTGCCCATCGACGCGCGGAAGGCCGCGCGCGCCGCGTCGGAGGCCGAGGCGGACACGGGACGCCTGAGCGACCTGGCGCGCTGGACCGGCGGGCAGCTCCATGTCATGACGGGTCCGTCCGACGCGAGTCAGGCGGCGCGCTCGATCATCCAGGAGCTGCGGCATCAGTACCTGCTGGCGTTCGAGCCGAGTCCCGCCGCGGGATGGCATCCGCTCGAGGTCAGGGTCAGAGGAAAGGATTACGTCGTTCGGGCTCGTGGGGGCTATGTCGTCGGGCACTCCCGTCCGGCGAGCTGACAGGTCGGGGATGTTTCGTTTGTGAGGAGGCTGACAATGCGTCGTCTGTTTGCGGTCGTCGTTCCGGTTGCGCTGCTCGCCATGGGCTCGACAGCCTGCGCAACCAAGAAGTTCGTGCGAGGCGAGGTCGGACAGGTCAACGATAAGGTCGAGGGGCTCTCCGGGCAGCTCGAGGAGACCCAGGAGCGGGTCCGCCAGAACGAGGCGAAGATCGGTGACGTGGATCAGCGCGCTCAGGCGGCCGCACAGGAGGCACGCAACGCGGCGGACACCGCCGCCGAGCGTGCGAACGAGGTCGGCGTCAAGACCGACGCGCTCGAGGCCGCGTCCCGCCGGCTCGTGTTCGAGGTCGTGCTCAGCGAGGATCAGGGCAACTTCCGCTTCGCGCAGGCCGAGCTTCCTGACGAGGCGAGGTCGCGGATCGACGAGATGATCCAGCAGCTCAAGGAAGACCCCCAGGGCGTGTACATCGAGATCGAGGGACACACCGACGCGACCGGCCCGGCGCACGTGAATGAGCAGATCGGGCTCCAGCGCGCCGAATCGGTCAAGCGGTACCTCTACGAGGCGCACCAGATTCCGCTGCACAAGATCAACGTGATCAGCTACGGCGAAGACAAGCCGATCGCGCCGAACAACACCCGTCAGGGCCGCGCGCAGAACCGCCGCGTGGTGATCAAAGTCCTGGCGTAGGACCGCGAGCTGGATGAGGCGGGGGAGGCGGCGAGGGCCGCTTCCTTCCCTTCATCCGGCGCGCTCGCGCTCGGACCATCCAGCTCCGGCGCCGGCACCGGCGACCCGCTTTCACGTCATCTCTCGCATTCCCGTAGAGTGGCCGCACACGCGGACCTCGCATGGGAACGCTCCGGACATCCGAGCTCGTTTCAATCGCGTACTTCCTGGCAGTGGCCCTGATGGCGTGGCGCCGCTCCGTGTGGCCCGCCGTACGGATCAGGACGAGTGCGGTCGCTCTCATCGTGGCCGCCGCCGTCTACGCCGTGGCGCTGACCGGGACCGGCCCGCCTCGCGGGTGGGTCGCGGTCCGCGACTGGCTGCCTGTGGCGCTGCTCCTCCTGTCGTACTGGCTTCCGGCCGCGCTCGTGTCCGGACCTCTCCTCTCCTTCGAGCGATGGCTCCTGGCCGTGGACAGGCGGGTCCTCGCGTCCCGGCCTGGACGCGCCCTGACACGCGCGCCGCGTGCCGGACGGGAGCTGCTCGAGGCCGGGTACCTGGCCGTCTATCCGATGGTGCCGCTCGGATTCGCGCTGCTGGCGGCGGCCGGTCTGCGCGGCCACGCCGACCGGTTCTGGACGACGGTCCTCGCCGCCGAGTACCTGTGCTACTTCCTCCTGCCGCTGTTGCCGTCGCGGCCACCGCGCGACATCGAGGGGTTCGCCGCCTACGGCGGGAAGCACTCGACCGTCCGGCGGCTGAATCTCGCGATCCTTGGTCGCGCGAGCAACCGCTGGAACACGTTTCCCAGCGGTCACGTGGCCGGTGCCGCCGCGTGCGCACTGGCGATACTTCCCCTGATGCCCGCGGCCGGCGCCGCGCTCCTGGCCGTGTCGGTGCTCATCGCGGCCGGATCGGTGGCGGGCCGGTACCATTACGCGGCCGATGCCGTGGCGGGGGCCCTGGTGGCCGGCCTCGTGGCGCTGCTACTTGCGGTTTAGCAGCCGGTCGAGCTGCGAGAGGCGGTCATTGGCCCCGATGAGGACGAGGATGTCTCCGCGCTGAATGCGATCCTCGGCGCTCGGCGAAACGTGCGTAGTCTCGCCGTCTGTCGTCCCGCTGGGACGCCGGATCGCGATCAGCGTCAGGCCGTAGCGGGGCCGCATCTCGAGCTCTTTCAACGTGCGGCCGGCGAACTCCTCCGGCGCGGGCAGCTCGACGATCGAGAAATCCTTCGAGAGCTCGATGTAGTCCACGAGGTTCGGCACGGCGAGCCTGTGCGCGATCCGGATCGCCATCTCGCGCTCGGGGAAGATGACGCGGGACACGCCCAGCTTCTCCAGGATCCGCCCATGCAGGGGCGTCACCGCCTTGGCAAGAATCGTCGGGACGCCGAGGTCTTTCACCTGCATCACCACCAGCAGGCTGGCCTCGATGTTCTCACCGATCGACACGATCGCCACGTCCACCTGATCGATGCCGGCCGCCCGGAGCGCGCGCGCGTCCACCGCATCGAGCTCGACGGCCTGCCGCACGACGTCGGCGAGCAGCCGGACGCGATCGCCGTCGGCATCCACCCCGATGACATCCTGTCCGAGCTGGGTCAGCGTCGTCGCCACCGCCGACCCGAACCGGCCGAGTCCGATCACTGCGAAGGTGCGTCTGGGCATGTGCTGCGCCGCGAAGCGGCCTCCTTGCGTTGTGCCACGCAGTCATCCGATGAGGACGCTGCCTTCCGGATACCGGAGCCTCGGTTTCCGCCGACGCTGCGCGAGCGCAACCGCCAGCGTCAACGGTCCCACCCGCCCGGCGAAGATCATCAGGACGATGAGCAGTTTCGAGGCGGGCGCAAACTGGGAGGACAGGCTGACCGTGCTCCCAGCCGCCATCGACAATCCGACGGTGCCGAATGCTGACGTGGTTTCGAACAGCACCTCGAGCAGCGGCAGATCCTCGAGGACCAGCACCAGCCCGGCGACGATGTTCAGTGCCAGGAAGGCGATGAGGGAGATGAAAAACGCCCGCGCCACCAGCGCCGGCGCGAGGCGCCGGCCGAAGAGAACCGTCTCATCGTCGCCGCGCACCGTCGTCCAGAGCGCCGCGACGGTGATGCCGAACGTCGTCGTCTTCACGCCGCCGCCGGTGCCGCCCGGCGACGCGCCGATGAACATCAGCACCATGACGACGAAGAGCGTGGCCACGTGCATGTCCGCGAGATTGATGGTGTTGAAGCCAGCCGTCCTGGTCGTGACCGACTGGAAGTACGCCGCCCAGGCGGCCTCGCCGGGGGGAACGCTGCCGAGCGTCTCGGGGTTGCCGCGCTCCAGCAGGTAGATCGCGGCCGTGCCCCCTGCAATCAGCGCAGCCGAGAGCACCAGCACGAGCCGGGTGTGGAGCGACAGGCGTGCGCCGCGCCGAAACCGGATCAGCTCGGTCAGCACGACGAAGCCGAGGCCGCCGCAGACGAACAGGATGCTGATCACCAGGTTCACGACCGGGTCGGCCCGGAACCCCACGAGGCTGTCCGAGAACAGCGCGAAGCCGGCATTGTTGAAGGCCGAGATGGAGTGGAACAGCCCGAAGTACGCCGCGCGTCCCGCGCCCATGTCCTGCCACCACCAGAGGGCGAGGACCGCCGCGCCCGCCAGCTCGAAGACCAGCGTCAACCGCAGGACGCTCAGCGTGAACTGCACGAGGCCTTCGCCGCTCTGCAGGTTGAGGGCCTCCTGCAGCGTGAGGCGCTCCCCGAGCGACAGCCGCTTGCCAAGCGCCGTCGCGACGACGGTCGTGATCGTCATGTAGCCCAGTCCGCCCGCCTGGATGAGCAGCATGACAATCGACTGGCCGGCGACCGACAGGTCGCGCGGTGTGTCCACGACAATCAGACCCGTGACGCAGACGGCCGAGGTGGCGGTGAACAGGGCGTCGATCCAGGAGAGCCGCTCGCCGCTGGAGGCGAACGGAAGCGCCAGCAGAATCGTGCCAGCGGCGACGAGGCCGCCGATGCTCGCTGCGAGCGCCTGGGCGGGCGTGAAGTCGAACCAGCGGCGGCGCATGGACGGTGCCGGCCGGAGCGAGCCGGCACGGCGCGGAGATCCTCCAGTCCGCGCGGCGGAGGCCGAAGCCCGGCCGCCGCGACGGGCAGGCGCATTCTACACCCGCCCGTTCATGGTTGCCGGCCGGGCGCGGGTTCGATATCCTGAGCGCTCCTTCGGGCGTCGCGCTCCTGCGGCCCTCGTCCGACACCAGACCAGGAGTCTCCCATGGCTCTGAAGGACGATCCGTCCGATACCAAGCCTCCATCCCCGGAAGACAGCGGCTTCAACGTGAGCCGCCGCGCGTTCCTCAGAAGCGTCGGTGTGACCAGCGTCGCCGCCGGCGTGCTCGGCGGCCCGGAAGCGGATGCCCAGACGGCCTCTGCCGCCAGGTTCGGCCCGGACGCGGTGCCGGTCACGCTGCGCGTGAACGGACGGACGCACCGGCTGCAGATCGAGCCCCGCGTCACGCTGCTCGACGCGCTCCGCGACCGCCTCGATCAGACCGGTCTCAAGCGGGTCTGCGACCGCGGCAGCTGCGGCGCCTGCACAGCCATCGTCGACGGCCGCCTGGTCTACGCGTGCTCGACGCTCGCCATCGAGGCGCAGGGCAAGGAGATCCGGACGGTCGAAGGCGTGCTGGAGGGGACGGTTCTCCACCCGGTGCAGCAGGCACTCTGCGATCACGACGGGACGATGTGCGGGTTCTGCACGCCCGGGTTCGTGATGGCGGCGGTGAGCCTGCTCGAGCGAAACCCGGCGCCGACGGCGGAGCAGGCGCGCGCCGCCCTCGACGGCAATATCTGCCGCTGCGGCACCTACCCGCAGGTACTCGAGGCCGTGCTTCACACGAAGGGGGTGCGTCGTGGCTAGCTCGCGGCAGGTCCCTGAGGTCGCCGCCCCGGTTCGCCCGGATGCCCATCCGACGTACCCATGGCCGCTCACCGGGGCCTCGGTGCTCGGGCAGCCCGTGAAGCGGGTGGACGGCCCGGAGAAGGTCTCCGGCCGCGCGAAGTACTCGTACGACATCGCACGTCCGGGGCTTCTGCATGGACGCATCCTTCGATCGCCTCACGCGCACGCCCGCATCACGGCGATTGATCTCGCAGCTGCCGAGAAGGCGCCCGGCGTGAAGGCCGTGCTGGCCGTGGCCGAGCCGGGCAAGCGGACGATGTATCAGGGCGACGAGGTGGCGGCGCTCGCAGCAGCCACGGAGGAGCAGGCGCGTGATGCGCTGCGGCTCGTCAAGGTGGAATACGAAGTCCTGCCGCATGTGGCGACCGAGGCGCTCGCGTTGCGTCCGGACGCGCCCGCCGTCTTCGAAGACGGCAACGTGCGGGAAGGACCGGCCGAGGAGTCGGGCGATCTCGCCGCGGGCTTCGCCGCGGCGGCCCACACCGTCGAGGAGACGTACACCACGCAGGTCCAGACGCACGTCTGTCTCGAGACTCACGGCTGCGTCTGCGAGTGGGAGGGCGAGCGCCTCACGGCGTGGGTCTCGACGCAGGCCGTGCACGGGACGCGCGAGGGCTTCGCCGAGGGCCTGGGCGTTCCTCAGGCGAACGTGCGCGTCATCACCGAATACATGGGCGGCGGTTTCGGCAGCAAGTTCGGGCCGGACGTCCAGGGCATCATCTGCGCCCGTCTCGCGAAGCTCGCCGGGGCGCCGGTGAAGCTGATGCTCGATCGGAAAGAGGAGCACCTCGCCGGAGGCAACCGGCCGTCCTCGTTCTCGAAGATCCGCGCGGGCGTCGCCGCCGACGGCACGTGCACCGCGTTCGACGCCGAAACATGGGGCACCGGCGGCGCGGGCGTCGGCGCCGGATTCCCGCTGCCCTACATCTACAACTTTCCGAACCGGCGGCGTCGTCACAGGGACGTGTATACGAACGCGGGGCCAGCACGGGCCTTCCGGGCGCCCGGCCACCCGCAGGGCTGCTTTGCGACCGAGATGCTGATGGACGAGCTGGCTGACCGGATCCGTATGGATCCGCTGCAGTTCCGGCTCAGAAACCTGCCTGAAGAAGCGCCCAATGCGATGTGGCAGCGCTATTTCACCATCGGGGCCGAGAAGTTCGGCTGGGACAAGCGTCATCCGACGGGGGATACCGCGCCCGGCCCCATCCGGCGCGGCATGGGCTGCGCGGCGAACCGGTGGGGCGGCGGCGGACGGGGGACCCGCGCCCACGTCGAGATCCTGCCCGACGGCGGCGTCGTCGTCCGATGCGGCACGCAGGACATCGGCACCGGCACCCGCACCATCGTCGCCATGGTCGCCGCCGAGACGCTGGGCCTGCCGGTCGAAGCGATTCGCGCGGAGATCGGCGACAGCGTGTACCCGTTCAGCGGCGGCAGCGGCGGCAGCACGACGGCGGCCGCGGTGACGCCGGCCATCCGGGTGACGACCGGGAAGGCGTTCGATGCGCTGGCGGCGCGCGTGGCGCCTGCGCTCGGCGTCGAGCCAGCCGCGCTCGTGGCGAGCGGCGGCCGCGTGCACGTGAAGGGCGATTCCTCCAAGGGCATGTCGTGGCGCGACGCCTGCCGCCGGCTCGGCACCGAGCCGGTGGCGGTGGACGGCGAGTGGGAGGCCGGGCTGTCCGCGAGCGGCACGAGCGGGGTCCAGTTCGCGGAGGTCGAGGTCGACATCGAGACCGGCGTGACCCGTGTGACGCGGATGCTGTGCGTCCAGGACTGCGGGCTCCTGATCGATCCGCTGACCGCTCGCAGCCAGTGCTACGGCGGCATCATCATGGGCGTGAACTGGGCGCTCTACGAGGAGCGGATTCTCGATCGCAATACAGGGCAGATGGTCAACCCGAACATGGAGTGGTACCTGCTCGCCGGGATGTCCGATATGCCCCGGATCGAGGTCATCCTCATGAATCAGCCCGAGCGCGGCGTGATCGGGCTGGGTGAGCCGCCCACCGTCTCCACCGCGGCGGCGGTGGCGAACGCAGTCGCCAACGCGATCGGCATCCGCATTCGAAGCCTGCCGCTTTCCCCCCACCAGATCGTCTCGACCCTGATGGAGCAGGCGCGGCTCGGAGGGACGCGATGAAGGCCTTCGCCTACGTGGACGCGAGAAACGAAGCCGAGATCCTCGCAGCGCTGTCGCCGCAGCGCGGACGAACGCTGCCGCTGGCCGGCGGCATGGACGTGCTGGCGCTGATGAAGGACTACATCCTCCAGCCGGACGCGCTCGTCAACGTCAAGGCGCTGGATGGAGCGATCGCCGTCACCGCGGACGGTGACACGCGAATCGGCGCATCGGCGCGGCTCGCCGATCTCGTGGAGCACGCGGAGCTCGCCACGCTGTTCCCCGCGCTGACGCACGCAGCGGAAGCGGTCGGCACGCCCCAGATTCGGAATGCCGGGACCGTGGGGGGCAATCTCATGCAGCGTCCCCGGTGCTGGTACTTCCGGAACGAGGAGTTCGACTGCCTCAAGAAGGGCGGGCCGACGTGCTTCGCCGTGAACGGCGAGAACCAGTATCACGCCATCTTCGGCGACGCGCCCTGCCACATCGTGCACCCGTCGAGCCTCGCCGTTCCGATACTCGCCTACGGCGGCCGCATGCGCGTGATCGGCCCGGACGGCGAGCGCGAGGTGCCGGGGGACCGGTTCTTCCTCATGCCGGATCGGAACATGTACGGGGAGACGGTGCTCGAGCCGAACGAGCTCGTGACGCATGTCATCCTGCCGCCGCCCCGCAATGTCCGCAGTGCGCATTACGAGGTCAAGTTCAAACAGTCGCACGACTGGCCCATCGCGATGGCGTCGGTGGCGCTCACCACCGAAGGGGACATCGTGCGAAGCGCGCGTGTGGTGATGGGTGCCGTGGCCCCCGTGCCCTGGCGCGCCCGGGCCGCCGAAGCTCTGCTGACCGGCCAGCGGGTCACCGCGGAAGTCGCGTCGGCCGCGGCGGACGCGGCGGTCGAGGACGCTCAGCCGATGAGCGCAAACGCCTACAAGGTGCGCATCGCCCGGACGGCCGTGCAGCGCGCCCTGCGCCAGGCCGCCGGACTCGGCCTCGACGCCTGATTCCGCCACTACGAGGAGTCCGCGATGGAGACGACGGGCCAGGGCCACACCGCGTGCACGCACCTGCGTCACAAGGGAATGTACGTGCTGTCGGTCGTCGATCCCGACGAGACCAGCTTCTACGATCGCTACGACGCGACCGCGTTCTGGTGCACGAGAACCCAGAAGCCGTACGGCCCGGACGGCAAGCCCGCCCATGCGCAGTCGTGCTGCGCCGGCCGTGAGTGCTGCAGCTGACCGGGCCCGGAAGACGGGCGCGGATCTCCCGATCCGAGGCAACGGATTGGACACGGCTTTTGCGTACCGGTACGTGGATCGGGCACACTGGATCGGGCACTTCATCGCAGGAGCACGTCATGAAAGCAGCAGGTCTGTTCGCGGCGGTTCTGATGGCAGCGGCGTCGAGTGTGGGCGCCGGTACCGCGGCAGTTACGGGCGAGTACGTGGAAGCCCGAACGGCCGAGGTGTTCGCCGGCGGCTGCGTCATGTCGAGTGAGGCCGAAACGGTGGGGCGTCAGGCCGTGATGGCCTGGAAGATTGGCACCGGGTCGCACCAGGGCGTCCGCCTGGACGGGCTGGCCGTCGTGGCCGCCCTCGCAGGCGACACCAACCTCGGCATCCGCGAGCTCGGCGGGGCGGCCCCGTCCCGTACGCGTGCCGCCGTGATCGTCGACGACCGCGCCGACGCCGCGCAGCGCCGCTCTCTGGTCAGCCTCGTCGCCGCGATGACCCGCGGCCTCGTGGACGAAGTGGTCGAGGTCACCGCGGCGCCGATTCGCTTCACGTCGGGCTCCGATCAGGTCGTGGTGCATGCGGGCGATGCGCGGCTGGCCGTCCAGCGGCACGTCCACCATGACGTGAACTGCGGCGCGATGCAGTGGTTCCGTCCGCTGGCTGCCGGAACCGACGCCTCGGTTGGCTTCGCCGATGTGCACACGTTCTCGGGCCGCGCGCTCGGCACGCGCTGGAGCCACCCGAACAAGAAGTCGGCGTTCGTCGGATCGTTCTCGTACTGAGCGCAGACCGGCGGTGCTGCCGTTCAACGGATCTCCAGACCGGGCCGTGCCCGGTCTGTCCTTGTACCGGGGTCGGATCATGCGGTGCCCTCTGAGTCGAGCCGTGCAGGCTTTCACAGCCGTCCTGCTGACGGCTGCGCTCGCGTGCGTGGTTCCCGCCGCGGCTCAGGAGGTGACGTGGGCGACGGCGAAGGACGGATCGATTCCCCCGCCGGACGCCCTCGCCGAGCCGATGCGTGAGCTCCTCTTCCAGGAGAGCACCGATATCACGAGAGGAGAGGATCTCATCCGTGCCTGGGGCGTGCGCGCGCTCGCGCTGTCGGGCGGCGAGACGCCCGACTGGTCGAATGTGCCTTCCGGGGCCCTCATCGGCGCCATGCTGACGGAGGCGCCGCTGCCCGACATTCGCGGCGTCCCCATTCCGCCCGGCGTCTACACGCTGCGCTTCGCCCTGCAGCCGCAGGACGGCGATCACATGGGCGTCTCGTCGTACCGGCAGTTCCTCGTGGTGGCGCCGGCGGCCGAGGACCGGACCCCCGAGCCGCTTGGCTACGAAGGCGCGGTCGCGCTGGGAAAGAAGACGCACGGACGCTCGCATCCGGCCGTCTTGAGCATCGATCCGCCGGTCGTGCGCACGCCGCCGCCTGACGGGCGCGTCGTGAAGACCGAAGAAGGGCATACGGCCGTCGTGCTTGGCCTCGAGTGCACGAGGCCGGACGGCACACCGGCGGGCACGCTCGCCTTCGGCGTCGTCCTCGTCGGCCTCATCGAATACTGAGCCGAGCTGTGTCGATACTGACGGGCCGCGCCGCCCTGGTGACCGGCGGAAAGCGCATCGGCGCTGCCGTGGCGATGGCGCTCGCCGAGCAGGGTTGCGATGTGGCGCTCTGCTATCGTTCCTCCCGGGACGAGGCGGAGACGACCGCGCACGCGATCCGCGCGCTCGATCAGCGCGCGGTCACGATCCGCGCCGATCTGGCGCAGCCCGATGACTGCCGCCGCCTCGTCGCCGAATCGTCCGCCGCGCTCGGCCGGCTCGACGTGCTCTTCCATCTGGCCTCCATCTACGAGCACGTCCCGTACGCCGATCTCACCGACGCGGAGTGGGAGCGCGTGCTCGCGGTCGACCTGCGCGCGGGTCACCTGTGTGCGCAGGCGGCCGTTCCGCACCTCCGCGCGGGAGGCCGCGGCCGCATCGTGCTGTTCGCCGACTGGGTGGCGGCGAGCGGCAGGCCGCGCTACACGGGATACGTGCCCTACTACGTCGCAAAGGCCGGCGTGATCGCGCTCGCACAGGCTCTCGCGCTCGAGTTCGCCCCGGATCGCATCCTGGTCAACGCGATCGCCCCTGGACCGATTCGCCCGCCTGACGGGACCTCGGCCGAGGAGAAGCAGGCGGTCGAGCGCGCGACGCCCCTCGGACACTGGGGCGGTGAGGGCGAGATCGTGAAGGCGGCGCTCTTCCTGGTCGAGACCGACTTCGTGACCGGCGAGACCCTCCGGGTCGACGGCGGCCGCCACGTACGCTGACCAGCTGCCTTCACACCTCGCTGCAGCAGCCCCCCGCCGCCACTGGCAGCGATCTTGCGAGCCGCGACACGTAAGAATCCTGCCTGGCGATCCGCCTGCAATCAGCCCGGCCTGCGAGTTCCTCCGAAAGATTCATGGGGCACGAACGTCACCGGAGAGGCGCCGCTCGCACGATCCTGCTCGTCGAAGACAGCGAAGACCTCAGAGCGCTGATGGTGGTGCTGCTTCAGGAGGAGGGATACGAGGTCGATGCTGCCGCCACGGCTTCTGAGGCCCTCGAGCGGCTCCATGGCCGGCCGTACAACCTCGTGCTGACGGACTATGCCCTGCCGGGCCGGTCGGGCGCCTGGCTGCTTCGAGAGGCCGACGACCGGCGTCTGCTGCAGGGCTGCGCCCTCATCATTACCGCGCATCCGAACCCGATCGATACCGACGGGTTCGAGGTGATTCGAAAGCCCCTCGAGTTCGATTCGTTCCTGGCGCGGATCCGCACGCTGCTCGACACCTGCGGCTGTCGGAACGAGGCGTCGCGATCGTAGCGGCGCGGCGGCTCAGGCGGCCACGCCCACCAGCTCGAGAATCTCGCCGAGCGTTCGACTCGCGCCTGCGAGCGGAAGATTGCTGATGTAGAAATGCCGTGCGCCGAGATCCAGCAGGCTCCGGAGCGTGCGCGCGCAGATCTCCTGCGGCGTCGCGCCGGACGCGAACTCCGCCCGAAGCGCCGCCACCGGCACCGGCAGGAAGCGCGCCAGCGCGTCCAGCGTCGAGGGGTTGGCGCTCCGGTAGTAGAACACGCCGAACATGCCCGGCGCCGTCACGCCGGCCTTCGCGCTCCGGTCGAGGAACGCCGACACGCGTTCACGGTCGTGATGCGACACGATCTGCGTCAGGTAGAACTCCGCGGAGAACGACGAATCCAGGAGGTACCGCATCTGCGCCGCGGCGTCGGCATGCGGGTTGGCCCAGCCGCCGAGGACGAGCGACGGCTCCTGTTCGCGGATCCTCTGTCGCAGCTCCCACGCATGTTCCACGCATCGAGGCACGCCGACGGATCGATCGCCTCCCAGAACGACCAGAGCCGGAAACCCGTGCTGGTGCGCGCGCTCCGCGTACGAGAGGCAGTACGCCAGCGGATGCTTGCAGGTCAGGAACGGAACGACGCGATCGCGCGGCACGTCGCTGCCCAGATTCGCGACGAGGTGACGGAGGTTGTCCTCCTCGGCCGTCCCGACGGCGCTGTCGGTGAGGAACACGTAGGTGCCGCCCGCCGACAGGCGGCGCACGGCGTGGTACGTGTCGATCCAGGCCTCGATCCCGGCCGCTGCCTCGAGTTCCGCGCGCGGCGGACGCAGCTCCGCCGCGATTACGGTGCGGGAGGTCTGCAGGGCGTCGAGGATCGATGCAGCCAAGGGCGCTCCAGGGCGGCCGCGGGCGGGCGGACTCGTGTCCGGTGGCTGCATCCGGTCGCGATGGGCGCTTCGGCCGGAGGGCATCACACGAACGAGGTCTCAGCTTAGCAGATCGCGATCGCGCCGCGTCCCGTGCGGCTCGGCTATAGTGGTGCGGCGTGGCGACGCTCACCTTCCTCGGTGCGGCAGGCACCGTGACCGGCTCGAAGCATCTCCTGGAGGAGGGCGACCGACGGATCCTCGTCGACTGCGGACTCTTCCAGGGCCGCAAGCACCTCCGTGAGCGAAACTGGCAGCCGCTTCCGGTCGCGGCGGCGTCGATCGACGCGGTCGTGCTGACCCACGCGCATCTGGATCACTGCGGCTACCTGCCGCGGCTCGTGTCCGAAGGCTTCAGGGGCCGCATCTTCTGCACGCCCGGCACTGCCGATCTCTGCCGCATCGTGCTCCCCGACGCGGGGCGGATCCAGGAGGAGGACGCACGGTACGCCAACCGGAAGGGGTTCTCGAAACATGCGCCGGCGCTTCCGCTGTTCTCGGAGAGCGACGCGCTCCGGGCGCTCACCCAGCTCCAGCCGCTCGGCTTCGAGCGCGCCGTCAACGCCGTCCCAGGCATCGAGGTCATGTTCACCCACACCGGCCACCTCCTGGGTGCGGCCGCCGCCCACCTGCGGATCGACGGCGGGAAGACGGTCGTCTTCGGCGGGGACCTTGGCCGCTACGACCGTCCGGTGCTCCGCGATCCGGAACCGGTCAGCCGGGGGGACGTGCTGCTGATCGAGTCCACCTACGGCAACCGCCAGCACGTGCCCGACGATGAGGGCGCGCAGCTCGGGGCGATCGTGCGCGAGACGATCGAGCGGGGCGGCAAGCTGATCATTCCATCCTTCGCGATCGGTCGCGTCGAAGAGGTCCTGTACCGCCTTCGGCAGCTCGAAGCCGATCGCGGAATCCCGCGCGTGCCGGTCTATCTCGACAGCCCGATGGCCCTCCAGGCGCTGCATCACTACGTCTCCCGATCCACCGAGCTCGACGATGAGCTGCACGGGTCCGGGCGCCCCATCGCGAACTTGGTGACGGAGCACTTCCA
>Ga0299914_10001182_pt1 | contig 16959 bp, 16 predicted proteins | sample RVTome_10_FD_201361 | JGI IMG/M metagenome (GOLD analysis project Ga0299914, IMG submission 201361) | Soil microbial communities from uranium-contaminated site in the Upper Colorado River Basin, Wyoming, United States - RVT153D57 (version 2) ...
CAGGCTGGTTTTAACGTAGGGCGGCACTTTCAGGCCCGCTTCGACGGCCTTTTTGGCCAGTAGTCCCGCGCCGAGCATAACACTGGGGTTGGAGGTATTGGTGCAACTGGTGATGGCGGCGATGACCACAGCCCCATGTCCGATTTCGACATCACTGCCATTAGAAACAACGGCCGTTTTCCCCAACGTCTCCTCCGACAAGCCAACGCCTTGCGGCCCAGCCGGGGCCAGCAGCGTTTCGCGGTATTTCCGCTTCATATCAGACAGAATAATGCGATCTTGCGGCCGTTTTGGCCCAGCCAGACTGGGCAGCACAGTGCTCAAATCCAGTTCCATCATATCCGTAAAGTCAGGATCAGGCATGCCCGCGGTGTGGAAAAGCCCCTGTGCCTTACAGTATTGTTCGACGAGATTAACCAGTGCTTCAGGACGGCCGGTTTTCCGCATATAATTGAGTGTCTCATCATCCACTGGGAAAAAGCCCACTGTCGCCCCATACTCAGGGCACATATTGGCAATCGTCGCCCGGTCGGCCAGGCTCATGGTGCTGAGACCGGGGCCAAAATATTCGACGAACTTGCCGACGACGCCTTTCTGGCGCAAGAGTTCAGTTACGACCAGTACCAGGTCTGTGGCGGTGGCGCCTTCGGGGAGACGGCCATTTAACTTAAACCCAATCACCTCCGGCGTGAGCATATAAATAGCCTGACCCAGCATCACGGCCTCCGCTTCAATACCGCCCACACCCCAGCCCAAAATGCCCAGGCCGTTGATCATCGTCGTGTGCGAATCCGTACCCACCAGGCTGTCGGGGAAGACCACTGTGCCCTCACCTTCCGGTTTGGTCATGACCACTTTGCCCAAATACTCCAGGTTGACCTGATGGACGATACCTGTCGCTGGCGGCACAACAGTGAAATTTTGGAAGGCTTCTTTGCCCCACTTGAGAAACTCGTACCGTTCCCGATTCCGCACAAATTCCCGTTCGGCATTAAACAGCAAGGCAGCGGCTGATCCGAAGCGGTCTACCTGGACAGAGTGATCAATGACCAGATCAACGGGAACCTGGGGATTGATCTTCTTAGGATCGCCGCCCAATCGAGCCATGGCCGAACGAAGCGCGGCCAAATCTACAACGGCCGGTACACCCGTAAAATCTTGCAAAATGACCCGGCCTGGTTTGAAGGGAAGTTCATCTCTGGCCGGACTGCTGGCATTCCATTGGGCCAATTTCTCTACATCTTCAGCCATCACCTCATAGCCATCGCAGTTACGCAGCAGGGATTCTAATAATATTTTGATAGAGAAGGGCAGGCGATCTATATTACCCAGGTTAAGTTTATCTAAACGATAATAATACAAATTGTCATGGCCCGGCAGTTGGGCGCGAGCTCCAAAATGGTCAAATAGCTTGTTCATACATCACCTCTTTTGTCGAACAGGGCTGACTGCCTGCCCGGTATCAGTAATCGAAACGGATCGCGGGCATCTTACCCGCACTTCAGAGTAATTCTACTGGAATTAATAACGGAAAACGTCCTTAACGGGTATGGTAAAATCAGGCAAAAGTTCGGAACGTGTTTGCTCTTCACGGCCGAATTTGCCCAAGAGCGCATAAGCCTGGCCACGGAGAACATAAACTTCGATAGTGAAGCTGTCAGGGTCTGCCAGCCAATATTCACTTATACCTGCCTCTGCATAAACTTCAAACTTCGTTTTACGATCATATCTGGCTGTACCCGGCGACAGCACTTCAACAACCAAGTCTGGAATGCCTTCGATTGTATTTTCCTGGATAATGCCCGCATTTTCTTTACTAATAAAGACAACATCAGGTTGAACAGGACTTGTCAAATCCGGCAGATTGACATCAATCGGGGCAAATAAACATTCACCCGATTGATGGTTCATGATAAATTGGTTCAAGTGCTGGAAAAGAGCAGCAACTGTTCTTTGGTGATTAATAGATGGGGCGGGCGACATGTAAAGTTCTCCTCGAATAACTTCATAGCGGAAGCCGTTGTCAGGCAGTCGGACGTAATCCTCATAAGTCCACTCGCCCTGAGGAGGAGGCCAGTAGGTGTCTTCTATTGTAGGTTGGTCTACCTGTTTGAGTGCCATCGGCAATCTCCTTGCTAAGGTAAGTCTATTATAGCGGATTTAGGGGAGGGGGAAACGGCCGTTTGTCCAGTTCCTCGCTTGCTCCCCACCCTATTGTATGGCAAACTACGCCAAATTGCTGGAATTGGTAGCTACTACCCTCCCGGAGGCTGGTCTAAACGTAAATCTCCGGGAGGATACACCTAGACTTGGAGGTATGGCATGGTTAGTGCAATTGTTTTGCTCAATGTAGAGAGAGGTCAGATTAATGTGGTCGGCCAACAACTGGCGGCTATGAAAGGGGTGAGTGAGGTCTTTTCAGTGGGCGGCCGTTTTGACCTGGTGGCAGTCATCCGGGTGAAAGACAATGACGAGATGGCGGCCTTGGTGACTGAAAATATGCTGCAAGTAAATGGGATTACCAGGTCGGAAACACTCATCGCTTTTCGTGTCTACTCTGAACACGATTTGGCGAGCATGTTCTCCATTGGCCTCAGCTAGCGCCAGTGTATAGGAATCATGTCGATAAACAAGCAAAGTGAAAAAGCATAAAAGGGCATAGCGCCTTATTACGCCATGCCCTTTATATCGTGCCATTAGTCAGAACCCACGATTTCGGTTATTTAACGAACCGTCTTACCGGGCAGCAATGCCAACCGAGCCAGCCGGAATATTAATATCACCAATAGAGGCCAGGCTGCCATCAGCTCCCACCTCGAAAGCAGTCACTGTATTCGTCCCGCCACTCAAAACATACAAATATTGGCTGTTACGGCTCAGAGCCGCGTCTATAGGAGAGCCACCAGGTGCCGTTTGGCCTGTCACCCCATCAGCATCTAACAGGCTCAGGGAGCCGTCATTGGCTACGGCATAGCCCGTCACTGTGCTGCTGCCTGTGTTGGTAGTGTAAGCATATTTGCCATTGCCCGTGACGACGAGCCAGCAAGCAGCCGTTTGATGGGTGGGCACAGAGACACTTACAGTCTGCAAATTGCCACCGTTGAGTGCGTAGGAGGAGGCTGCGCTGGCCCCAGCCGCGCCGCCAAAGGCTTCGGAGACGATAAGGGTGCCACGCTTGCTAAAGTCAAAGCCGAAAGGCGTTTCACCTTCTGAGGCTTGGGTGATGGCTGTAGACGGCCGTCCATCCTGACCAACCTGGTAAGTCAGAATAAGATTAGTGGCTTTTTCGGTGACAATAAGTTGGCGGCCGTCTGGAGTAAAGGAAATTTGGGCCGGGCCAGGGGCAACACCAACACCATCGTTGCTAAGGTTGCGTGTCGAATCAGAAATTGCAGATAGTTCGCCATTGTTGGCAATTGTGAAGCCTGTAATATTGCCACTACCGCCACCATTGAGGACATACAACAGATTGCCAGAAACCGTCAGGCTCAAGGGCAACTCGCCACCCGAGGCAATCGTATCACTCAACGAAAGTCCCTGATTGGAAACAGAAAAGACCGAGACTTCATTGCTACCCGCATTAACAGCAAACAGCCGCCGCTGGTTATTGCTTAAAACAAGCGCGCCCTGCGAACCCAGACCACCGCCCGTACCCAGGCCCCCCGTCATAAATTCACCTGCTTCCGTCAATGTTCCATCAGGTGCCCGGTCAAAGACCAGGACACTATTGCCCGCAGCAGTATTAGACATCACATACACCGATCCGGCGGATCTTCCAGCAGCGAAGGTAATATTTCTGCTGCCTACCAACAAAGCCAGCAAAGCAACTGTCAAAAACAACCATCTGCCCAAAAGTCGGGCATCATTTTCCTTGCCTATCAATTGATTAACTTGCATTTTCATACTCCTTTTTAATTTGAACCAGGTTCTGGTTTGATACCAGGAACCTTACGCCCGGCCGCTTACATGCCTCTTACTGGAAAATTACACAATGCTTAAACAAAGTCGTAATTCTTGCAATTTTATTAACGTGATCATGAGAAGGTGATGTCCCATAAATTTGCCTTTTGATGATTCACCCGTTCCTCTTTATAATCAGGCCAACTCATTGGGGAGCAAAGGTGATGTATATGACAGATAAAAAACGCAAATTTGGCTTTGAGACACGCATGTTACATGCCGGGCACATTCCTGACCCGGTGACAGGGGCACGGGCCGTGCCCATCTACCAAACGACTTCTTATGTCTTTGATGATACTAGTTTTGCTGCGCAGTTGTTCGAGCTAAAGCAGTATGGCAACATCTATACGCGGATCAATAATCCGACGACGGCCGTCTTCGAGGAACGCATCGCCTCCCTGGAAAATGGCACCGGTGCCCTGGCAACCGCCAGTGGCATGGCGGCCCAATTCATCGCTTTGATGACCCTATGCCAACCCGGTGATGAAATCGTGGCCTCTTCCCATCTTTACGGTGGCTCTGTCTCCCAACTGACCCATACCTTCAAGAAGCTGTCCCTCAAAGTCCATTTCGTTGATCCCACCTGCCTGGATAATTGGGCGGCGGCCATTACCCCGCAAACTAAAGCACTCTACGGTGAAGTCATCGGCAACCCCAGCGGCAGCATCCTGGACCTGGCACCTCTGGCCGAATTAGCCCACAGCCACCGTATCCCCATGATTGTGGACAGTACCTTCGCTACTCCCTACCTTTGCCGCCCGATTGATCACGGCGTAGACATCGTGACCCACTCTGCCACCAAATTCCTCGGCGGGCATGGCAACTCTATCGCTGGGGTCATCATAGATTCCGGGGAATTCGACTTCAGCCACTTCCCCACCATCGCCGACCCTGCTCCCGAACAGCACAACCTGAAATTCTACGAAACCTTCGGCCATTACGGCTATCTGATGAAAGCCCGCACCGTCACACTGCGCGATACCGGCAGTGCCTTGTCACCTTTCAACGCCTTCTTGCTCATTCAAGGGCTGGAAACTCTCTCGGTGCGGATGGAGCGGCATGTGCAAAATGCGCGAGCCGTAGCCGAATTTTTGCAGGAGCATCCTTGTGTAGATTGGGTGGCCTATGCCGGTTTGCCCGACAGCCCCTTTCACGCCCTGGCCCAAAAATATCTGCCCAAGGGGCCAGGGGCCATTTTCACCTTCGGCATCAAGTCGCCCAACCCCCGGGAAGCCGGCCGCGCTTTTATTGAATCGCTGCACATCTTCTCCCATTTAGCCAATGTGGGAGATGCCCGCAGCCTGGTCATTCACCCCGCCTCGACTACGCACCAACGCCTGACGGATGAGGAGTTGGAAAAAGCAGGCGTGAATCCGGGCACGATTCGTTTATCCATTGGCTTAGAAAGTTTGGAGGATTTATTATGGGATCTCGATCAAGCCTTGCTGGCAGCGTCGGCATGAACAGTGTCCTGCCTCCGGAATGGCAGGAGAAATATATGGACCCGGCAACGATCCGGGAGCTTTTAACCAACAGCAAAACGATTGCCATGGTGGGACTATCACCGACGAAGCAACGGCCGTCCCACTTTGTCGCCACCTACTTACAATATGAAGGCTATCGCATCATCCCCGTCAACCCCCGCGCCACTGAGATCCTGGGAGAAAAAGCCTATCCTGACCTGCTCAGCATCCCGGAGCCGGTGGATCTGGTAGATGTTTTTCGCTCGGCCGATGAATGTCCGGCCATTGCTGAACAAGCCGTGGCCATTGGCGCGACGGGGTTATGGCTGCAACTGCGTGTCATCAGCCACGAAGCGGCCCAGATTGCCGAAGCCGGTGGCTTGAAAGTGGTGATGGATCGCTGTGTCAAGATGGAACACGGCCGTTACAATGGCAGCCTTCATTGGGTAGGCATGAACACCGAGCTGATTACGGCGCGGAAGGCGCAACGGTTTATTTAGGGTGTCATGTATCAAGTGTCATGTGTCACGTGCGATTTAACATGACACATGACACGTGGCACATGACACCTGATAAAAAGTTAACATGTCACCAGAAATGAACCCTTACACAACAGGTCTAGATAAAAACCCGGCCAACTATGTGCCGCTTTCGCCTTTGACCTTTATTGAGCGGGCTGCGGCCGTTTATCCGAATCATACGGCCGTTGTTCATGGCGACCGTCGCTACACCTGGGCCGAATCCTTTACGCGGGCACGGCAGTTGGCTTCCGCCTTGCAGCAGCGCGGCATTGGCCTGGGCGATACGGTGACAGTGATGGCCTACAACACCCCGGAGATGTTTGAAGCCCATTTCGGTGTACCGGTTACAGGCGCGGTGCTGCACTCCCTCAATACCCGCCTCGACGCCAAAACCATCGCCTTCATGTTGGATCATGCCGAAACCAAAGTGCTGCTGACAGATAGAGAGGCTTCTTCCGTGATGAGTGAAGCCTTGACACTGGTGCGGCAACGGCCGTTGGTCATAGACATTGACGATCCCCTGGCCAATGGTGGCGAACTCATCGGTGATGCTGACTACGAAAGCTTCATCGCTCAGGGCGACCCCGACTTTGCCTGGACCTTGCCCGACGACGAATGGCAGGCTATTAGTCTCAACTACACCTCTGGCACGACGGGCAACCCCAAAGGCGTGGTTTACCACCATCGCGGGGCCTATCTCAACGCCATCAGCAATGTGCTGGCCGGGGATATGCGTAAACATCCTGTCTACTTGTGGACGCTGCCCATGTTCCATTGCAATGGCTGGTGCTTTCCCTGGACATTAGCCGCCGTTGCCGGCACCAACGTCTGTTTGCGGCAGGTGGATGTTCACCACATCTACCAACTGATTGCCGAGGAAGGGGTCACTTTTTACTGTGGTGCTCCTATTGTGCATAACATGATGGTCAATGCGCCGGAGGCGGTACGGGCGCAAAAGCAGCACCGGGTGGAAGGCATGATAGCCGCGGCCCCGCCGCCAGCAGCCGTTTTGCAAGCGATGGCCGAAAATGATTTTGGCATCACCCACGTCTATGGCCTGACGGAGACCTATGGCCCGGCCGTTTTGTGCGAATGGCATCAGGAATGGGATGAGCTGCCTATCGCGGAACAGGCACAGCTAAAAGCGCGGCAAGGGGTACGCTACCATATGCTGGAAGCCATCATGGTGGCCGACCCGGTGACTCTCGAACCCGTACCGGCCGACGGCCAGACTATCGGCGAGATTTTTATGCGCGGCAATAATGTGATGATGGGCTATTTGAAGAATGTCACTGCTACTGAGGAAGCCTTCGCCGGCGGCTGGTTCCACAGCGGCGACCTGGCCGTCATGCACCCCGATGGCTATGTGGAGATCAAAGATCGGGCCAAAGATATTATCATTTCCGGCGGCGAGAATATCTCCACAATTGAAGTCGAGAATGCCTTCTTCCGCCATCCGGCGGTGATGGATGCGGCCGTTGTGGCCAGGCCTGACGACAAATGGGGCGAAACCCCCTGCGCCTTTGTCACCCTCAAGCCAGGGATGCAGGTCACGGAAGCGGAACTCATCCAATTCCTGCGCCAAGAAATCGCCCACTACAAAGTGCCGCGCACCATCGTCTTCGGCGAACTACCCAAGACATCAACCGGCAAAACACAAAAATTTGTCCTACGTAAACAGGCGCAGGCGTTGTGAAGAGGTAATTGAGTAATTGGGTAATTGAGTAATTTATATGAGGGGTGATGAAAATGAACGATATTTCTATAAATGACGTATTAAAGCTGCTAGATGTGGTGGCCTTGACGGAATATCTTCCTGAACACAACCTTTGGCGCGGCGAAATTGGGGCAATTGTTGAATGTTATCCGAATGATGGGTATGAGGTCGAGTTTGTAGCTCAAGATGGTTATACCTATGCGCTGGTGACACTGCGAGGGCATCAATTAATGACGTTAAAACAAAAACGTGTTCACTCGGATATTATGGCAGAACCCGCTGCCATTTGATTGCAAGGAGACGGAAAATGACCCAAGTGATGGAAATGGAAGCCTTTGTTTTGACTAAGGTGACTGATGGGGTAGCCACAGTCACCCTGAATCGGCCGCAGCAGTTTAATGCCATGTCGGAAGAGGTATTGGCAGCGTTGCAGACTGCGCTGGACGAGATTGCCGCCGATGATTCGATTCGGGTGGTGGTATTAGCGGCCAACGGCCGGGCTTTTTGCGCCGGTCACGATTTGAAGCAGATGCGGGCCAATCCCAGCGAGGCGTATTACAACGACCTCTTTAACCAGTGCAGCCGCATGATGATGACCATTAACCAGATGCCGCAGCCGGTGATTGCCAAAGTACAAGGGCTGGCCACAGCCGCTGGCTGCCAGTTAGTGGCCGCCTGTGATCTGGCGGTGGCGGTGGATACGGCCGTTTTTGCCACCTCCGGCATACGGGTCGGGCTGTTTTGCTCCACCCCTGCTGTCGCTGTCAGCCGCAATGTCTCGCGCAAACAGGCCATGGAGATGCTGTTGACGGGTGAGTTTATTGATGCTGAGACGGCCGTCCAGTATGGCCTCATTAACCGCGCCGTTCCCGCCGACGAGCTAGATGTAGCAGTGCAGAAATTAGTGGATGCCATTGTGTCTAAATCGGCCGTGGCCGTGCGCATGGGCAAGGAGATGTTCTACAAGCAGGCCGAGATGGGCATGGCCGCTGCTTACGAGTACGCCAGCACCATTATGGCCTGCAACATGATGGCCGAGGACGCCGGGGAGGGAGTTGATGCCTTTATTGAAAAACGGTCGGCAGAGTGGCAGCACCGGTAGGATCAGTCTCGATTTCTGGAATAATCCCTTCGACGACGAAGATTGGAATGGCTTCTAAAATTATCCGCTTATTTCGCCATCCGTTGTAGTGTTTATGAGGCGACGACAAAATCATGTCATCAGGAATTTCCGCCAATCTCCTTAAACAGATACAAGCCACCTTGTTGGCCTGCGGCCCATTTGCCAGCCAGGCAGCCCTGGCTACTACCTTTATTGACAGCCGCATCTCGGTCTGGCAACAAGCCCTGCCTGAAGCAAACTCGGCTGACAGTCGCGTCACAGAGCTAATTGCTTTCTTGGTGGATAGATCCAACGCAGAAGGGGAAAACGCGCTCATTCTGTTCTTGCATGTGCTAAGTGACCAGTTGGATGAAAGGGATAAGTGCCATCATAAGCTGCTCCAATTAGCCAATACACTTAAAAAAGAACGAGAAAATCCTGATTTAAGGCCAGCGCCTAAAGAGCCAACTGTTGATGAAAAAGCCAAACATGACCAGAGCGTCTCTGCCGGAGGCGACATCAGCGGGCAAGTCGCTCTGGGTGATAATAATTTGCAAATAGGCGAAATTCATGGTGGATCTGTCACAATCCAGTTAGGCAGAAAAGGCTCGGCCAAAACGCCTCCCCCACCAGACGAGAAATAATCTTTCGGGATGGCCTTTCGCCCAACCTTAATACGACACCTTTTACCCTGGTTTTAGGGGAATCAACGTCTTCTTCACTCGTTGGCTACCCTATCAGGTGTATGCTTAAGGGTGTGATCTTGTCATTGTGGTAAGCCTCTCTTCGTTGTTATCATCACAGCCTGGCACCACACAGTTAACGGCAAAAGAAAGCGTACCCGTCTTATCAGACTGCCAGCATAGACGAGCGTTCTATATTAAGAAAAGTGAGCGATACCATGAACGCCCAAACAGCTATCCGGCCTCGTAATCAGGCACATATTCAAGCCCATGAAATCAGTGGGCAGGTTGCTGTTGGTGAATATATTGTCCAGATTGGAGAGATTCACGGGGGCATCGTCAATATCAATCTTGAGCCGTCACAAAGCCAACTGCAACGCATCAGTAAACCAGCAGTACCCAGCTTAAAGCCCTTTCCCAATCTTCAGGACCGGCAGCAGGAAGCGCAAACGGCCGTTACCGCCCTCCAGGCCAGTGAAACTGTCAAATTCTACGGCCCCGACGGATTTGGGAAAACATCAATATTACGGCATCTGGCCTATCATGAATGGTCCTTTCCCGATGGGGTTGTTTACCTGAAAGTCCAGCAGCGCCCTATCCTCGATTTATTGCAAGAGCTTTGCGATACCTTCTATGAAAGCAGTATCGAACGCCAACTGCGACCTGGGGAAATGCGCCGCTATTTAGGCGATATCCGGGCGCTTATTCTGTTGGATGATGTAGAACTGTCACTGGATGACCTTGAAACGTTGGCTGATGCCGCTCCCCATTGTGGCTATATCCTGGCTGCCAGGGAACCTTACTTAAAATACCAGGGGAAAACCATTGCCTTAAAAGGATTGCCGCTGGCTGATGCGGTGGCCCTCGTCGAAGAGAAATTAGGTCCCTTGCCAGCGCGGCAGCGGGCTGTAGCCCGAGCACTTTGTGAGGTATTGGCCGGGCATCCGGGCGTTATTATTCAGGCAGTGGCTCGGGTTGAGACAGGACAGATGTCCTTAGAGGCGGTGGCCCGGTTGGTGCAAACAGCCACCCCGCCAGAGACGTTAACGGCCGATACAGTGCAAAAACTAAAACAGCCAGAGCGGCAAAGCCTGGCCATCCTGGCGGTGCTGCCAGGACTGTTCCTCCATACAGAACATATTGCCGCTCTTCTGAATATCAATCTGCCCCAGGCTGATAGGATTCTACAAAATCTGGTCAGGTATGGTCTGGTGGAACAAGATGTGAATCAATATCGGGTAACACAAACAGTAAGCCAGATGGCCCAACGACAGTTGCCTATTACAACCTGGATTGAGCCACTGCTGCACCACTTTATTAACTGGGCCGAACAAAATAACCAGGTGCCGTCACGGCTTCTAGACAACGCCGATGTGATCCTTCATTTGTTAAATTGGGCACAGGAAAACAAGCAGTGGACAGAAGTGCTAACTCTCGTGCAATTATTAGAAGGTGCTCTGGCCCTGGGCAAGCGGTGGGGCCAATGGGAGCAAGTGGTCCGTTGGGGATTGGCAGCGGGCCAGGCATTACAATCTAAAGCGGCCATGGCCTGGGCTTTCCATCAACTGGGAACCCGGGCCTTGTGCCTGGACCAAAAAGCCACTGCCCAGAAAGCCCTGGAACAAGCCCTAAAATTACGCACCGAGATAGGCGATGCTGTCGGCGCCACCATAACTAGGCACAATTTGAGCATCCTGCTTACCCCGCTGCCAACAGATACCCCATCACAATCGCCACCAGCCTCAAGAATCCACTTCTGGTTCATGGGGGTTGGCGGGATAATTTTGATGATCGTTCTGTTTTGGGCTAGTCAACCCCTTTGGGCTGGGATATTCAATCCAGATCCAACGCCAACACCAACCATCGAAATCATACCTACGGCCACGGCAACACAAACATCTACAAGTACACCAAACCCGACTGTGACATCAACCCCTACCGATACACCTACCAGTATGGCAACATCAACTGTGACCTCAACTCCAACTCATACGCCCACCTCTACGCCAACAAGAATCCCAACGCGCAGACCCACTGTTACACCTACATATACGCCATCACCCACTCATACGCCTACCTTCACCCCGACTCCAACACAGACCCATACACCTACAATAACACCGACCTTTACTCCTTGCCCATTCGGAGGCGTGTCTCTAACATCTAGCCAAAATCCAAGAACTGTGAGCTGGAATGCCAACGGTGGCTGTTCGCCTTTTAGTGGAACACTAACAGCCCGTTATACAGACCAAGCTCAACCTTATGCTACCTATCAAATTAGAACTTCGTCGGGTACGATTGAAGATCAACCTCCCCCTCGCTGTGAAGGTGTTTTCGACATTGCCTATACGATTACCCTGAGTGACAGAAATAACCAAACAGTGAATCGCACCATCATAACGCAAATCACTTGGATATGTTAAAAGCCCCAGCTTTAATGGCAATTGAAGGAACCTAAATTTTGCTACCGACTGTATAGCGGGGAGAGATTAAAATAGCGGCCTGCAGCGACTAGAAATTATTTTAGGATGTCTTGCTTCAAAAATGGCAAATTCACCTGGGCTTCGGTATACTACTCTCATCATTTGATGTAAAAGATCATTATAGTCATTGCTACTCAACTCTACCTAGATGTCTGACACCCATCCTACCAACTTCTTCGTGATTAGCGGCCCCCTCAAAGGCAATGTCCCTTCTTACTTGGAACGATCAGCCGATGAAGAACTGTACCAGATCGCCAAACGCGGAGAATTTTGTTATGTGCTGGCAGCAAGACAGATGGGTAAATCCAGCTTGATGTTCCGTGCTGCCCACCGCCTGCAAGCAGAAGGCGTACAAACAGCCATCGTTGACCTGACCCAAATCGGCACTGTTGCCCCTGATCAATGGTATTTCGATTTTGTTAGTAAGGTGGCGGCGGAGCTCAATTTAGGCACGGATGTCGAAACGTGGTGGCAGGCCAACGAGATTCAGGATAATGTCGGCCGCTTTACCTCCTTCTTGCGCGATGTGGTTTTGGCCGAATGTAAAGGCAATGTCGTGCTCTTCGTAGACGAGATAGATTTTATCCTGAGCCTTGACTTTGCTGATGATTTTTTTGCCGCCATTCGTGCCGTTTATAACAATCGCTCGCGGGATGCCAATTTTGAACGCTTGACCTTTGCCCTGATGGGCGTTGCCGATCCCTCCGAATTGGTCAAAGATCAGGCACGTAGCCTCTTTAATGCCGGCCGTCGTGTGGCCCTAAATGATTTCCGCTGGCGTGATATACTGGCTCTAGAGCCGGGCATCGAGGCGGTTTATCCCCAACAGGGCAAGGCCATTTTGTTACATATTTATCGCTGGACTCGAGGACACCCCTATCTAACGCAAAAGATATGCCAGGCTATTGTAGAGGCCAAAGGCTCATATTGGTCTGATGAGCAAACGGATCAAGTAGTGAACGACCTTTTCTTGGGTCAGGAAGCCAGCAAAGAAGAGAATATAGCCTTTGTAAGGGACTTTATTCTTAACCAGGGCAATAGGCGCAACGTATTAAACACCTACCGGCAGGTTTTGCGAGGTAAAGAAGTCGCTGATAAGGAGCGTTCGACCGCCATCAACCAACTTAAGCTGTCCGGTCTGGTCAAAACAGAAGATGGCTATTTGCAAAATCGCAATGAAATTTACCGGCAACTATTTGATGAGCAATGGCTTAAGGAAAATATGCCTATTAATTGGCCCTTAATGGCAGCCATCACTTTCGGCCTCACCGCTGCCCTGCTTATCATCTATTTTGTGGCCGGCTGGTGGCAAGCGAGTAGGGCGGAAGATGCGGCCCTGGCTTTGTTAACAACCGGCACACCAACGCCAACCGGCACATTCATATCATCGGATGTGACACCAGTGACCCCAGCAGCTACCTTCACACCAATAACAGGCAACACCTCAACACCAGCAGAGACATTGAACCTGGCGGATGTAACACCAACTGTATTTACAGCAATAACCACTGAGTCACCAGTACAAATTAGCACGTTAATGCCCACAGAAACGTCTGGACCGACGCCAATCCCAACGGCCGTAGCCATTGAGCCAGCTATTATCTTCAGGGCACCAGACACCAGAACCCGGGAGTTAGCTCGTGTGCAAACCGATGAAACTGTTGAAGTATTGGGCCGGTCGGCTGATAGGTTCGGCCGGGTTGAGAACAAACCCGGCCTGTATATTCGTACCAGCAATGGAATAGAGGGTTTTGTGGTGGCCCTCTTTTTCCAATGGCCGGGGATTATCGAAGAGCTGCCCATCTTACAACCTAAGCTGGCGGAAGTCGCTTTCAATGTATTTCTATTCGCGGAGCCTGATATTAATTCTGAAAGATTAGGTTTTGCCAGTGAAGGGGAGCTCGTTGAGGTACTAGGCCGCTCAGGCACTGATTGGTTCTACGCTCGTACGGTGACTGACACCGAAGGTTTTGTGCCCCACACTTACCTCGATTGGCGCGGCGATTTTAATGCGCTTATTGAGCAAGATTGAATAATAGTTAATTTCGGTAGTCGTACGCTCTAACTCTCACTAAAACTCTTAACCGGTTGCGCTCCATCTTCACGTCCACCCTTCTTCATAAATAGCCTGCTCTAAAAAATGGCAAAATCACCTGGTCTTGGCTATACTCTTCATGAAAGATATTGGCAGAAATGGAGACGAACATGTTCACCACTCCCCCCAAAATGGTTTATGACGACACAGGACAACTTGTGGAAGTCATTCTTTCAGCCAGAGAATATTTACATTATCTGCACTTCCTCACCAAAGAGGCAGATTGGGAAACTCTCCCTCCTCACCTTCAGGATGCGATTGATGAATTGTTGATTGGTGAGGTACGCGACGAAAAGGAAACGGCCGTTCCCCTTGAAGCCATTCTTGGACGCCAGTCGTGAATCGTAATCATGTCACTGTTACGGCAACGGCCGTCTAAGAACACCAGAAACTAGATGCCACCACACGCCAGCGGATAGATAAAGCCCTACAGGGTCTATTAGAAAACGCTCGACCACCGGGAGCCAAAAAGCTGTCTGGCGGTTCTCATGATTGGCGTATTCGTGTCGGTGATTACCGCATTTTGTACGAAGTAGACGATGAAGGACGGCTTATTACAGTTTGGCGCATTGCTCACCGCCGGGAAGTTTATCGTTAATGGCAAAATCACCCGGCTTTCGCTATACTACCCTCGTCATAAGTGTCCTGTATAGCAATTCACCGAGGGACAATGGGAGAATTAACGCCAGAATTATACGAGCGCTGTCGCTGCACACTGCTGGATTGCAACATTAATAGATGCTAATGGGAGGGCACGAGCTACTTTTGTAATACCTTGAATAATCGCCAACCATCTACACATATCTCAACGAAAATTTGAAGCTGGGCTATTACCACAGTTAAGGTAATTCATCCAGAGCATAGGCTGGCTCTTGATTCAAGTCAATGCCGTCAATAATGGGCAAAACATGCTTCATTTTGAGGCCAACCAGCAGCCAATCCTCAAGGACAGAATGTAACTCAGCCTCACAGTCGCGGAGGGTTTCCGCAAAGGAAACTACGCCTGGACAAGGAGGGATCTTTCAGGCAAACGTGCGATCTTCCAATTTGTCGTAGACGGCTTGCGCCATTGCCCGATCCACATAGTCAGTCAGAATAAATTGCACTGCCATGGTTTGCCTCCAAGAAGTAATCGGCCGGATAGAGATAACCATGCTCACTACCTGCCTCACCGTAGCTTTCGTCAATGACACGGATCATGCCTTGCGTTTCGGCAACCCGGTCTGGAATCGTCTTGTAAACTTTGTCTACCGTTAAACCATACAAAGGTTCCTCTTGTAATGGCTGGTCTGGCATGTGAATATAAGGCTCGTTCTTAATACATTTTACGTAGCTCACTGCATCCTTCTCTCAGGGTAAACTTTTTAACTATCGGTTATGTCAGATGCAACCTGCTAAGCTACTAAAGCTACCATTTCAGGAAAGGTGATAGTGACAATGGGCTTGGGCAATGAGTGAGTTTCGGCCCACTGGAACATGGGCTGGATTATGTCTTCAACTTGTTGAGCAACTTCCCAATCCAAAACAGCATTGCCACAATTAGGGCAAATAGCCACTGCTGGGATGCCTGTTACGGTTACGACAACGCCGTTACGACGAAATACCTGGGTTGCCAGGCCATTCTCCTCAATTTTTTCAGAACATACAGAGCAATTTATCATCTTTCTTTTGGGTTGTGATGCGTAACGGCCGCTTACCCATCGCAACATCTTCCCGTAATTGCTCAATGTCAAATCCATGTGCCGCCATTCTTTACACTCATTCGCATCAATTAACTGCGCACAGTATAGATATGGGGAGAAGATGTGTCAATTTCGGCTGAATGTTTTAACCGGCCGGCTTCCATCCTGCGCCGCCCACTGCATCGTGTAAAGATTATAATATCGGCCCTTTTGCGCCAGGAGTTGTTCGTGAGTGCCTTGTTCGACGATACGGCCGTTATCCAACACCACGATCTGATCGGCATTGACAATCGTACTCAAGCGGTGGGCAATCACAAAGCTGGTGCGCCCTTCCATGAGCCTGTCCAGGGCCGATTGGATGATTTTCTCTGTCGTCGTGTCCACGCTGCTGGTGGCCTCGTCCAAGATGAGAATGCGTGGATCGGCCAGCAGGGCGCGGGCGAAAGAGATGATTTGCCGCTGCCCCACGCTCAAGTTGACGCCGTTTTCGCCCACTTCGGTGTCATAACCGTTGGCTGATTTGATGATGAAGTCGTGGGCACCGACGGCTTTGGCGGCGGCGATGATTTCCTCGTCGGTGGCATCGAGACGGCCGTAACGAATATTCTCCTTAATCGTCCCCGTAAACAAAAAGGTATCTTGCAGCACAATGCCCAACTGCGAACGCAAACTATCTTGCTTCACGGCGTTTAACTCGTGGCCATCAATCGCCAGCGTGCCACCTGTAATGTCAAAGAAGCGGGCGATGAGGCGAATGATGGTGCTTTTGCCGGCGCCCGTCTCGCCCACGAGGGCGATTCGCTGACCTGGTTCGGCCTGGAGAGTAATGCCCCGTAGAACAGGTTCGCCATCTTTATAGCTGAAGGTGACGTCATTAAAGGCGACACGGCCGTTGATTGGCGGCAGTTGATAAGCATCCTTGGCATCGGGGAGATCCGTCTCGTTATCCAACAAATTGAAGACACGCTCACTGGCGGCCATCGTCGCCTGGAAAGTGTTATAACGCTGCGCTAACTCGCGGACGGGATTAAAGAAGCGGTCAATGTAGAGGATGAAGGCTACCAACACACCGGGCGTAAGGGCATCACCGATTACCAGATAGCCACCCACGGCCACTACCAAAGCCGTCGCCAGCGATCCCATAAAGTCCACGCCGGGGAAGAAGATGGCGGTGAGTTTGGTGGCAGCGATGTTGGCATCAAAGAAGGAGCTGTTTAGTTCGGCGAAATATTGGGAATTTTTAGCCTCGCGGG